>Ga0315339_1001019_pt1 | contig 27780 bp, 28 predicted proteins | sample ASW17metaG_FD_204514 | JGI IMG/M metagenome (GOLD analysis project Ga0315339, IMG submission 204514) | Ammonia-oxidizing marine archaeal communities from Pacific Ocean, United States - ASW #17 | ecosystem: Environmental > Aquatic > Marine > Oceanic | place: USA: California | collected 2016-12-05 | reverse complement strand
AAGCGTGAGATCTGGGCGATGATGGGCCGATCAGGGTCGATCTCGTAACGGTCGAGGACGTCACGAATAACCTGAGCGGTGATGGCGGAATTTTTCGTGCTCGTGGGGTCTATGGCGGGCCGAATCACCTCCAGCGACGGGCCTTCGGCGAAGTCTTTGACGTATTCCTCCATGGTGAAAATCATGGCGTCGTAGGGCTCGACGAAGCTTTTGACGAAGTCCCAGACCTCCGGAAGCGATTCGGTGGTGTCCAGATGGCAGCGCCAGATCCACTTGGCGCCCAACAGATTGGGGTCACGTTCGCGGACGTAGTGGAGCATGCCCGCGGGTTGGGGGTCATGGATGACGACGAAGTCGTACTGTTCGGCGGTGTCGGCGATAAGGTCAGCGTTCTGTTGGTTGGTCTGGCGCCACAGGTCGGCCATGCCGGTGTTCCAGGGGATGTGCATGCCCTGCATGGCGTTGTGCATGTTCTTGGTGACGTCGAAAAACTCGGGGCTGGCCTCGATCACCTGCCAATCGGCGTCGATCCCAAGATCCTGGAGCAGCGGGATGAAGCTGGCGAGGATCTCGGCAACGCCCCCCCCGAAGGCGGTCGCGTTGACGTGCAGAACCTTTGCGCCTTTGAGCGGCTTGGCGAGCTCGCGGATCCGGGCAATCGGTGCCTCACCCGCGTGGGGGGTGTAGGTGTCGAGCGATCTGGGCGTGACGGGCACGCTGGTTGGCATCAGGACTCCCTGTTCCGGGCTGAAGTTGTGAGGGAGGAGCGGCGTTTGCAGGGAACCTGTTGGATTAGCTTCAAGTACCCAGCGATGTGATGGGTGATGAGGTGGTGGGCGCCGACGCGGGCTTTGGAGGCAGCGCCGCTGGCGCGAGGCGAGGAGAGCGCGAGGATCTGCATGCCGCACAGGGGCTCGGTGAGACACCGCAGGTCGTCGATGGCCTCCGCGCCAACGATGAGTGTGGAGTCCTGGATGGAGTAGGTGATAAGGGCGACGCTGCCAAACATGATTGCCTTGTGTCGAGCGAGCCGCCCGCGCGCATGATACCCCTATCGTAGCGCTGAATACCGTGACGCTAAGCATGGTGGACACTCTGAAGTCACTGGGTCAAGCACGTTAAAGTCCGGTTTAGCGTGCTTGTGGGGGGGTGTCTATAATCCTCACGTCGGCGACCAAGGAATTTGCTGCGAATTGAGCACACCGGAGGACTGGTTATGGGGACGTATGACCGAACGAGCGAAGACACGGGGAACGTGCTTTCGCTGGACCATGTGAACCTGACGATCGCGGACCAACAGCAGGCAACGCTGTTTTACATCGTGGGCATGGGCTTCAGCCGCGACCCTTACATGATGGTCGGGCTGGAGAACATGTGGGTCAACGCGGGGCGTCAACAGTTCCATGTGCCGACGCGCCCCGCTAGCCCGCAGGTGATGCGAGGCCGGATTGGAATCGTCGTGCCGGATGTGGCCGAGCTGCTGGTGCGGTTGGGCGGGGTTATGGAGCAGTTGAAGGACACGCAGTTCGCGTACAAAGAGCATGGAGACCACGTGGACGTGACGTGCCCGTGGGGGAACGAGTTCATTGTTACGGGACCGGTGGAGGGGTTCCGCGCGAGTTTCGGCGTGCCCTACGTGGAGTTCGCGGTGCCCGAGGGCGCGGCTCCTGGGATCGCGCGCTTCTACGACGAGATCCTGAGCGCGCGAGTGGATCTGGCCGACGTACGCAAGAGCTCCGCGGCGCTGGTGCAGACGGGGGTGGATCAGTCGATGATCTTCCGAGAGGACGGTGAGGCTTCGGCGCGGGACTACGACGGGCACCATATCGCGGTATATCTGGCCGATTTCTCTGGCCCGCACGCGGCGTTGGACGCGCGAGGGCTAGTGAGCGAAGAGTCCAACGCGCACCAGTACCGGTTCAAGGATATCGTTGATTTGGAGACGGGGATGGTGCTGTACGAGCTGGAGCACGAGGTACGTAGTATGGGGCACCCTATGTACGGGCGCGCGTTAGTGAATCGAGACCCCAACGCGAATCTGGGTAACTACCGGCGGGGCGCCGAGTTCCTGAACGTGGGTTAGAGGCAGAACAGGGGCGTTGGACGTGCGCCTGGGACGCGGCGGAGCGGTCGCGCATTGCTGCCTTGCCGCATTGGCATTCGCCAAACCTCAACCTAAACTTACTTCGACTGACCCCGAAACCGCCGGTTTCACTGTCTCGCGAGGTGGTTCCGGCTTGGTTTCCGAGGTGAAGAGCACCGTGCGCGGCTGAACTCATGGCGTGGGCCAAACTAGTCGCCGCGCGGCTCATTTTCATAGCTCAAGCGGGGTGTTGGACGCTAAGATAGTGGCAGCCCTTTGTGGAGCGTCCATTGCCCGCTGACACGCCTGCTGACATGACCCTGAGAGCGAGCCCTGCCGGGCCGCTGACCTACGCTGCCTCCGGCGTCGATACCGATGCCGCAGCGGTCGGTCTGGCGAGCTTGCTCGCCTGGGTTGGGCCGACGATGGCGTTTCGCGAGGGTATTGGCGAAGCGTTGGTGCCCAACGGGTTCTTCGCGAACGTGCTGCGGATGAGTGATCGGTTGTCGTTGGCCATATCTACGGACGGCGTGGGGTCCAAATCTGCAGTCGCACAGATGATTGGCTCGTATGAGGGGATCGGCTGGGATTGCGTTGCGGTGAACGTGAACGACGTCGTGTGCACGGGCGCTGAGCCAGTGGCGCTGGTCGACTACATTAGCCTGCAGCAGCCGCACGCCGACCTGCTGGGGGCGCTCGGCAAGGGACTCCACGACGGCGCCGAACGGGCGCGCGTTGCGATTGTGGGCGGGGAGCTCTCGCAGCACCCGGACACCCTCAGGGGACCTCGCGAGGGCTACGCGTTTGATATCTCGGGGACGTGCGTGGGAGTGCTAGACGGCCTGGAGCCTATCACCGGGAGCCAGGTGAGCCCGGGCGACGTGGTGATTGCGCTGCCGAGCAACGGCGTGCACGCCAACGGCCTGACGCTGGCGCGTCGCGCGCTCTTGCGTGAGAGGCGTACGGCGGACACGATCCTTGACGAGTGCGGGCGGTCCATCGGCGAAGAATTGCTTCGTCCGACTCACATCTACGTGCCCGAGGTGGTCGAGGTCCTGCGCGCCGGCGTCGCGGTCAAAGGCCTTGCGCACATCAGCGGGGATGGGCTGCTGAACCTGCTTCGTCTGGACGCCGAGGTGGGCTATCGGTTTGACGCGCTGCCGCTGGTTTCGCCGATCTTTTCGGTGATCCAGCGCGAAGGCGGGATCGACGCCCCCGAGATGTACCAAGTCTTTAACATGGGTGTCGGCTTCTGCCTGGTCGTGGCGCCCGCGGACGTGGATGCGACGCTTGCCGCGGCGCGCATTGGCGGCAGCGAGGGGGTCGCCGCCGGTGTAGTGGTGGAGGGGCCTCGACGCGTTGAGCTTCCGGGCCCAGGACTGATCGGCGAAAGCGGACGCTTCAGGCCCGCCGGTTAGGTTCAGGCTCGTCGGTTAGGTTCATGCTCGTCGATGAGATGAACCACCTATTTCATGTAAACTTTCGGTGCGCGTTCAAGCCGCCGAAACCCGCGATCGCAAACTGAATTCCGCTCGGAGTTACAGCATGGCATTGTTTGAAGAGATGAAGGTCTTCAGTGGCACTTCTAACCCGACGCTCGCAGCGGACGTTTGCGAGTACTTGGGTATCCCCATGGGCAAGATAGAGGTATTCAAGTTCTCCAACGACAATACGTTCGTGCGGATCAACGAAAATGTCCGGCAGCGTGATGTGTTCCTAATGCAGTCGTTTGCGGCTCCGGTGAACGACAATTTGATGGAAATGCTGATCATGATCGACGCCGCGAAGCGTGCGTCAGCGGGGCGAATCACGGCGGTGATCCCCTACTACGGTTACGGGCGGACGGACAAGAAGGACCAGCCGCGCGTACCAATAACGGCGCGTCTGATCGCGGATCTACTCACAACGGCGGGCGCGGACCGAGTGCTCACCATCGATCTGCACGCAGGGCAGATCCAGGGGTTTTTCAGTACGCCAGTCGACGAGTTGACGGCGCTGCCGATCCTGGCACGCTACTTCCAGGAGATGGAGTTGCCGAACCCGGTCGTGGTGGCGGTGGATATCGGCATCAGCAAGCGGGCGCGCGACTTTGCCGAGCGCCTGAACGTGCCGCTGGCCATCGTGGAGAAGCGGCGCGTCGAGGGCAACAACGACAAAACGGAACTGCTCAATATCATCGGCTCCGTCGACGGGATGACGGCGATTTTGATGGACGATGAAGTGGACACAGGGGGCTCGATGATGAGCGCCGCTGAGGCGTTGCTGAGGGCCGGTGCGGTGAAAGTGTACGCGACGAGCACCCACGCGGTGCTGTCGGGCACGGCGCCCGACCGCTTTGCCAATAGCGCCATCGAGGAGCTGGTGTGCACGGATACCATCGCGCTGCCTGAGGGGAAGCGCAACGGCCACGTGAAGATCGTGTCCATCGCGGCACTGTTCGGCGAGGCGATTCACCGGATCCACGACGGCCTGTCGGTCGGCGCGATGTTCGACGCGTAGCTCGCGCAGGAAGCAGTCATGAGCCCCAATCGATGAGTGCCGACGAACAACGGGCCCACGCCCAGCACGATATCGGGCTGTGCGCGGTGCTGGAGGCGGAGTCGCTCGGCCCGGCCGGCGAACGATTCTTCCGCATCCGCGCCGCCGCCGAGCATGGTTCTGCGCTGCTGTGGCTTGAGAAGGGCGAGTTGCGCGAGTTGGCGCATACGATCAAGCGGTTGCTGCGCAGCTCGGTCCGCCCAACGTTCTTGGGTGCGCGCCAGGGGGCAGACGATTCGCGAGCGGATTTTGACTTCAAGGTCGTGAGCCTGACGTTCGGCTACGACCGCGTGAACGAGCGCTATATGCTCCTGGCGCAGCGCTCGGAGGATGAGGGCGATGCCATCGTGCTGTGGGCAGATCGAGAATTGCTCGACCGCTTTGCAGACCAGGCGTTCGAGGTGCACGACGGCGGACGGCCGCGCTGTCCGCTGTGCGGTACGCCGCTCACCGAGGGCCGCCGGCACCTGTGCCCGCGCGTGAACTGATGACGCTGCATCAGCGTTTTGATGAGCAGCGCATCAAGAAGGGACCCCATGACGTGGGGCCCGTCGATGCGGACGCCGCGGATTTCGTGCGCAGGGCTGAAATCGGCGATGGCTGGCTGCATCCGCGGTCGTCGAATTACACGTTTGTGGTTGAGCTTAGCGCTGAAGGCAAGCACGGGTTTGGCGTGTACAAACCGGCGCAAGGCGAAGCCCCCTTGTGGGATTTCCCCACCGGGACGCTGTACCGCCGCGAATGTGCGTCATATGAGCTTGCGCGACTCTTGGGCTGGAATCTGGTGCCGCCGACGGTAGTGCGCGAGGGGGAGGTGGGCGTGGGCTCACTGCAGCTGTTCGTAGCGACAAACGAGTCCCCGGACTTCTTTAGGCTGCGCGAATCGCATCGGGATGCGTTGTTCCACATGGCGGTGTTTGACCTGATCGCGAACAACGCGGACCGCAAGGGCGGGCATTGCATGGCGGGGCTGGAGGGCGGGCTGTGGGGAGTGGACAACGGGCTGACGTTCCACGTGCAGCACAAGCTGCGGACGGTGATCTGGGATTTCGCAGGCGAACCCCTACCTCCGGGATTGCTCGCTGACTTGCGATTGCTGGCAGACCGCCTGTGCGCGAACGAGTCAGCCGCGGTGGCCGAGCTGATCGACGTCCGGGAACTTGAGGCGTTGCGCCAGCGGGTGAGTGGATTACTCAAGGATCCGCACATGCCCCACGCGCGCTCTCGGTACGACCTTCCGTGGCCTCGGCTCTAACTAGCTTCTAACTAGTGACGGGGGCCGCGGCCGATGAGCTGACTGGCGCGCATTTTGAAGTTGCGCCAGCGGAAGGCGGGGAGCTCGAGGCCGGAGGAGATGAACTCGACGGCCGCAGGGCGGCCCAGGACGACGACGCCGCGCCAGACGTTGATCTCGCCGCGCGTCGGGGGCGCGTCGTTGCTGTTGGCCGAGAACCGCGTGAATGGCGCCCAGCGCCTGGTCTTGCGGTTGAACTGCATGACGGAGCCGCCCGCCTCCTGGACTAAGAGCAGTCCCGCCGCGAGATCCCACGCCCACAGCCCATTGAAGGCAACGTAGTCGAGCACCCCCTTGGCCGCTTGCGCCAACTCGTAGCCGGCGCTTCCCAGCGCACGGGCGTCGCCGAGGCGCCGGCGCAGGGGCTTTTTGAACGTGTACATTCGCAGGAAGTAGGAGGGCCAGGTCGACATACGCCGCTTGCCTTCGAGCTCCTGCGCGATGGATAGTGGCACGTCCTCGTCGAAGGCGCCGCCGCCCTTGTGGGCGTGGAGCACGCGCCCGGTGGGGTTGTGGATGTCAGGAATGAAGATCGCACCGACCACGGGGATGCCCTGCTCCAAGACTGCGATGAGCACGCCGAACAGGGGCAGGCCGTTGAGGAAGTTCGACGTGCCGTCCAACGGGTCAATGACCCAGACGACGTCGGTAGCGCTTTCGTCAGTGGGGTCCGTCTCTTCGGAGACGATGCCATGGGTGGGGTAGCGCTTCGCGATCTCTGCACGCAGGTATTCGTCGGCGGCATGGTCGGCGTCGGTGACGGGGTTACGGTTGTTGGCCGACTTGTAGTTGACCTGCAAGGGGCCTTTGAAGTAGTCGAGCAGAATCAGGCCCGCCGTGCGGGCGAGCTTGATGGCGACGGTCTCGATCTCTTGGAGTTGAGTGTTGTTGAGCAAGGGGGTTCCTGGGGGCATGTTACATGGACGCAGGAGGCGCAGGGCACCGTGGTATGCGGGCTATACTCGGCTTTGGAGGACGTTGCCGTGACAATTGCTGGTGAAACGCGGGTACATCGCGTGGTGGTGATCAAAGGCGACGGCATCGGGCCCGAACTGGTCGACGGTGCCTTGCTGGTGCTGCAGGCGGTGGAGCGGCGAATGGGTGATTTTCACCTTGCGCTGGATTTCCGGGAGGGCGGCGCGGCGCTATACCAGCGCGAAGGCTTCAATCTGGCACCGGCGACGCTAGAGGCGATCAAGGAAGCGGATGCGACGATGAAGGGGCCTGTAGGGCTCCCTGAGGTACGTTTCGCGGACGGCACGGAGGCGGGGGTGCTCGGGGGTGTGTTGCGCATCCAGCTGGATACCTACTCCAACGATCGTCCGGTGCGGCTACTGCCAGGGGTGAATGCGCCGATCAAGGCGGAGCCCGGGGAGATCGACTACGTGATCGTGCGTGAGAACACCGAGGGTATGTACCTGGCGCGGGGCAAGGGCGTCGGGACGGACGATGCGGTGAGTGACACCATGCTGATCACGCGCAAGGGGACGGAACGGATAGTTCGCCACGCGTTCGAGGTGGCGCTTGGCCGCCAGGGTGCGCCTGCTGACGGCGTGCGCCGGGTGACGTGCGTGGACAAGAGCAACGTGTTGGCGTCGATGGCGTTCTTCCGGCGCGTGTTCGATGAAATCGCGGCGGAGTATCCGGCGGTGGAGAAGGAGTACCTGTACTCGGATGCGGCCGCCCAGGCGCTCGTGCAGCGCCCTGGACACTTTGACGTATTGGTCATGGAGAATTTCCTCGGCGACATGCTGTCTGACCTTGGTGGGGGGACCATCGGCGGGGTCGGCCTGTGCCCATCGGGGAACGTGGGCGACAATCATGCCTACTTCGAGCCGATCCACGGGTCGGCGCCGGACATCGCAGGCCAGGACAAGGCGAATCCGACCTCACAGGTGCTGACGTTGGCGCTCATGCTGGACCACCTCGGGGAGCACGCGGCGGGCGATGCGATTAGGAGTGCTGTGTCTCGCGCGCTAGAGTCAGGAGCCGTGGAGTTGAACGATCTCGGCCAGCCGGCGGCGGGAACACGGGCTGCTGCTGCTGCGTTCGCGAGCGCTATCGAGACTGGCTAACGAATCATGTTGTCGCCATCGCGCAGGTGCGCCCACTTACCGCCCTGGCCGCGTAGCTGCTTAGGGAGGACGAATGCGACGTCCTCTTTCGTGATCTCAACGGTGGTGACCGAGTCGGGCTTCAGAGCGTCGATGACGCCTTCGACCAGCGACTCGGGTGTAGATGCGCCGGATGTGACGCCCACGCGCTCGACGCCGATGAGCCAGTCGGGCTCGATCGCGGCGGCATCATCGATGAGGTAGGCGGGAAGGCCTGCCTCTTCAGCGACTTCGCGCAGGCGAGTGCAGTTGGAGCTGTTCTGGGCGCCGATCACCAGCATCAAGTCAACTTTGTCGGTGAGTGCTTTTGCCGCTTCCTGGCGATTTGTCGTCGCGTAGCAGATGTCGTTTCGCGCGAGCAGGTTCGGGAACTTCGCCTTCAAAGCGGTGATGATTTCCTGGGTGTCGTCGGTGCTGAGCGTGGTCTGGGTGAGGGCGACCACGCGCTCAGGGTCGGGAACGACAAGCTTCTCGACGTCGGCGACGCTGGAAACGAGGTAGGAGACATCCGGCGACTGGCCCATGGTACCGATGACCTCAACGTGGCCCACGTGGCCCACGACGATGATGGAGTAACCCTCGCCGGCGTACTTGGCGGACTCTAGATGGACCTTGGTGACCAGCGGACAGGTGGCGTCGATGACGCGCAGGCCGCGGGTCTTGGCTTGCGCGTAGACCTCAAGAGCGACGCCGTGGGCACTGAAGATCAGGGTCGCGCCATCGGGGACGTCGTCCAAGTCTTCGATGAATTCAGCTCCGCGCTGGCGGAGCGAGTCGACGACGTAGCGGTTGTGGACGATTTCGTGGCGGACGTAGACGGGGGCGCCGTAGCGGTCGAGTGCGAGTTGGACGATTTCAATCGCACGCACGACGCCGGCGCAGAATCCTCGCGGAGCGCTGAGTAGGACTTCCACTGGGTACCTCGGCAGGGGAACCGGCGATTGCCGGACTATCTCGCAGCTTATGCGCGCCACTATACCAGTGGGCGGCGCATCGGACGAGAAGAACCAAGGGCAGGGAAAAGCGATTGCTATAATGGCGCTGTTATCGTGAGAACAAGGCCGTGGCCATGAATCCAGCAAATGCACTGATCCTTTTCAACGCCGCTTCAGACCGCGCGAAGCCGCTTGCCAAGGCGCTTGCTTCAGCGCTGGGAAGCCGGTTCGCGTTGCAGTCGACAGAAGATGGTGAGGTGGCGATCGGGTCGCCCGCGCCGGACGTGCTGATCACGGTTGGCGGCGACGGAACGCTGCTGCGCGCTGCGCGCCTCGCGGCGACGGCTGGCGTGCCGTTGTTGGGGGTGAACCTAGGCAGGTTGGGATTTCTGACGGAGGTGGAGGCGTCCGATGCGCTGGAGGTGGCTCCGCGCTACTTGGAAACCGGGTTCGGTTGGATGGACGAACGTCAGATGGCGCAAGCGGTGGTGCGCAGCGACGGTAAGAGCGCGCAACCTGTAAACGTGCTGAACGACATTGTGGTCGGCCGGGGCGCGGCGCCGCACATGGTGTTTGTGCGCATCACGGTGGATGGGGTGCTGCTGACGACATACCAGGCGGACGCCGTGATCGTGTCGACGGCGACGGGGAGCACCGCGTACGGGCTGTCCGCAGGCGGACCGATCCTCTACCCACAGTCGCGTGATCTCGTGGTGACGCCGGTGGCGACCCATGGCGATCTGGACGTGCCGGTAGTGCTGCCTGCCGAGGCAGAGGTGGTGCTGGAGGTGCAATCGGACGCACCGGCGACGATGACGGCGGATGGGTACGTGAGCGTGCCGATGGCGGCGCGCGACACTGTGACTGTGACGCAAAGCCCGTACAAGGCGCGCTTCTTGCGCGCGGGCTCACCCAACCGCTTCTACGAGACGTTGGTATACCGGTTACGACGGGGAGCCGAGCAGACGGCGGCTCTGGCCCGCAGTTTTGCGGAGGAGCAGGCGCGGCGTCATGCCTGAACCGCAAGTGACGATCTCTTCAAGGCTGGGGTACCAGGGCAATCGCATCAAGGTGCGATCCAATCATGTGCGGATGTCGAACGGCGCCGAGAGCACGGTTGATGTGATCGAGGGCCCGGATGCGGTGACCATCGTCGCCGTCGATGACGAGCAAAACGTGCTGCTGGTGCGGCAGTACCGCAAGGCGCCTGAGCGGGAATTGTTGGAGTTGCCTGCGGGTGGGCTGGAGCCTGGTGAAGTGGCGCTAGATGCCGCACGACGGGAGCTGCGAGAGGAGACGGGGCACGCTGCCGGCCGGATGGTGGAGCTGGGGGCGTTCTACTCGGCTCCGGGCTTGCTGACCGAGTTGATGTACGTATACCTGGCACACGACCTGCGCGAAGACCCGTTGTCGCCAGACGAGGACGAGGAAATCGAGCTCGAGCGCATGTCGTTCGACGATGCGGTCGCGGCGGCACGAGATGGTCGTTTGCAGGACTCGAAAACGCTTGCCGCGTTGCTGTTGGCGGCGCCCCACGTATGGGCTAGGCGCTAGTTCGGGCTGAAGGTCGGCCCGCTGGTAGGGTCCTGACGATCCCCTTGGCTGATGAGCTGGTCCATCGCTGTCTTGATCAGGTTCAGCTCGTCCCATAGACGATCGAAGGTGTCCCGCTCAAGTAATCGTTGCTGAATTCCTGGGTTTCCCTGGAATATCTGGGCCACGTGAAACGACAGATCGGTCGCCCCGCTGGGGAGCTCGATGTCGTGGACGAAGTTGCCGCGCCTGGCCATGATGGCACGGACGAACGCGGTGGCGTCGTCGGTCACGTGGCCGATAAGCGAGGGCTCGACCAAGTCCGCGCTTCGGTCGTCCAAGTACTCCACATCGGCCGCCAGGTAGAGCTGATCGTGGTCAAAAGAGCGTACGCGGAACCGGTCGCCGCCGACGCTTGACACGCTGAGACGCTCGCCCCCCGTGGACGAGACGTGCTGGATGTGCGCGGTGGTGCCGATTAAGTGGGGCTCGATGGAGTTCGGGCCGACCTCCGCGCCCTCCTTCAGGAGGATGACGCCGAAGGGCTCTTGGGCGTCATCGCATTCCTGGATGAGCTGCAGGTAGCGCGGCTCAAAGACGTTGAGCGGCAGCGGCATGCCTGGGTAGAGGACCAGGGCTTGCAATGGGAATAGCCGCAGGTGCGCTGGTTGGTCGACCATGGCGCGCACTGTATATGCAGGGGCTCGGTAGCGCTAGGGCTCCCGCGTATTCTCGAAGACGACGTGCTCTTCGAACCTGCGCACGGCCCTGGAATTGGCCTCGAACTGGCCGTGGCGATGATGGCGCCATCCATGGCGGCAGCACGTCCTGGCGGGGCGCGAACCGTGACAGGTCCAATGCTTGATCTAGTGCGCGCCTGCCGGGAAGCGCGCGCGTGTAGAATCCGCGCAAATCCTGGAGCGCGCCAAGAAGAGGACAGACATGCTGGCACTGATGGTGAACGTGCAGATTAAGCCGGGAATGCGAAACGAGTTCCTAGCAGTCATCAAGGAAGATGCGGAGAATACGTCCGCGAGGGAAGAGGGAAATTTCCAGTTCACAGTGATCCAAAACAACGATGACCCCGACAGCTTCTTCTTCCTCGAGATCTACAAGGACCAGGCGGCGTTGGATGCGCACCGGACGATGCCACATTTCCTGAAGTACCGCGAGGCGACGGCTGACATTTACGTGGGTGATCCGGTGCGCGCGTTCGGGACCAACGTGTTCCCCGACGACTCCTATTGGACCTCATAGACTAAGTTGTTTCCGACTCGGTGGCCGTTCTACTACGGTTGGGTGATCGTCGCGGTCGCGTTCGTGGGCGCGGGCTTGGCGTCGGGCGTGAGCCTGTGGGGCGCCAGCGTCTTCGTTTTGCCCATGACCGAAGAGCTTGGCTGGAGCCGGGCGACGTTCTTTTTTTCGTTTACGGTGCGCGGTGCCGTCATCGGCCTGGTTTCGCCGCTGCTGGGGCCGGTGTTCGACTCGCGCCATGGCCCTCGACTGGCGATGATCGGCGGCGGCGTGCTGCTGGCGGCGAGCATGGTCCTGCTCCGCTCCGTGGACAGCCTGTGGCAATTCGTGTTGCTGTTCGGCATCGCCGGTGGCTTGGCCGACATTGGTTCAGGGTTCACGGTTTCGCAAACCATCGTTCCTAAGTGGTTCGTCCTCAGGCGAGGCCGGGCGCTGGGCTTGGCCATCGCAGGTGTGGGGTTAGGGGCGACAGTGTTCCCGGGCTCAGTGTCGGCGCTGGTCGACGCGGTGGGTTGGCGCGACGCGTGGGTGTGGTTTGGCCTCGCCGCTGGCGGAGTGACAGTGCTGCTGGGGCTGTTCATACGGACGCGTCCCGAGGACGTAGGCCTCAAACCCGATGGTGGGCACGCGGGCGCATCGATAGCCGATGGCCCCGCTAGCGGTCTCGCGGATGCCGAGGAGGTGAGCCTCACGCGGGGTGAGGCGTTGCGGGCGCCGGCGTTCTGGCTGCTGTTGCTGTCGTTCACGCTGGTGGGGTTCGGGATCATGGGCTTTCAGGCGAACTGGCTGCCGTTCCTCCAGGAGCGTGGATTCTCCAAGACCGAGGCGGCATTCGGGATCGCCTTCTATGGGGTAGTTTCGGGCCTGTCGCGGCCGGTGTGGGGGCTGGTAAGCGAGCGCGTGCCGCCGCGCATACTCATGTCGGGCTCGACCATGTTCACGGGCCTCAGCATCCTGGTGTTCCTGCAGATCGAGACGCTGCCGCTGGTGGCGGTATACATGTCCATCGCGGGCGTGGCCATGGGCGGGTTCCTGATCCTTCAGAGCCTACTGACCGCGAACTACTTTGGCCGGGCGCACCTAGGGGCGATCACGGTGATGGAGCGTCCGGCGATGATGATCGCGTCGGCGCTGAGCCCGCTGATCGTAGGGGCGCTTTACGACGTCAACGGCGATTACGTCTACGCGTTCATGTTCGCTGCGGCCGCTTGGTTCGCGGCGGGGCTGGTGGTGATCTTGGCCAAGCCCCCGGGGAAGCCCACAACGACTCCGTCTGAGGACGCGTAGCCTCTGCTATGCTCGGCGCGTTCCAGCTATGCTCCTGGTCCCAATGGGAGGTAACCAACATGGCACAAAACAGCGACGCTGGCGTCCAAGAGGGGACGTTGTTGTGGGAGCCGTCGCCCGAGCGCGCGAACGGGTCGCGCATGTCGCGCTACCTGCGCTGGCTAGAGGCGGACCGGGGCCTGACGTTTGCGTCGTACGACGCGCTGTGGCGCTGGTCGGTGGGCGACTTGAGCGGCTTCTGGGCGTCGATCTGGGACTACTTCGCAATCAGGGCGCACGCGCCGTATACGTCTGTCCTCGATCCGTCGGTCACCGGCAATCGCGTCGAGGGCGCACGCTGGTTTGCGGGCGCAACGCTGAACTACGCCGAGCATTGCCTGCAGCGCGACGACGACTACCCTGCGGTGGTCGCGGCGCATGAGTCGGGGACTGTTCACACCACTACGTTCGCAGAGTTACGAACGCAGGTTGCGGCGTTCGCGGAGGGGCTACGGGCGATGGGCGTGGGCTCAGGCGATGCGGTAGTGGCCTACATGCCGAACGTGACCGAGGCGGTGGTGGCATCCTTGGCAGTGGCGTCCATCGGCGCGGCGTGGTCGAGCTGCCCCCCCGAATTTGGGACACCGAGCGTGATCGATCGCTTCGCGCAGGTGGCGCCCAAGGTGCTGATCGCGTCCGACGGCTACACATACAACGGCAAGCGGTTCGGGTCGCTGTCGGCGGTGGCGCAGATCCAGCGAGGCCTCCCCACGCTGGATCGCACGATCGTCTTGCCGTACCTCGAGCCAGCGGTAGACCTGGGCGGGCTGACGAGCGCCATGGCGTGGGCGGACGTGCCGATCGCGGGCGCCGCGTTGCGCTTCGAGCCGGTGCCGTTCGATCACCCGCTCTACGTGGTGTATTCGTCGGGGACGACGGGCGTGCCGAAAGCGATCGTCCACGGCCACGGCGGCGTCCTGATCGAACACTTCAAGGCGATGGCGCTGCATATGGACCTAGGAGAGGAGGACTGCTTTTTCTGGTTTACCACCACGGGCTGGATGATGTGGAACTTTTTGCTCAGCGGGTTGCTGGTCGGTTCGACTATCGTGGTGTACGACGGCAGCCCCGCCTACCCCGACCTGAGCGCACTTTGGCGGGTGGCCGAGCGAACGAAGATTACGTGCTTCGGCGTTAGCGCTCCGTACCTCGTGAGCTGCCTCAAGGCCGGGCTCGATCCGGGCGGTGAACTCGACCTCTCCCTGCTGCGGACGGTGGGCTCGACGGGTGCCCCGCTGCCGCCGGAGGGGTTTGCGTGGGTGTATGAGCACGTAGGCAGGGATGTGCTAATGGGCTCGGTGAGTGGTGGGACCGACGTGCTGACGGCGTTCGTCATGTCGTCGCCTACGCTGCCGATATATGCGGGCGAGATGCAGTGCCGCGCGCTGGGCTGCAGGGTCGAAAGCTTTAACCATGAAGGACAAGGAGTGATCGGCGAGGTTGGCGAGCTTGTCATCACCGAACCCATGCCCTCTATGCCAGTGCGATTCTTGAACGACCTGGGTGATGTGCTGCGTCATGAGAGCTACTTCGGTATGTACCCCGACGTGTGGCGGCATGGCGACTGGTTGAAGGTTACCGAGCGGGGCACCTGCGTCATCTACGGCCGGTCGGATTCAACCCTGAACCGCAGCGGCGTACGCATGGGGACGGCGGAGTTCTACCGCGTGGTTGAGGGTGTGCCTGAGGTGCTGGACTCACTGGTTATAGACACTTCCCAGATGGGGGTTGAGGGGGAGATCTTGCTGTTCGTCGTCTTGCGTGCGGACGCGAGGCTGGATGACGCCCTGCGCATGAAGATCGCGGGAGTGATCCGCACGGCGCTGTCGCCGCGGCACGTGCCCAACGCGGTGCACGCGATCCGCGAGGTGCCAAGGACGCTGAATGGCAAGAAGGTGGAGGTGCCCGTCAAGAAGATCCTCAATGGAGAGGATTCGGATAAGGCGCTCAGCTTCGACGCGTTGACGAACCCGGAGGCCGTAGCGCCGTTCCTTGCGTTGGCAAAAGGGCGGCGCGCCTGACGTGGGGGATCATCTTCGCCCTGCTGGGGTCGATGGCGTTTGCCATAAACGCCGTCACGATGCGGCGCGGAATCACACGGGGCCCGGCGAGCCAGGGACTGTACATGACGGTCCTGTTGGGGGCGGTGCTGTTCGTGCTGGTTTCGCTGGGGACGGGGCAGGCGTTCAAGATTGGCTTGGTGCCGGGCACGGACCTGGGGTTCATGATGGCGGCGGGAGTGGTCCACCTGTTGGGTGGGCGCTACTGTAACTACCGTGCGGTGGGGGCCATGGGTTCCAATCGTTCCTCGCCAGTGGTGGGGTTGTCCATGCTGGCGTCAGTGTTCATCGCCATCGCATGGCTGGGTGAGGAACTCACCGTAACGAAGGCCACCGGCATCGCGCTGGTCATGCTCGGACCTACGGTTGCCGCTAGGCGCCGCCGAAGTATCACGCCAGCCATGCCAGCAGGAGCCGGCGATGTCGACGCTGCCGGTGCGGCGGTCGAGACTCGCGTGCGGCCGTTCGAGCCCAAGCTGCTTGAGGGCTACGCGTTCGGCATGATGGCGGCACTGTTGTGGGGTGTCGGCCCCGTGCTCATGCGCGCGGGGGTGGATGGCAATGGCCTGGGCGTAAGGGTGGAACCATCGGCTACTTAGCGGCTGCGGTGGTACTGCTGCCGACGTTACTGCTCCCAGGGCAGGTGGCCGGCGCGATGACGCTGAACAAAAGCGCACGCAATCTGTTTTTGGTCGCGGGGCTGGGCTCGTTCCTGGCGAATATGTTCCGGTTCTCCGCGCTGGCGCTGGCGCCGGTGACAGTGGTGATCCCACTGATGCGCTCAGCGCTGGTCTTCTCGGTGCTGCTCAACTTCATTTTCAACCGACACCTGGAGTCCTACGAGCCGCGAGTGCTCGGGGGCATGGCCATCGGGATGGCCGGCGCGATCTTGGTTATCGTTTAGCACTTACCGCTCGGAGGGTTCCGCTGCGGGTCCGGTGACGGCCTCATTTTCGGGCGCGTTCCCGATGGCAAAGACCAGCGGCGAGAGAAGACCCACGGTGATGGAGAACCCGCCGAAGATGTACATCGCGGTACGGATGCTGGTGCCGTCGGCGACGTACCCGAAGAATAGCGGCGAGAGAAGCATGGCGAAGGCCCAATAGAGGCTGACAACCGAGAGAGCCATGGCGCGCTGGTGGGGGGCGCTTTTCTCCGCAGCAAGGGCCGGGTAGAGGGTGCGCAGGGTGCCGAAGGTGACACCGGATAGCGCCATGAGGGCGACGGGGATAACGGGCAAATCACCGGTGGCGGCGACGCCGATGGAGACGACTCCGGTGGCGAGCATGCCCAGGAGGCCCACCCAACGCGGACCGATTCTCGCCAGTAGGATGCCGAAGAAGTAGGCGACGGTGACGACGCCGATGGCGTTGAGCGAGCGCACGGCGCCCGTGGCGCCTTCGCTGTAGCCGACGTCCCGGAAGAAGGCGATGAACAGCCCGCCCATGAGCCCGGCGTAGGAGGCGGCGATGAAAGCGACCAGGTGGGCGAATGCCAACGAGCGCGAGAAGAGCATGGTCTTGGCGGGTGCGAAGCTGGCCATGAACGACCGGACCTGGTTCTTGCGGGGCAGCGAGGGAAGGCTTGTTGTGACGGTGACACCGATGGCGCAGATGGCCGCGGTGAAGCCGAAGGCGAACGGGAACCCGGCGATTTCAGCGATGAAGCCGATGGAGACGGCTCCAAGGATGCCGGCACCTGACTCGAACGCGAGCTGGCGGCCCATGACCTTGCCAGCCTGTCCCTCCGCACTGCGACTGATGTAGGACTGAGCGGCGGACCAGTAAACAGAGCGTGAGGCGCCGCTGAAAAGCTGCGAGACGATGAGCAGCCAGATGATTTGGTGCGCCTTCAGCTGCGTGCCCGATCCCGCCAAGAGCTCCGGTAGCATGGCGACGAGCGCGGCAATGAGGAGCGTACCGAAGCTGAACCAGATGACGATTCGCTCGCCAAAGCGGTCGGAGATCGCCCCGCCGGGCAAGCGCGCGACGATCATGAACGCGGCGGGCGCGGCGATGATGATGCCTTGCTCAGAGAGCCGGAAACCCTGGCTGATCGCGTATAGGGGGATCAGGAGCGTCATGGCGGTCATGCTGAGGCCGTACATGAAACCGTTGAAGAAGGCCAGGTTGGTGGGCTGCTGACGTGGGTGCTGCACGAACCCCGCAAATCCAAGGACGAGGTGCATTCTCTATCCTTCCGTGGCTCGCTTGGCGAGGACATCCAGCATATCGCCAAGCTCGGGCAGCGGGTCGCGTGAGGTGAGGTCACCCAGCGGCGTGTCGCTCTCCAACCGGAATATGTCGGCGGCGCCCTGCAGGATCTTGGGCGTAAGGCCGAGGCCATCGAAGGTGAGGGCGATTTCCTCCATCTCGGCGACCCACCGCCGGGCGCGGCGTGGTGTGTCGGGAATGGACGAAATCATCTCCCGAGCGATGACGCTGTCGCCGAGCTCCTGCATCAGAGCCTCGGACAAATCCAAGGCGTGTGCAGCGACGAGGAGCTCGGTCCAAAGAGCGTACGTGCCCTTGGTAGAGGACGCATAGACCATTTTGAGGCCGGAGGCTTGGCCGACCGTAGGGCCCACGCGGCGCACGTCCAGGCCGTGCTCTGCAAGGGCTTCGAACGCGGACGTATCGGGGCCTGAACAGTGCAACCGAGTGCGCTGTACCCCCGGCTTGGGTGGCTGACCGATGATGCCGGCGTCGATGAACACGGCACCGGCAGTCTCGATGCGCTCCGCGATGCGGACGACCGTCTGGGGCGCGATCGCGTTGCAATCGACGAACGGAGGGCGGGTGCCGACCGCCTCCATGGCGGCGATGACCTCGCCCGCGATGCGCTCGGCCTCAGCGGGGACGAGTACGGAGAGCACGACGTCGGCCTCACGAACCAGGCGCTCGACGGTGCCCGCGTCACGCATGCCCGATTCGGCGGCGCGGGTCAGCGAGAGCTGCGAGCGCCCAGCCAATGGAGTGATGACGTCGATGCCACCGTGGGTGAGAACGTTACCGATGGCCGCGCCCATGTCACCCGCGCTGATGATGCCGATGGTGCTGATGGCCATTCCTACGCCTGCGGCGCCGAGCCCGCAGTCGCTAGCCGGCGCTTGGCCTCGTCGTATACGTCTGCGGGCAGGGGGCCCTTGGCCATCGCCGCGACGTTGCCTTTGAGGTGGTCGGCGTTGATGGTGCCCACGATGTTCGTGGTCATGCCGGGGTGGGTTGCGGTGAAGCGCATGACGAATTCCATGGCGGTGTCGCCATGGAATAGATCCTCGAGCTCCGCCTGCTCGAACACGGATTTCAGCTCGGGGTTACGGGAGTGCGCGCGCTCGTTGTCGGTCGATGGTGCGCCCTTGGCCGCTCCACCGCGGATGATCACGCCGGCGCCCGCAGCGGCGGCTTTGGCGATGACCTCTTCATGCTCGCGCTGGGAGCAAGAGTAGGGGATCTGGAAGGCGTCGAATACGCCCATAGCAATGTGTTCATGGATGTTAGGCAGCGTGCCAGACATGCCAAGGAATCGGACCTTTCCCTCTTGTTGAAGGTTCCTAAGTGTCTCGATGGTACCGTTCTCTTCCAGCACCGCTTTCGAGGGCGTCGCGTGGATCTGGACGAGGTCAAGATGGTCGGTCTTGAGCCGGGTGAGGCTCTGGTTGATACCGGCGACAATGTTGTCTTTGGTGTAGATGTGAGGGCCACCGCGGTCTTCGCCCGCCTTGGGTTGCCAGTCGAACTGACAACCGCACTTGCTGGCGAGGAAGTACTCATTGCGACGTTGCGAGATGTGCTGACCAATGCGCTCCTCGCTAACGCCGTAGTCGATCGAGGTGTCGATGAACGTGATGCCGGAGTCAAGCACCTGGTTGAGAAGCTTGCCCGCATCGGCGTCGGATATTTTGCGGCCGCGGGCGCCGCCGCGGAGCTCCATGGCACCGAAGCCGAGGGAGGTGACGGTTGCACCGGTGCGCCCGAGGACTCTGGTTGTGAGGTCAGCCATGGGTATGCCTCTGAAGGTTATTTGGGGGTAGCGCAAGTATAGCAGCGGAGTGAGCGCGTCCGATTGGCGATGCGCTTTAATAAAGAGGGGCCGGGCGTTAGCTGGCGGTCCAGCCGGCGTCGAGCATTTGGGCGGTGCCGGTGATCGACCGCGCATCGTTTGACGCCAGGAAGGCGGCGAGTGCGGCGACTTCCGATGTCTCGATGAGGCGCTTGGTGGCCGATGGGCCGACCATCAGATCGCGGACGATCTGATCGGCGCTGAGGCCGGTGGCCTGCGCCTGGAAGGCGATCTGGCGCTCGGTCAGGGGCGTGCGCACGAAGGCCGGGCATAGCGCGTTGACGGTGATTCCGTCTTCACCGACTTCTAACGCGAGCGATTTTGTGAAGCCGAGCACTCCGTGCTTGGCGGCGGTGTAGGCCGATTTGTTGGGGCTGGCGATGACGGCGTGGGTGGAGGCGACATTGATGATGCGACCCCAGCGGCGCTCCTTCATGCCCGGGAGCGCCAGCTTGCTGAGTTGGAAGGGCGCGATGGTCATGACCTGCAGCATCTCAGCGAATTTTTCGTCCGGGAATTCATCGACAGGTGCGATGTGGTTGTAGCCTGCGTTGTTGACCAGGATGTCGATGCGGTCGAGGTCGGCGAGCACCCGCTCGCCCAAATCGCGCGTGCCGTCGATGCTGGAGAGGTCCGCCTGGTAGAACGATCCGCCAAAGCGATCGGCGACAGCCCGTCCCGTTTCCGTGCGCGTGTGCACGGCGACTCGGGCGCCGTCGGCGGCGAGCCGGGTGGCAATGGCCTCTCCAATGCCCGAGCCACCGCCGGTGACCAGCGCGACTTTGCCGTCCAGAGACACTTATGCGAGATCCAGGCCGAATACACGAATCGCATTGCCTGACTCGATGAGCGCCTTGTCGGCCTCGGACGCATGGGCGAGCGCGGCGACGGTGTGCGGCGGCGTGAAATCACCCATGCCGAACGGGTAATCGCTGCCCAGCATGACGCGATTGGCGCCCGCCTGCTCCACCAGCGCGTTCAGGGCAGGCACGCTGTGGGTGAGGGTGTCGAAGTAGAGCTTGCGGAAGTACTCGCTGGGCGGGCGTGTAATGACTGCGTCCTCGACCAGGTGGAGCTTCCACGCGTGCTCCCAGCGCCCGCGGAGCAACGGGCAGGTGCCGCCGCCGTGGGCGAGCACAAATTTCAGCGAGGGCAGCTCGGCCAGCACGCCGCCGAAGATCAGGCAGCCGGCGGCAACCGCAGTGTCGGTGGGGTTGCCGATGAGGTTGTTCAAGAAAAAGGGCCGTAACCGGTCAGCGCCCAGCACATTGGCTGGGTGGACGAAGGCGGGGACGTCCAACTCCACCATCTTCTTGTAGAGCGGCGCGAACTTGCGCTCATGGAGGTTTTCGGAGTGGACGTTGGTCAGAATCTCGCATCCCCGGAAGCCCAGGTCCTTGACGCAGCGTTCGAGTTCGCGCGCGGCCTCCGTTGGGTCCTGCATGGAGACACCGGCAAGGCCGATCAGGCGATCCTTGTGGGGCGCGATGGCCGCGGCGATGCCGTCGTTGACCAGGCGGACGTCGTCGGGAGCGCTGTTGATGACCCACGGGGCTGGCGAGATGAGCTCGACGTCGATGCCGCGTTCGGTCATGTCAGCGAGGCGGACGTCTAGGTCGGAGAGCGAGTCGCGCATGTTCGCGGCGGGGCCTGCGGCACCTCGCGCAGGGAGCCTGCTGACGGCGGATTCGGGGATGAAATGGGCGTGAACGTCAATGCGCATGGGGCTCCTCATCGTGGGACGAGATGCGCGGAATTCTAGCAGGCGCGGCTAAGGGACGTGGGCGTTTACCTAACCTTGGCGTACTGGCCGGCTGCGTAGTGGCGCTGGCCGTCGGTGCCGTCGACGATGATGTCGGCGGCGCGGGCAGGGCGCTCGCGGGCAACGTAACGCCGCTCATCAGCGAGCCAGTGGGTGAGCCACCAAGCGCGGCTGGGTTCGCCGTCACGGGCGATGCCGCGCTCGGCGCTCGCGTTACGAGGGGTCTCGACCCAGATACGCAGATCGAGGAACGGTCTGAGTGCGCTCCTCGTCGCGTAGACGCCTTCGATGAGCACCAGCACCCCCGGAGGCACCTCGTGCCATTCGGCGAGCGCTTGCGAGTCCCAGTCGAACCGCTGATAGCGTCCGGTTTGGTTGCGTGCGAGAGGCTCGAGGACTTGCCGAACGAGGCGCCGCCAGTCGATTTGCGCGCCCACTTCGTCGGGGAACGCTGGAAGCGTCGAAGGCTGAACTCTCCGGTAAAAATCGTCCATCGGCACGATGGCGATGGACGGGTCGAGACGCCGCATGGCGCGGGCTAGCGTGCTCTTGCCCGAGCCGCCGCAGCCGTCGATGCCGATGATGGCCGTGCCCGATGGGCGCGCGCTGCGACGGCAGTCGTCGACGAGCGCGATGAGGGGCTGCGGATGTGGGTTGGGCGTGGCCATGGAGCAATCGTAGCGTACGTGAGTGCTGGCTTGACGCGGACGGTGATGCGTGACACCTTTCCTGGCGAACAAATCGTGTGGCGCAAACCGCCGTTCTGTTCTTACCGAATACCGCCGGAGGAGCATTCCTATGGCAAGCGTTGAGTCAATCCATCCTGAACTCGTGCGACTGATCGGCAGCGATCCGCACGTCGAGCTCGTCGCGACGGGCTTTGCGTTCACCGAGGGGCCGGTTTGGCGAGGCGATCATTTGCTGTTCTCTGACATACCGTCGAACCGCATCATCCGGTACGAATTGCAAGAGGAAGGGCCATCGATCACAACGTTCCGCTACCCCTCGGGCAACTCCAACGGACAGACGCTGGATGCGCAGGGGCGTCTGATCACGTGCGAGCACGCCACACGACGGGTGACGCGGACGGAGCCGGACGGGTCGATCACGGTGCTGGCGGCGAGGTACGAAACGGCGCGCCTCAGCAGCCCCAACGACGTGGTGGTCCGCGCTGACGGGACGATCTACTTCACGGACCCGCCCTACGGGCTCACAGGGCAGTCGCGGGACAAGCAATTGCCGTACAGCGGAGTGTTCAAGATGAACCCCGATGGAACGGGACTGACGCTGCTCCTGACCGACCTCGAGCGCCCCAACGGCCTAGCGTTCTCGCCGAATGAGAAGACGCTGTACGTCATCGATTCGGCGCCGCGCCTGATCAATGCGTACCCGGTTAACGGCGAGGGCTTATTGGGCAGCGGCAAGGTGTTCGCGGAATTGACCGCGCAGAAGCTGGAGCAGGGAAACCCTGACGGCCTAAAGGTGGACGTCGAGGGCAATGTCTACTCGACCGGCCCATCTGGCCTGTGGATATTCTCGCCCACGGGCATGCTACTGGGCCGCATCCGGACGCCGGAGATTCCCGCGAACATCGCCTGGGGCGACCCCGACTGGAAAGGACTCTACATGACCGCGCGCACCGGGTTATACCGCATGCGCCTGAACATCGCCGGCGCTTCCGTAGGACTATCCGAGTAGAGTCACCGACGTTTGCCTTCAGCGAGAGGGGCGGCTTCCGTCAGGCGCCTGAGCGAGAGCATGGCGGTGATGCCGACGATGGGGCTAGCGGCGAGCATGAGAGATGCGCCGGGCCAGTCGGAGGCGACAACGACGATGCGCACGAACTGGATCGAATCAATTGCCAGCAGGAAATCCAGGAGCGTTTGGATGGTGAGCGCCGTGCCGACGTACTCGAGGGGTGCGCTCGGCGATGGCCGCCGAGAACTGGGCCGAGTCAGGCACAATAGTGATCCCCCCGCGAAGTGCACGGGCAGCCGCAGCCAAAGCGGAGCGGCGTTGAGAAAGACGACGGCGATCGCCGCCCCACCGCTGAGGGCCATGAGCGCGCTGGTGCTGCCGTACGCGCCGAAGTTCGGCCAGGAGATTTGCTCCACTTCTCTGAGGCGGCGCCTTGGAACTGGTTCGAGCGCGACCAGTCTGAGTCCCGAGGCGTGGTGCTTTTCGGCGCTCCAGATAATTCGCTTTACTTCCTCTCGCGTCACGTTGATCGGGTGGGGCGTCCCAAACGCGCTCTATCCTTCACGCGTGCTCTGCGGACGCGTGCGGGGCGACTGGTAGAATGAGGGAGCCGCTTAGGAGCGGCGTTACGGGAGTTGCCGATGGTGAGCAAGCTGTTTCGGGTCTTCAAGGACTCGAACGACAAGCAGATCAAGCGCTATCAATGGGTGGTGGACGAAGTCAACGAGCTGGAGTTCGAGACGCATGCGCTCTCGGACGCGGATCTCCGTGACAAGACCCGCGCATTCGTGCAGCGGTTCGACGACGGTGAGACGCTCGAGGATTTGTTGCCCGAGGCGTTCGCGGCTGTCCGTGAGGCGTCCGTGCGCACCTTGAACATGCGCCACTTCGACGTGCAATTGATCGGCGGTGCGGTGCTCAACGACGGCAAGGTCGCCGAGATGAAGACGGGCGAGGGCAAGACGCTGGTGGCGACTCTGGCCGTTTACCTCAATGCGTTGGCGGGCGGCGGCGTGCACGTGGTTACGGTGAACGACTATCTGGCGCGCCGTGATGCGGCGTGGATGGGTGCGATCTACCACGCGCTGGGCATGTCCATAGGCTGCCTGCAGCACGACAGCTCTCTTATGTACGAGCAGAACGCGCCTGGCGATGGTTCGGTTATCCCCGAGCACATGCGCGGCAGTGCTCGTCGCGAGGCCTACGAGGCCGACATCACGTACGGCACGAACAACGAGTTCGGGTTCGACTACCTGCGCGACAACATGGCGACAAACCAGGACCTGCAAGTGCAACGCGAACTGCAGTTCGCCATTGTGGACGAGGTGGACAACATCCTCATCGACGAGGCGCGCACGCCGCTGATTATCAGCGGTCAAGCGGATGAGGCGACGACGCTGTACAACACGATCTCGCGCATCGTGCCGCGGCTCATTCGAGACGAGGACTACTACATCGAGGAGAAGGAACGCGTCGCGATCCTCACAGACGGAGGGACGACGAAGCTGGAGAAGCTGCTTAACATCGACAACCTGTACGACCCGGCAAACGCAGTGGTGACGCACTACGTTGAGAACGGGCTGCGGGCACACGCGGTGTACCAGCGCGACAAGGACTATGTGGTCGAGGCTGGTGAGGTGGTGATCGTCGACGAGTTCACGGGACGCAAGATGACGGGTCGCCGTTATGGCGAGGGGCTGCACCAGGCCATAGAGGCCAAGGAAGGCGTGAAAATCCAACGTGAGACTGTGACGTACGCGACGATCACGCTGCAGAACTACTTTCGGATGTATGCGAAGCTCGGCGGTATGACCGGTACCGCGATTACTGAGGCTGAGGAGTTCTTGAAGGTCTACGGGCTCGACGTGATGGAGATCCCGACGAACCAACCCATGGCGCGGACCGATTATCCGGACCTGGTCTACAAGACGGAGAATGCGAAGCTGGCGGCGGTGGTCGACCACATCGCGGAGCTCGCCGACGAGGGACGCCCGCTGCTTATCGGTTCGGGCTCCATTGAGCATTCAGAGGTGCTCAGCGAAATGCTACGGCGGCGCGGGATCAAGCACGAGGTGCTTAACGCTAAGAACCATGAGCGCGAGGCCGACATCGTAGCGAACGCGGGCAGGCCGGGCTCCGTGACGGTCTCAACGAACATGGCGGGCCGGGGGACGGATATCGTGCTGGGCGGCGCGCCTTCTACGGCGGGCTCCCCCGAACAGTGGCGGGTAGACCACGACAAGGTGGTCGAGATGGGCGGGCTGTTTGTGCTGGGCACCGAACGCCATGAGTCGCGCCGTATCGACAACCAGTTGCGCGGGCGTTCCGGGCGCCAGGGCGACCCCGGTGAGACGCGCTTTTATGGCTCGTTGCAGGACGACATCATGGTACGTTTTGGTAGCACGTTCGCGGGGCGGCTGGTGGGCAAAGCGTTGCCCGAGGACGTGCCCATCGAGAGCGGAATGCTGACCAAGACGCTGGAGATGACCCAGGCGAAAGTGGAGTCCTACTTCTTCGACATCCGCAAACACCTGGTCGAGTACGATGATGTGGTCAACGCCCAGCGCACGGTGATCTACGACCAGCGTCGTAAAGTGCTAGAGGGCGAGGACCTCAAATCCAGCATCCAGGAGATGGTGGGGTCCGAGATCACCCAAATGGTGCGCTCGACGCTCCGTGGCGATCCATCGGACTGGCCCGTCGATCAGCTGCTGGCGGAGATCGGCACAATGCTCACGCTGCCCCAAGAGATCGATGAGGACCTGATATTCGATGGTGGGCGTGAGGCGGCAGAGGACGCGATCCTCGATGCCGCCGAGGCGCTGTACGAGGCGCGTGAGCAGGAGTTCGGCGAAGAGACCATGCGGGCCATTGAGCGGGCGGTGATGCTCCAGCTGGTCGACCGGTTGTGGCTGCAGCACCTGACGATGATGCAGAACTTGCGCCAGGGCATCGGCCTGCAGGCGTACGGTCAGCGCGATCCGCTGGTGATGTACAAGAAGGAAGGTCACGAGGCGTTTGAGGCGCTGCTCACGCAGATCCGTCACGACATTGCCCATGCGATCTTCCACGTGGCTCCTGCGGCATCAAACCAGCAGGCGCAGGCGGCGAAATCGGCCGCCAGCGAGCGATCCAAGCTCGCGTCGGTGGACACGTCCAAGACTACGACGGTTATGTCCAAGGTCACCGCGCAGAATGCCGCAGCCAGCGCGAATCGAGCGCCCAAGAAGATCGGCCGCAACGATTTGTGCTACTGCGGCAGCGGCAAGAAGTACAAGCGCTGTCACGGTATGGGCGCGTAGTCGACGTGAATCCCACCGATGCGCAGGCCCCAGCGGCCACGGCGACCGGTGCGGGGTTCGGCCCCGATGAAGGTCCTTCGCAAGACGCGGTCACCCTAGCCCATTCGCTGGTCATCGCGGAATTCGCCGGCGCGGTTCGCGCAGGCACACCCTGGTGGCGGGGGCTCGTCGACGCGGTGGGCAAGTGGGGCCCATCCCGCGAGGTGGTCGACGGCGAGGAACTAACGTACCTGATTGCCGGCGAGGCGTTCGATTGGCTTCTGCTCGCTGAGCGCCTGCTGCGCGGGCTGGAGACGGAGCTGCCTGGCGCGGTGCCCGCAGCCGAGCGCGAGCGCCTGATGTTTCGTGGCGCTCTGCCGCTCGCGCTCACGCCCTCGATCTTCCAAGAGGCGTTGGGTGTCGAGAAATACCGTGCGCATTTGAATTTCTTCTACGGAGTTGTCGTGGAAGAGGCGCTGTGGCAAGCGGTTGAGGGCGAGGTACTCAAGGAGCGCGGCGTGCGGGGGTTGCAGCATCCCCATGGCGTGTTCGATCTGGTGTGCCAGCGGTTGTACCGGATGGACTTGAGCAAGCTGCTTCGGCATTTTCGCAAGGAGCGCGGCGAGCGGACCAGCGTCAAATTTTCCCTAACCGATTGGAAGGCGTTTACATACTGGTTGTTCAAGTTGCGGGTGGGGCGGAGCGATACGTCACGCACCGCATCGGATACGAGGAAAGGGCTCCAAATGCTGGAGGAACTGCGGCAGGGTACGCAAGCGCCGGATTGACCGGCTCTAGCGCATCCTAGGGTAGCTCCAATGCATCAGACACCCGATGCTTGTTGATGTTTCCACAAAAGCGTCGGATTGGTTCCGGGAGCGAGACCAGTCGGCGATGGTTCGCCGCTAGGGTGAGAAGGCTAGGTATCGGTGTCGCTCGACACCGATGACGGACGCCGCTCCAAGCGCGGGTACGGCCGCACGCGAATCGAGGCGGTCTATGTGTTCGTCGCACAGCGGCTGGAACTGTATGCGAACTGGGCGCGGGTGGACGTGAAGCGCTTGCTTTTCGGGCGATGGTTGGTGGTGCAAGTGCTGCACAAGAACGTGGCGGAATCCCCCTAGTTACACCGCTAATCTGCCATGGCTGGTGGTGCGAATCTCCCAAATCCAACAGGCCCGTCTAGTGACGGGCCTGTTGGATTTGGGCCTTACGTGCCGATGGTCTGTGGATGCTTGCGATTGTTGCCCGCCGACTCCTTTGCGATACGCCAGAAGATGAGAACGGTGACGATCCACAGACCGGCGCCGAATCCGAACGCGGACGTGTAGGAGATGTAGTCGGCCATCCCCAGGGCGATGAGCGGGCCAATGATGCCCGCGGCGTCCCCGAACGTTCGGTACATGCCAAACGCCGCGCCACGCTGGCCGGGCGGGGAGATGTCACCGAGATATGCGGTTGGCGCCTGGCCACCCCAGCCCATGGCGGCGTGCAAAACGACGAACACGATGACGAAGGGGACGATCGTCGTCATGAGCGGCAGCATGGCAATGCCTAGGCCGACTACGATGCCGGCGGGCACGATGATGGGGATGCGCCCCCACTTGTCCGAGGCCCACCCGGCCGGATAGATGATGACGCCGTGGATGACTGACGAAACGGTGAACAGGATGCCGATCTCTGCAGTGTTCATCGCAAGCACGTCTTCCATGAACACCGGGATGAGCCCGGTGGTCGCGCCGTTGCGCAGGTAGAACGTCGAGAAGCCGAGGATGCAGACCCAGAGGAAGCTGGGGTCTTTGAGCAGCGATGTTGCGCCGAGACTCCGGCGCGGGCCAGT
>Ga0315339_1001018_pt1 | contig 27790 bp, 26 predicted proteins | sample ASW17metaG_FD_204514 | JGI IMG/M metagenome (GOLD analysis project Ga0315339, IMG submission 204514) | Ammonia-oxidizing marine archaeal communities from Pacific Ocean, United States - ASW #17 | ecosystem: Environmental > Aquatic > Marine > Oceanic | place: USA: California | collected 2016-12-05 | reverse complement strand
TAGCAACATTAGCTCGTTAATCAACCCAAGCTGATTATATCAATGTGGATGCGGCAGGGCCCTTTAAGCCTGAAAGTTATAAGTATTAGTAGGTTACATAGGGCGTGTTGCTATTGGCGCGGCATCGATTTTAGGGCGTTAATGGTGATAAGTGCTCTTATCGTTTACTGAAATAGTAAAAGGTAGTGAACGGTCAAATTATTTGCCGTTATTGAAATTGACAATGGTACAAAAATACTCACTGATTCGTGGATAAATGATGGTGTTTATAAAAGACTTAAGTCATTGTTTGGTGTCAATGTATGTTAATAATATTTGTAAAGAGGATTTAATACTATGAACAATAGGTTAAGACTTTCTGTATTTGAGGATGTAGATAATTTTGATAATTACCTGAAGTGGCTGAATGATGAAACCGTATTCAGGTTTTTAGAGTCCAACAACAGGGTAAGCTCAGAGCGCGATATTTGGGATTACATAAACGAGCAAAAAAAATCCGGCTCAATTTTTATGGCCGTTATACTTAAATCAAATAACGAACATGTTGGAAATCTAAAGATTTATAATTTTCGCCATGAGCAAGGGTTAAAGTCTGCAGAATACTCAAGATTGATAGGAAATAAAGACTATTGGGGTATTGGGCTTGGATCTGAACTTGGGAGATTAGCACTCGAATATTGCTTCGGGAGTCTTGGTTTGGATGTCGTCTTAGCGGGCTGTATGTCTTCGAATGTAGCAGCAATAAAAAGCAATCTAAAGCTTGGGTTTAAAGAGATAAATACAACTAATAAATATATTATAGAAAAAGATATAGTTGAGAAAGTCATTAGTTTTTCCATAAATAAATGCGATTTTTTGTGTGTTTAAAATATAATAAGACTATCCATTTCATTAGAGGAGCTGGCAATCAAAAATTTTAAGATTGGTGATATTATTCTTGGTCCTGGCCGTAGGCCACTTATAATTGCAGAAATGTCAGGAAATCATAACCAATCCCTTGATAGGGCGTTGGAGATTGTTGAGGCGGCAGCGAAGACTGGTGTTCAGATGATTAAGCTGCAAACTTATACGGCAGACACAATGACTTTGGATGTAGATCATGATGAGTTTTTCATTAGCGATAAAGATAGTTTATGGAAAGGGAGCAGTTTATATGAGCTCTATAAGGTTGCTTATACCCCTTGGGAGTGGCATCAGGCTATTTTCGACAGGGCTAATGAACTTGGGTTGCTATGCATAAGTACTCCATTTGACGAAACTGCCGTAGACTTTCTAGAAGGATTAAATGTACCAGCATATAAAATAGCAGCATTTGAAAATAACCACATACCACTCCTTAAAAAAGTAGCGGCTACTGGTAAACCTCTTATTATATCCACTGGGATGGCAAGTCTTGCGGAGTTGAATACTCTGGTTGAGACTGTAAAGTCTGCGGGCTGTCAGAATTTAGTGTTGCTTAAATGTACAAGTTCCTATCCTGCTACCCCGAGAAACTCGAACCTTGCTACGATTCCTCATATGCGTGAAATGTTCAAATGCCATGTTGGCTTATCTGACCACACAGGGGGGATAGGTGTTTCTGTCGCAGCTGTTGTTAAAGGGGCTGTTGTTATTGAAAAGCACTTCACTCTTTCTAGGGATGATGGAGGGGTCGATTCGGCATTCTCCTTAGAGCCAAGTGAAATGACGCAGCTAGTGGTTGAAACTAAGCGAGCATTCGAAGCTTTGGGTGAAATAACTTATGGCCCGACCCAGGAGGAGGAGAAGTCTCTTGTATTTAGGCGGTCAATTTATATCTCTGAAGATGTTATAGAAGGTGATGTTTTGACTCGAAATAATATAAAAATCATTCGGCCAGGTTTGGGCCTAGCTCCAAAATATTATGAGTCACTTTTAGGCAAGCGTGTTACCAAATCATTATCTCGTGGGACGGCGTTGCGATGGGGTTATGTTGCGTGACTAAGTTGCGGGTAGGTAAATTTTCACATGACTACCTTTAAATAACACCTTATAAAGGCAGCTGTAGTGTTTATATTCATCTTTGACCGGATTTGTTGCAGGTATAGAACCAAGGTTGACAGGTGCTTTACAAAAAATACTGAAGTTGATGTGTATTGCTGTGACCCGAGTAGTCCCTGTAAAGAGGAGTAAATGAAAATGCAAATCGTTTACTTCCGCAGCACTTTCCAAAGAAGACCAGCTTGCTGGGCTTTGACCAAAATAGTCTAGATGATTATTGCTAATAAAATAAACAAACGCCCACGAAGCGCACTGATGCACTCAACACCCGTTGATATGAGTGAAGACCATGTTGAACTGACCATTTGATATCTCCGGAGCCTCAATCCTTGAGATTTAGCTTGAATTAGTTATGAATGCTGCTGAATCTAAAGTGTTTTTTATTGGAGGAAGTCTTTTAGTCAAGTTTGGGGCGCTAGTTCCCAACTTATTATATTTTTAGTTTAATGATGTTAGGAGAGAGAAGGATGTTCAATGATAAGGTGATTCTGATTACGGGGGGGACGGGATCCTTTGGGAAAAAATTTGTAAAAATGGTGTTGGAAGAACATTCACCAAAAAAAATAATCATTTTCTCGCGAGATGAGATGAAGCAATGGGAAATGAAAGAAAGCTATCTAGGTGAAAGGCGGCTTCGATTTTTTATTGGTGATGTTCGCGACAAAGATCGTCTATATCGGGCACTTGATGGCGTGGATTTGGTTGTTCATGCTGCCGCGACTAAAATTGTACCTACTGCTGAATACAACCCTTTTGAATGTATTAAAACTAATATCGATGGCGCGAGAAACCTTATTGACGCGTGTATAGACAAAAAGATTACTCGAGTGGTGGCCTTGTCGACTGATAAGGCGTGCGCGCCAATTAACCTATATGGTGCGACAAAGTTAGTGTCAGACAAACTATTTGTGGCGGCTAATGCCTACTCCGGAGAGCATGGAACTAAGTTTTCGGTTGTTCGTTATGGAAATGTTATGGGATCACGAGGTTCAGTAATCCCCTTCTTTCTATCAATAAAAGATTCTGGCAGTCTGCCAATAACTGACGCGCGGATGACCCGGTTTATGATTACCCTCAAAGAAGGTGTCGAGCTTGTATGGCAAGCATTTAGCGATATGGTTGGAGGCGAGATTTATGTTAAAAAAATCTCGTCGATGAAGTTGGTAGATATAGCCGCTAGTGTAGCCCCAAGTGCCAAATTGAATTTCGTCGGCATTCGTCCCGGTGAAAAGATCCACGAACAAATGATTAGTTTAGAGGACGCCTCCACTACGTTTGAATATGAGGGATACTATAAAATTCTACCTGTAATAAATGACTGGGGTATAGATCCGGAGCGGATAAAAGACGGTAAAAAAGTGCCTCACGACTTTACCTATTCCAGTGAGAACAACTCCGAATGGATGTCATCAAATGACTTGTCGGAGTGGTTGTCTGATAATTTTGAAGATATCGGTAAAATATGAAAGTAATTCCTTATGGGAGGCAGTCTATATCCCAAGCTGATTTAGACGCTGTAAGGCAAGTTCTCGATTCTGATTTTTTAACTCAGGGTCCAGCGGTGCCGAAATTTGAAGAGCAAATAGCCAAGTATTGCGGAGCTGAATATGCCGCTGCAACGAGCAGTGCTACCGCGGGTCTACATCTGGCATGTTTGGCGCTTGGTGTGACTGCTGGTGATGTTGTTTGGACATCTCCAATAACGTTTGTTGCTAGTGCTAATTGTGCCCTCTATTGCGGTGCCATAATCGATTTTGTTGATATTTCTCTTGATTCATACAATATGTGCCCGGTGGCTTTAGAGGAAAAATTGATTAGCGCGGAACTAGCAGGTACTTTACCTAAGGTAGTTATCCCCGTCCATTTAAGCGGTCAGCCTTGCGATATGAAGGAAATCCATAAGCTAAGTGAAAGATATGGTTTTTCTATAATTGAAGATGCATCACATGCAATAGGAGCTCGGTATCTAGATGATCAAGTCGGTTGTTGTAGGTTCAGTGATATTACTGTTTTCAGTTTTCATCCAGTCAAAATTATCACAACAGGGGAGGGAGGACTTGCTGTTACCAATGATGAGGTTCTGGACTATAAGATAAAGTTGTTGCGTAGCCATGGGATTACGCGTGATGAGAATCGATTTGAAGGCCACTCAGAAGGGCCTTGGTACTATCAGCAGATTGAATTAGGGTTTAACTATCGGATGACTGATATGCAGGCTGCACTTGGCTCCAGTCAATTACAGCGTTTAGATGAATTTATTTCTATTAGGCATAAGATAGCAGATAGCTACGATACCTCTTTAGAGAATTCAGCCTTCACACTGCCTTATCAAAATGAATTTAGCTATTCTAGCTATCACCTTTATGTCGTTCGCCTTAAGGTGGTTTCCAATATGCGCAGTCATCGGGAGGTTGTCGAATTTTTGCGAAATAGTGGTATAGGTGTCAATTTGCATTACATTCCAGTCTATCACCACCCTTATTATAAGAAACTGGGGTTTGAGCGAGGCTACTGCAAAAATGCTGAGCTCTATTATAGTCAGGCAATCAGTATTCCTATGTTTCCCGCCTTAAATTCGAAAGATCAAAAAACTGTGATTGAATGTTTGCTGTCTATTGATAATGAGTAGATTAGCGATTGGGTCAGCGCAGTTTGGCTTGCATTATGGTATTTCAAATACGGATGGACAGACGTCTGAGATTAATGTTTCCCAAATATTGGACCTTGCTATTAGCTGTGATATCGATTTAATTGATACGGCAATTGATTATGGTGATAGCGAACGGGTCTTGGGTAATGTAGGGATTAAGAATTTTAAGATTGTAACTAAGCTAGGCAACCCTCCTGATAATTGTAAAGATCATGCTGATTGGGTTAGAGATCAAATAGAGGGCTCATTAGCTAGGCTGGGCGTTAAGCGGTTATATGCTGTTCTATTTCATTCTACTAAATTCTTGATTGGAACTGACGGTTCCAAGCTTTTTAGAGAGTTACAAAAGTTAAAATATTTAGGCTTTATTGAAAAAGTGGGTATATCTATATACTCCCCGACCGAGCTTGATATGTTAGCAGGAAAGATAGATTTCGACCTAGTTCAGGCTCCTCTTAATATTCTAGACAGGCGACTCGAAACGTCTGGTTGGTTAGAGAAATTAAGTAGTAATAACGTGGAGGTTCATACTCGGTCCGCCTTTTTGCAGGGTCTCTTATTGATGGGTCGCGATAATTTCCCATTGGTTTCTGCTGAGCACAAGGCCATTTTCGATCGGTGGCAAATTTTCCTGAAATACAATAATTTAAATGCGGTAAGCGCATGTTTGTCATATCCATTGTCTTTAAGCGGAGTGCATCGAGTTGTTGTCGGTATTAATGATGCCGCTCAGCTAAATGAGCTAGTAGAGTCAGAGCGTCGAAGCAATGGTCAAGGGATCCCGGATTTTTACTCATCGGATGAAACGCTGATTGATCCTAGATCTTGGAATTTAATATGAAAGTAGTGGCTATAGTACAAGCTCGAATGGCCTCTACCAGATTACCCAACAAGGTAATGATGCCGATAGGTGATATTCCGATGATCGGAGTTTTGCTTAAAAGACTATCACTTTCGGAACAAATTGACGAAATAGTGTTAGCCACTTCTCGTGATCCAAAAAATGACGTAATGGTTCAATATGTTGAAAGCTTAGGTTTTGGATGCGAGAGGGGAAGCGAACCTGATGTGTTAAGTAGATTTTTAGATACAGCAGCAGCTCATTCCGCAGACATAATTGTTCGCATCACAGGTGATTGTCCGTTAGTCGATGCTGCCCTAGTTGATGAAGCTATCAAGCAATTTAAGAATGATAGTGTTGATTATTTAAGTAATGTTTCACCGCCCATGTATCCTGATGGGCTTGATATTGAAGTGTTTAGCTATTCAGCCCTGATTGCTGCAGCTGCGAAATCTAGTTCATTACTAGATAGAGAGCATGTAACGCCTTACCTAAGGACATCTGGAGAGTTTAAAATTAGTTCAATGCTTTCAGAGCAGGACTATTCCTCGCTCCGGTGGACAGTTGATGAATTGGTTGATTTTGATTTAATTGAGACTATCGTCACACATTTCCATCCAGCACTTGATTTTTCCTGGGTTGATGTACTTAATTTATCTATGGAACAACCACAGTTGTTTCAATCGAATAACCATTTACTAAGGAATGAAGGTGAAACTATGAGTAGTGGTCAGAAATTGTGGAATAGAGCTAAAAAGGTTATACCTGGCGGTACTATGCTACTCTCAAAACGACCTGATATGTTTTTGCCAGAAGGTTGGCCTTGTTATTACAGTAAGTCAAAAGGTTGTGAGGTGTGGGACTTAGATAAAAATAAATTTACTGATATGTCGATAATGGGAATTGGGACAAATATTTTAGGTTACGGCCATCCCGAGATCGATGAAGCAGTAATTGAGACAGTTGGCGCGGGAAATATGTCAACGCTAAACTGTCCAGAAGAAGTAGAGTTGTGTGAGCGTTTAATAGCCATTCACCCCTGGGCAGATATGGTTCGCCTGGCGCGGTCTGGGGGTGAGGCGAATGCGATTGCAATACGAATTGCTCGAGCATTCACGTGCAAAGATAAAGTGGCCGTATGTGGTTATCATGGATGGCATGATTGGTACTTATCTGCGAACTTATCAAATAAGGAAGGTTTGGACGGTCATCTGTTACCTGGTCTTGACCCTTTAGGTGTTCCTAGAAATTTGCAGGATTCAGTATTTCCTTTTAATTACAACGATGTTGCTAGTCTGAAGTTATTACTCAAAACGCATGATATTGGCGTTATTAAAATGGAAGTTACTCGGAATATGGGTCCTAGCGAAGGCTTTCTTAAAACAATCCGTCAGATATGTGACGAGAAAGGTATAGTTTTAATTTTTGATGAGTGCACCTCTGGTTTTCGAGAGACGTTTGGTGGCATTCATAAAAAATATGACGTCGAGCCAGACATGGCAATATTTGGTAAGGCCTTGGGTAATGGCTATGCTATTACAGCAGTTATTGGTAGGCGGAATATTATGGATTCGGCCCAGAATACGTTCATTAGTAGTACGTTCTGGACTGAGAGAATAGGGCCTACCGCGGCATTAAAAACTCTTGAAGTTATGGAGCGAGAAAAAAGCTGGGAGAGCATCTCAGAAATTGGTAGAAATATTATTTCTAGGTGGAAATTGCTTGCTGAGAAAAAAGATCTGGTCATAAATTGTTCGGGTATTCCTGCTCTAGCTAGTTTTTCATTTACGAGTCCAAATGCATTGGCATACAAAACCCTAATTACTCAAGAATTGCTGGCTAATGGATTTTTGGCTGGCACCAGTATCTATGTGTCAACTGCCCATACGGAAGAAAAAGTATCCGAGTATTTTTATCACCTTGACAAGGCTTTTGATTTAATTCGCGACTGTGAGAGTGGGCGTGATGTATTGAGTCTCCTTAAGGGGCCAGTGTGTCATGGTGGATTTAAACGTTTAAATTAATGAATATAGCTATTAGAGTTGACAGCTCATTTCAAATTGGGACGGGACATGTAATGAGATGTCTCAATTTGGCAATGTGCCTAAGGAAGTCTAATTTTAACGTTATATTTGTATGCCGCGACCACGTAGGACATATATTTTCGGTTATTGAATCACGAGATTTCCCCGTCAGAGTACTCCAAAAAAGCAGGTTAGGTCTCCCAGATCAGATAGACACTTTAGAGCATAGTTCTTGGCTCGGGGTAACTCAATTAGAGGATGCGGTAGAGTTTGAGTCGCTACTATCAGGCATCAAAATTGATCTCGTTATTGTTGATCATTATGGGATCAGTGACATTTGGGAACGTAAAGTTAGGGTGTTGTGTGATAAGTTGCTGGTTATTGATGATCTTGCAGATCGATCACATGATTGTGACATTCTTGTTGACCAAAATTGGTTTCCTTCCAATGCTATGGGTCGGTACGATGATTTGGTGGACGACACTTCAAAATTACGCCTTGGTCCTGAGTTTTGTTTGCTAGCAGAGGATTATTCTGACTTAAAAAGGACTTCTGTTGGCGGTGGGAAAAAAATATTGGTTTTCTTTGGTGGTAATGCGCCCCCTGACTTGTATGTTGCGGTCTATAAAGCATTAATAAATATCCTAATTGATCAAGACTTTCTGATCAATATGGTGTTTCAACTTGACTGCCCCGAGCGTAATTTTTTATTGGCCCAACAGAATGAAACGTTTAAAGTACTTGGCAGTCAATTGTCCCTCGCCTCTTTAATGGCTAGCTGTACTATAGCTATAGGCTCCGGTGGCGTTACGACATGGGAAAGAATGGCATCAAAACTGCCTTCTGCAGTTATAACAATTGCTGATAATCAAAAGCTAATTAGCAAGAATCTTGCTGAAAATGGCTTTATAAATCTATTAGGTCATTGGGGAGAGCTTCCTTATCATTCATTAGAGGAGAAGCTGCTAAATTTTTTAGACGATGGTGAAAAGCTAGATGAAATGGGAGAAAGGGCGATGTTATTAGTAGATGGGAAAGGCGTGTCAAGGGTAGTTTCGAATATAATTTCTTTGGTAGATTGAATTGTTGCGTCCTTTGTCCAGTGACAACTACTTAATGATCCTAGACTGGCGGAATCATCCTGATACGCGCAGTGGTATGTTCAATTCTAATCCTATTAGCTTGTCAGATCATGAAAGTTGGTTTAAGGCATATTGCCTTAACGATAATCTGTTTTGGTACATCTATTCGGGTGCAAATGGCTACGGCGGGGTGGCCTATTTTGAGAAAGCTCAAGTTGACAATTCAGCTACTTGGGGGTTTTACACTCGACCAGACTCTCTGAAAGGGGCTGGATTCCTACTGTGCAGTGAAGCGCTTCAAATAGCATTTACGCAACTTTACCTAGACAGTGTTATAGGTGAGGTGCTGAATGACAATCTCGCTAGTATAAAGCTTCACAAGAGATTGGGATTTGATGCGTTGGACAACTGTACTCCTGACGCTCCGGTACATAGAAGTCGGCAGTTGAAGTTCGGTTTATCTAAGGTTAAATGGTTAAAGTTGGGAGGGTGTAATGTCTAGTAGTGTTCAGTCTTTTGAGCCCACATATGTCATCGCGACCGTTCAATTATGGGATGATATAGTCGTAAAAGACTTAGCTAAAAAAGCCGGCATCTGGAAATTCTGCCATACACCAAGTGAACTTAATGAAATTCTATTAGACAGTGATCCGACCTACATATTTTTCCTACACTGGCGCTGGATAGTGCCGAAACATATTGTAGAGAGTATTGAATGCGTTTGTTTCCATATGACTGACTTGCCATTTGGTCGGGGCGGATCGCCACTTCAGAATTTAATTTCACGCGGAATTAACGAAACAAAATTAACGTCTTTGAGGATGATAGATGTTCTCGATGCAGGCCCTGTCTATTACAAAGTGCCGTTGTCTCTAAATGGCACAGCTGCTGAGATATACCGCTGCGCCGAAGGACTTTCGATCTCACTTATAGATAAAATAATTTCTTCAAAGCCTATTCCTGAGGCTCAGGTTGGAACGCCGGTGATTTTTAAGCGGAGAACCCCGGATCAGAGCAAATTGCCTGAAGGCCTTTGTAGCCGTCAATTATATGATTTTATACGTATGTTGGATGCCCCCGGTTATCCGAAAGCATTTTGTCTTAATAATGGCTACAAAATGGAGTTTTCAGAAGCTAGGTTGACCGATTCTGGAGGGGTTACAGCTTATGTGCAATTCAATAAAAATGTAGACTCAGATGATATGTAAAATTTCAATTCGATTAAAGGATGTCATATGACCTCACATGTTTTAGTAGTTGCTGCTCATCCAGATGATGAAGTACTTGGGTGCGGAGGAATAATGGCAAAGCATAGTATGCTAGGAGATCATGTCACGGTTTTATTTCTAACAGATGGGATGTCGTCAAGAGATGGTGCTAATGCCGATGAAGAGAGAGTCGAGCGCCGTGATGCTGCGCACCGAGCGTTAGAAATCCTTGGTGTTTCAGATATTGTTTTCGAGACGTTTCCTGACAATCAGCTTGACTCAATACCGTTGTTACATGTAATCAAAGCAATTGAATTGGTGGCGCGTAGAATCGCCCCTGAGATCGTCTATTCTCATAGTTCAGCAGATTTAAACGTCGACCATGTTGTTGCGGCGAAGGCAGTAAGAACGGCTTTCAGACCAACCAAAAGTAGCTCTGTGAATAAGATACTAAGTTTTGAGATCATGTCCAGCACAGAGTGGGCTTTTGATTTTTCTAGGGTGTTCAAGCCAAATGTTTATATAGATATCAGTGAATTTTGGGATAAAAAAATTGCTGCTCTGCACTGCTATGAAATGGAGATGAGGGGTAGTCCTCATCCACGTTCTTTTCGCTCTATCGGAGCCCATGGGGCGCTACATGGTGAGGCCGTGGGCTTTGAGTATGCTGAAGCTCTCGAATTAGTTTGGGAACGGATCTGAAATGATAAGTTATATTGTTAACAACTTTACAAGCCGTGAGAAGATAAAATTATCCTTACTCATAGTTTTACTTGTTGTGGTAGCGGCACTAGAATTTTTAGGCATCGGTGCTTTCTCTGAATTGCTGCGCCCTAATAGTGATTCAGCTCTCATTTTAAGCGAGATGGGGCTTTCTCTTGAGGGGCAGTCGCCTAAGGTGGTTTTAGGTATATTGATGGCCTTGGCGCTAGTATTTAAATCACTGCTATCTATTATTGCAAGTAAATATCAAGCGTTTATGGTTTATGACCATATGACGATATTAACTCTGAAACTATTTAAAAAATACTCGATTGATGCTTTATTTAATAAAGCTAATTTGGATCGTAATGACGCGACACGTACAATTATAAGAGAACCGCGTTTTATGGCCGGTGGACTCCTAGCGCCCTTTATGAACATATTAAGCGAATTGATAGTTTTAGTTGCGATCATATTTTTACTTGGCGCAACTAGTCTTCTGGGGAGTGTGTATGGCCTCGTTGTTGGAGTTGTAATCGTATTAACAGGGTTGTATTTCCGTAAATCACTTAAGGTAATTGGCAGGAACATACAAGTCGCTGAGGGTGGTCGCTTAAGAGATGTTAGGTATGCCATTTCCGGATCTAAGGATCTATATGTAAACTCAATGCTTCCCCATTTACTAGGCGTTTACTCTGGAAATGTCTCTATACTAGCAAAAGGATTGGCCCTACAGACATACTTTCGCGCTATTCCTAGGTTGGTATTGGAAAGTTCGGGTTTTATTGTTATTGGGTCTGGTAGCGCATACTTATATTTAACTGGTGTGCCTGCTGAAGAAATTATTAGCGAAACCGTTATCCTAGTGGTGATCTTCTTGAGGATGCTCCCCTCGTTCAATCGTATTTTAATAAATTTTCAAGCACTATCTGCGAATAAGGCAATTCTCGATCTAATAAATGATGAAATGTCCGAAATAAGATCTACCCCGGCCCTCTATGAATCGAGGATTTTTGATTCCAGTTTTGTCAGTGAAGCACAGGACTGTTCTATGAATATAGAGGTTCAAAATTTGACGTTTGGTTACGATGAACCGCTCATAGAAGACTTGTCATGTCGATTCCAACCCAAAAGCCTAACTGTAATCTCTGGCGAGAGCGGTGTTGGAAAGAGCACTCTAATCGATATTATATTAGGTCTTAAATCCCCTGAATCTGGGATTATGTTACTTAACGGTGTGGAAGTGCAAAAAATCGACCCTCTACTTCATCGAATAGCATACGTCCCCCAAACCCCCCTAATATTTGACGAATCACTTTATAGGAACATAACATTATTAGATGATGTCAATTCAACGGTTTGCGAAGACCGTTTAAAAAAGGCAATTCAATGTGCATGTCTTGAAGATATTATAACACCGGAAAACTGGCATACTCGAGTTGGCGAAGCTGGCGAGTTTCTGTCTGGAGGTCAGTCTCAAAGGTTAGCCTTGGCTAGAGCTATTTACTCAAAGTGCAGCCTCATTATTTTAGATGAAATAACCAGTGCATTAGATATAAAGACAGAAACAAAGCTGATAGACAATTTGAAAATAATCGCAAAAAACGCGACGGTTATCTGTATTTCGCATAGTCAAAAGGTAGTCGAAAGAGCGGATAACATTGTTTCTCTTTAGCCGAGTTCGGCTTGGCACCAAGGCCACTATAGGCAGCTCCATACTAGCCATCGGTATAGGGTTGGGTGTGTTATCACTAACACCTTTTCTCTTTCCAATACACACGCCGGACTTGAATTCATACGTCAGTGAATTAGCTGATTATAACTATCATGTCAGACTTGGTTTTCTATCTTGGTCAAGTTTTAAACTATTGGGGATTTCGCAAGAGTATGAGCTTAGGTGGCTGGCATTTTCTTCCTTAGTGATAGCTTTGGCGATAGTTTGGTATCGACGTAATGTCACTTTTGCTGCGCTTTATCTCATATCACAGCTTCCGGTTTTGCCGATGCTTGTTGGTTCGCAGATTAGACTGTGTCTTGCAGTTCAATGCTTTATGCTAATGCTGGTCTTTATGCCCAGGAGTAAGTTCACATTGATCCTGCCAGGTTTATTTCATGCGTCATTTTGGTTAATGATGTTGCTTCCTATGCTACCTATTTTGTTTTATTTTAGTGATTATATAGAACGGTATGTGTCCTATATTGGCGGTGTAACAGCAAAAATATCTGCATATAGTGGGAGGGAGGAACCTAGACTTACTTTTCAAGGCATTGACTTGTTTTTGTGCATGTTGATTGTATTTGTAAGTGCATTTGCGGCCAATCGGAAATATCCTACCTTTATTGGCCTCATTCTAATTTTTTTGGCGATCTTCCTTGAAACAGTGTTGCCTTGGGTTGTCGTGAGAAGACTAATGGAATTATATCTTGTTATATATTCCCCCCTTTATTTTTTGACAGTAAGTGCAGGCGATGGGAACTTCACGAGGCGTTTTTATACTATTCTGCACTGCTGCAGTTATGTTGCACTTTTTATACTCAACTACTTGAATTATGGCTCTAGTTTAAATCGGTTAAATTTCTAAACTCACGAGATAAATATGTTATTACTGCCTATTGAAATATGGCACCGCGAGGCCCCGTCATCTATATTGTTGGCCCTAGAAATGGTGGATCAAGGATATTCTGTTTGCCTAGGGGCCCAACCGTCAGTTCAGAGCCTCGCAAGACGATACCCTTACCCATCGGTATATTTAGATAAATCGCTTTCAAAGGCTAAAGAGGGTTGGTACCAGACACTCCCTAAAAGACTAAAGATCGTTGGCCATGACATAGAATTTACTGGCATGATTAATCCCGACCTTTATGCTAGTACTAGATTTTCTCAGAAGAATATTAATCGATCGTCATCCATAATTTTTCATAACCAAAGTGAGAAAAATATTATTCGAAGTTCATTCGATAACGTTAAAAGTCCTGATTTTGTAGGGTCTCACAAATTCGAATTTATTGCTAAATTTTCAAATTTACTATATCAAAAAAAAGTTAAACAACTAAAAGCGGAATATGGCAGATTCACGTGTATACCCTCTAATTTTGGAGGAGCTTTTCGTGATGGTGGGTTACCTGTTTTATTCAAATGGGCAGATAATCATTTTGAACCAGAATTGAGTGTCAAATTCAAGGCCAAAATATTGGCCAGAGAAAAAGTTAGGGATGCCTTTATATTAGCGATCAGGCAGATCGCTGAGGGCGTTCCCCATAGAAACTATATAGTACGCCCCCATCCAACAGAGAGTATAGAGCTTTGGCGGGAAGTGGATTTCCCAGAGAATGTATTTGTGATTTTTGAGGGACCATTACTGCCCTATTTAATTGCTTGTGAGCAACTTATGCATGCGGGCTGTACTTCAGTCATTGATGGCGCCTTGCTGGGTAAGCAGCAAAATGTATTCCTCCCTGACTACAATGATGTAAAAAGTTGGCCCTTCTACAATATTGCTAGCGAATGTGAAAATTCTGTTGATGACTACGTCAAAGCGTCGATCAAAGGGGCCGATATTACGTTACCCGATTTGAAACCTGATATGACTCTTATACCTACCTTTGATTATTATTTTCTCAAATTCAGTGAGTTCCTAGATGATTTTATTGTGAAAAGCACTAGTGCATTTGTAGCTAAGAGTTTGATAAAAATAATTTCTCTCTTTACTAGTCACAAATTCAATGAAAGAAAATACAGTGATGAACACCACTCTGAGGTTTTGAAAATGCTCAAACTATCTATATCCATAAAAGGACTTGAATCGATAATTCGGGTCGAGAATGTTCAAGGATCTAGGTGTGTGTTCCTAACAAAAAGGCCTAATTCGTGAAGATTCAATACCGTTTATCGAACTACAATGTAATCACGTCATCCGACAAAACGTCGATTATTCTCTGCCTACAGAGGGACTCTGCTCGTGTTGAGAGTTTACTTTTAGGTGAGAAAGTAAGTTTTAGGCAGATATTTTTAGATCTAACCAACTCCAGCTATACAAAGATCGGCCTAGTTGAAATATTGGAAAATGATTTTGTTAAGGTTTCTACGAGCTTTACTGGGCCAAGTCTGTTTGTTTCTAAGTTGAATGATGAATTGTATATTTATGACAGCGAGGCTAGAGCCTATGAAAAATGTGCAAAATCAGGCTATGAAATAGAAGAGCAGGTTTTTATTCGGATGCTGTTTTCTGACAACCTCTGTGCCCGTCCAGCGCACATGTCAATCTTTAAAGGATTATATCGCTGTCCTCCTGGGGCCACTATTCGAGTTCAAGGGAATAATATTACTTGTTCACCTCGATTTGATGAACTCCTCGATAAAAAACAGGGAGTACTTTCAGATATTCTTATCGACATGATGGACGAGACATACTCCTTAGCCGCGTCCTGCAATAAAAAGCCTCGGTTACTTTTTAGTGGCGGTATGGATTCTTTACTGATTGGCTCGATTATGAAATTGAGAGGCGAACTCAATATTAAAGGGTTCCATTTCCTTTATCATAACCTAGTTAGCCGGACTACTGCGATAGCTATAAAATTATCAAACCAGTTAAAAATTAATATATCACTAATAGGCGCGAATGCATTTAGTCTCGAGGATAGTTCTGTCGAGGGGTTTAAAAGGCTGTTTTCATCTGGCACAGGAGTGTTGGCTAGCGTGAAAAATTATTTTTATTATGAGAACTTGTCTAATCAAGCCTCTGACGAAAATATATTGCTAATTACAGGTCAGAATGCTGATACTTTGCTTACTTTGGATCACAAATTCCCTTCTACTCAGTTGTTACTTTGGGAACGATTACTTCCTACTTTCAAAACGGTCCCGCATCGTTATGATCTATATTTACGCTCACGTCAAATGACGAAAAATGAAGACGAAGTCATTACTTGCCTTAACAGTCTGAGAGCAAAAGGGAGTAGTACTTCCATTTCAGAACATGGTGATACAAGCGATGAATTCAGATCATACATTGAGAGTTTTTTGGCAACTCATTTTAACGATGACTATCTTAAGCTGTTAGTAGATAACCCTTCTCAATTCGTTGGCTATAGCGAACTTGCAATTGAAAAAGTCATACGATGGTACCGTACCTGTGGAAACGTTGAGCTTAACTATGATGCGTTAGAGCGTGGACTTGGTTTAGAGCGGCATATTTTTTTCAATCATCCAAAATTCATAGTTTACGGCTTGAATAATCAATTTAGTTGGAAGGATATTTTTTTCGTCAAGCCTCGCTTCGCTAGGTTAGTTAAAAAATTTACGAGAATTCGACACAGAAGGACAGTTGTGATTGCCGTGCTCAGCTTCCTCCCATTTCTATTGAAACGCAAATTTAATAATTTAAGTGACCAACATAATGAAGTCTCGGAGGGCGATTGGCTGACAGACTTTATTATGGCACGAGGCATTTTAATTGATCTTTATCAATTAATAGAGTGCGTAAATGATGATAGGATTAAGCACCGTTTGAATGAGATTCTTAAAAAAATTGAAGAAAAAACTCTTTCTAGCTCTGCAGACACCAAGGTTGCGCTGAGATTAGTGAATCTGTATTTCTCTATCGGATGTAAAAAACAATGAAAGAAGTGTTAGATTTTTTTGTAGATTTTTTTGTAGCAAAGTGTTTCAAATTTAAAAACCTACGTAATCAGTATATTTTCATTTGGATACCTAAAAATGCAGGCACTTCGATCTATTTTAGCCTAAGAAAAAAAGGGATGATAAAGTACAAAAGACTATTGGCTATAAAGTACTTTTTCAATCCGAGAGCCTCTGTTACATTTGGCCATATTTCTTTAGATTCTCTTCTTGCTGCGAATTTAGTGAAAGAAAAAGATATTTGTGGAGCGAATTTCTTTGCGGTACTTCGAGATCCATATGATCGATTTAACTCTATTTATAATTATTATTTAGATAAAGGCGTTTTTGATAGGTATAACACGCCCCCGACTAAGACGGACATTTTAGGCATATTGGAGAGTGGGCATTATCCAAAAGTTGGGCTATACCACCACATCAGTCTATCAATGTTCAACACCCAAGTTTCTTGGATTCCAAAAAATAGAAAGTTGACTTACTTTCTGCAAGATAATTTAGAACAGGATGCAAATTTTTTTTTCAAAAGCCTTAATGAAAAATTAAAACTCGTAGTAGGTAATTTAAATAGTAGTGTCGATAGTGGTAGAGATGATCTCTCTGATTTAGAGAGACTGAGAATTAGAAGTTTTTATTGTGAAGATTTTGATCTAATTAATTCGCTCAAACAAGAGGATTTGCAAAAATGATTTACATTGGAGTTGGTGCGACAGAGCCGCAGAGAATACCATTTGAAGTGTTAAAATTTTCTATTGATAAAAATACCGATCTTCATCAAAGCGAGTATTGTGTTTTGAATTTAGGAGATCTTACTTTCGATAAAAAAATATTCCCTAGTGAAGAAGTTTTTAACTCCTTCGTTATTAAGGTTGGACAGCAACGTACTCCATTTTCATTTCAAAGATTTTTGTTTGCGCTATATTTTGCGAAACAAGCATCCCAAAATGATCTGTTTCTATATCTTGATTCAGACATGCTTGTGCTGTCAGACATTCAGTCTCTCGATCTAGAATTGTCGTCTGATCACCCCATCAAGACTGCAAGCACAGAGCCTTCGTGGGGGCGAAGGGCGCAGAATTCTGTTTGTCTGTTTAATAATATAGGAATTAAGTCAATAAGTAGTGACTTTTGCCGGTTCCTGTTGGGTGAATTAAAATATGAAGATGTGTTTTATAAAAAATATGACAATAGTTTTTTGTCGAGTGACTGGAACTCACTCGAACATATGAATATTACGACCAATTTAATTCACTATACTGATATGGACTCGCAGCCTTGGCTGCGAGGGGGTAATGCCAATTCGGGTATTTGGTATCATTATTTAAAATCTTGGGCAAATGTTAGTGGAGATAATCAAGCGCTACTTTTTAAACAGTGTGAGGGAAAAGTTTTACGCCCGGGCCTGAAGGAAATAGTCAAAAGTGATGTGAACTGGCCATCTGAGTCTGCTATAGCTATGTTTCGAGATTTTTTCTATGTTCCTCCTCATCGGTTACCTGGGATCCGAAAATTGTTACCTAATCTTTTAGTGGCGCTTATATATCGCTTTAAAATGGTACGTAGAAATAACCGGCCTAATAGTGTCTAAGTTTTTTAAGTATATTCATCGACTAAGTATCGCATTCAAAGTTGCTGTCCGACTATTGAATTATACAGTTTTATATAAATCGGACTCTGGGATTGTGTTGGTTATATGGGAGCACTTTCCAGAGGGGAACGCGGTAAAATTTTACAAAGAACATATTTTGACAGGAGGGAATATTTATTCTGAAATCATTTTTTATCGACGTTTATCATTTAGGCGAATTCTCCGAAATATGATTTTTAAGAGTAATAAGTTGATAAATAATCACAAATTTGAATTTGCGGTTTTTGGTGAAAATAAGGGAATTCATTCTCAGCTTATCAAAAATTCACTGATCTTTGATAAGCTGGTTGAAGTACAGCATGGAGCTCTAGATGAAAGCTATTTTCCGATTCAAAGCGATATTTTTGTGTGCAGATCTAGTGAATCTTGCGCTAGGGTATTGGATTCAACATTTACGGGGATATTAATTCAAGATGTTCTGGATTTCGATGTCAGCTTTGAGAAGTCGCTTCGATCACTAGACAGTTACAGTCAGTATAGTTTTTTTTCAAAAAACCCAGGAGGGGGAGTTAGTTGGGCTAATCTGGCACGCGCAGAGTCGAAAATTTTCAATAGATTGTCAAAAAAGAATATCTATCTTAATGTGCATCCTAGAGATAATTTTTTGAAGTTTTGTATAAGACATCTTTGTTACTCCCGCTTCGCGAAGCTAAGAGCCTTTATCAAAATCTACAAGACCAGTACGGCAGCACCAAAGACTTTTGATAATAAGCTTGTCATTGGTCTTGATACTACAGCGATACTTGATTGTTGTGTGATTGGCGATCATGTGATTGATGTAAACCCATCTAGTCGAAGAGTCACTTCACAATCTCGCATAAACAAGCACCTGCAGGCATACGATCTCAGTTTTTTTGATCTCCAAAATATTGGTTTACTCGAAGTTGGAGTTGTAAGAGCATGTCCTTAATAAAATGTTTGGTTGCACTTGTTGTCTTTAATAATTCAGATTCATTAGAAGAAGCCGTTAGAAAAATTCCTCAAAATTGTGGTCTAATTATTGTCCATAACGATCAGCCATATCAAGAAGATTCGGTTAACTCCATATTAGCTGGGCGTGAAATTACAAATATATATAACGGCAATCAAGGCATGCTTGCCGGCGCTTATAATCGAATCATATTTAATATTGAAATGACCAGTAATTATTCCCATTTAATTCTGCTTGACCAAGACAGCGATACTTCACAGATGGAGAAGTTTATCGCCGGATATGCTGGAAATTTTGATTTAGATCACGACCGGACTATCTGTGCGCCCTTGTATGTTGATCGTGGCACTATGAGAGGCGTTAGAGTGGTCCGCTTTAATAAAATTGGTTTTCGGATAATTGATTTAAATAAAAATGACTCTCGTTATGTTCATTGTAGTTGCATAATAAATTCTATGGCAATCATTCCAATTCAATTAGCGCGACGCATTGGCGGCTGGGACGAAAAAATTGGCCTGGACCACATTGATACTGATTTTTGTTTAAAAGCCCTTAAGAATAAGTGTTCCTTAATTTATGATACTAAGAGCTCTTTCTTGCATAGTATTGGCGATCGTAAGATGGTCAGCTTCCTAGGTTTTTCTATCCAAAGTACTTTTCATAGTGATTTTCGTGTAGGTCTTATTTTTATGAACTCAGCCACACTATTTAAACGTTACTTATTTTCTAGGTTCATGTTAAATTTTATTCCGCTTTTGATTTTTCGAATGTTGTACGACTTACTGGGTATTATTTTGATTGAGAAAAGTCCGTCGAAGTTTTTTATATCCTGCAAAATGTTTGTTAAGGGGCTCTTTCGTTGATTACAGTGTCTATTGTCTCTCATGGTCATAATGAATGTGTTAATAGTTTAGTGGAAAAATTAACGAATGCTGCGAAGGTCTCAACGATTGTCGTAATTGAAAACATTAAAGAAGATATCAAGATATGGCAATCGCCGAAGGTGAAACTTATTTCAAATAAACTTCCCCTCGGATTTGGTGAGAATCATAATAAGGCTTCAATGCATGTAGCTAAGGGTGGTTATTTTTTAGTGTTAAATCCTGATGTTGAATTTCCTCATAATATTGAAGATACCCTTCAGCACTTATTGGATAATATTGGTGAGAGAAAAGGTATTTTTTCACCCATACATGTTGATAAACAACTTAATGTTGTTAGCTCTCGTAGAGATTATTTAACTATTTTTGGCTTCATAAAGAGACAATTTGGAATAAATTATGAGTCAGATGATTACTGGATACCCGGGGCTTTCATGTTATTCAGTCCTGATGTTTTCGAATCAATTTTATTTGATGATCTATTTTTTATGTATTGTGAAGATATGGATATATGTAAACGAACTAAGCTTGCAGGGTACGAGGTTGGTTATGTAGATAACGAGTACCCAATAATCCACGAGGGTCAGAGACAGTCAAAAAAGAGCATCACTCATTTTATTTTTCATATTATTTCATTACTTCGATATTTTTACAAATGGAGATCTAAGTGATATGTGTAGAATTTATTATTGTTCGAAAGGTTGCCCTATCTGTCAGTGTTTCCACCAGGCGAGGACATTATAATGTTTAGTCGTATTAAGAATAAAATTTCTCGTGGACTCGCGTTTAGAAAGGACATTCCTTATTTATTGCGCGAATTAGTTTATAGAGTATTATTTACTGAAAAAAAATCTAAATATGTTGGAAATTCTGCCGATTTAAAAAAACTATTATGTAACGGAATGACACTGTTACCTAGCCAAAATTTATCGCCGGAAATTGCCGCGAGATTAAGAGTTAAGCTTGAAAAAATGCGTTGTATGACTAAAGTTGATGAGAATAATAAGATTCTTAAAAAAGTATATGAGTCTTCTGATTTAGTTAAGGACCCAGAGTTTCTAGAATTGGCGCTAAGGGATGAGGTGCTTGGTTTAGTAGAGAATTATTTTCAATGTATTCCCAAAATAGCGTACGTTGCAGCATGGACTGCATACGCTGATTCTGATCAAGACCTCGGTGAAATGAGCTTTCACATGGATCATCACGGGCATAAATTCCTAAAGTTATTTTACTATTTGTCGGATGTTGAAATTGGTGGAGGACACCATGAACTTGTATCAGGTTCCCATGAAAACTGGTCGCATAGAAAGGACCTCGCACAGATGAAGAAATGGGCTCCCGAATTGTATAGCGATGTAATTAAGAAAAAGCATTTGAGGGGAAAATTCCGGTTAGATAACCAAATGATTATTCGTTATTTTAAAAATAGAATTATCAAAATCGCCGGTAATAAAGGGACATGCTTTATTGAGGATACATACGGGTTACACCGAGGGACTTCAATTGAAAATGGTGTGCCAAGAACGATTTTCCAAGTCCTTTATGTACCAACAGTACTTGAAAAAGATCAAGTTGACAGAGTTGATTGCGATTTCGATCTTGTTTTAGGGGCTACCTCAGAAAAGCTCCCCCGAGATTATTATTTTAAAGTTAGCGAGCAAATTTTAAACCTAGATAACACTGTTTGATCGACGGTTGTAAATTTTATTTTCCCTTCAGAATCTTGTGAATTTATCATAGGTTCGTCTCGATCTGGTCTTAGGTTGTCATAAGTATTTATATTGTCTAGATGTTTTTATACCTATTTTTTGAATTTTCTAAAGGTGCGGGTTTATGAAAGTTTTGGTTACTGGTGGTGCTGGGTTTATAGGATCTGCGTTGATACGATACCTTGTTAGGTGTGTCGGATGTGAGATAGTTTGTGTTGATAAACTAACTTATGCGGGAAATTTGGATTCACTCGACGCTGTTAAAGAAAGCCCTCTTTTCTCTTTCGCGTGTATTGATATTTGCGATGCAGACGCCGTTGCGGATGTACTTAATACTTCCGAGCCAGACGTGGTTATGCATTTGGCCGCTGAATCTCATGTTGATCGATCAATCGACAGCCCCCTCGAGTTCATTCAGACCAATGTGGTTGGTACCTGCGTTTTGTTAGAAGCTATTAGAGGATATCGGAATAGTCTTAGAGGCCACAAAAAAGATAATTTTCGCTTCCATCATATTTCGACTGATGAGGTCTATGGTGATCTTGAGGGAACGTCAGATTTATTCACTGAAGAAACTAGCTATGCACCTTCATCGCCCTATTCGGCCAGCAAAGCCGCTTCTGATCATCTGGTTCGGGCTTGGGGTAGGACATATGGGTTGCCAGTTATCATCACTAATTGTTCGAATAACTATGGGCCGTATCATTTTCCGGAGAAACTTGTTCCTCATATAATCATTAGTGCGCTTCGTGGCGATATTCTGCCCATATATGGTGATGGGTCACAAATTCGTGATTGGTTATTTGTAGAAGATCACGCAAAAGCATTATTCAAAGTAGTTACTGCCGGTTTAGTGGGTGAGACATACAATATTGGGGGACATAACGAAAAAACTAACCTTGAAGTGGTCCATGGTATTTGTGATCTCTTAGAAGAACTGGCTCCGGATAAACCAGCTAATGTTTCAGCATATCGAGATTTGATCACATTTGTTTCAGATCGGCCGGGCCATGACACTCGTTATGCTATCGACGCTTCTAAAGTAGAGAATGAACTCGGTTGGCTTCCTGAGGAGACTTTTGAGTCTGGATTACGTAAAACTGTAATGTGGTATTTGGAGAATAGAGCATGGTGGGAGAGAGTGATGTCTGGAGCTTATCAGTTGGAAAGAATTGGAGGATAAATGATGAAAGTAAGCTTTAAAGGAATTGTTTTAGCGGGTGGTTCTGGTTCGCGGCTGCACCCTATTACTTTGGGTGTGTCTAAACAGTTATTGCCCATCTACGATAAGCCGATGATTTATTACCCTATCTCAGTACTAATGTTAGCTGGTATTAAGGATATTTTATTGATATCGACTCCTGATGATATTTCTAGTTATGAACGACTATTGGGCGATGGTTCAAATTTTGGTATTTCGATAAAATATGCAGTTCAACAAAGTCCAGACGGTTTAGCGCAGGCATTTATAATAGGAGAGGAGTTTATAGGGAAGAGCAGCGTTGCTTTGGTCTTGGGCGACAATATTTTTTATGGTCAGCACTTCTCTGATAATTTAATAAAAGCAGCCTCCAAGCAAGAGGGGGCGACTGTATTTGGGTATCACGTGAAAGATCCTGCGAGATTTGGTGTAGTCGAGTTTGATGTTGCGGGTAATGTATTGTCTATTGTCGAAAAGCCAGCGATACCTAAGTCTAATTACGCAGTGACTGGCCTCTACTTTTATGATAATGACGTAGTGGAAATTGCTAAAACTATAAAGCCGTCTGAACGTGGAGAGCTAGAGATTACGGATCTCAATAATGTGTATCAGGCTAGAGGACGACTGAAAGTTGAGTTACTCGGACGGGGGTTTGCGTGGTTAGATACAGGTACTCATGATTCTCTTCTTGAGGCTGGACAGTTTGTGCAAACGATTGAATATCGTCAGGGTTTAAAGGTCGCCTGTTTAGAAGAAATTGCTTTCCATCAAGGGTGGATTTCTAAAACGATATTAATGAATCAAGCTGAAAATCTTAAGAAGACTAGTTACGGGGAGTATTTGAGAAAAGTTGCGGGTGGTTATAAGTGAGGGTTATTAAAACAAAGTTAGAAGACTGTGTAATTATTGAACCTAAAGTCTTTGGCGACGAGCGTGGATTTTTCTTAGAAACATTTCAAAGTGCAAGATACGCTGATTCGGCCGGCATCATGCTCCCCTTTGTACAGGATAACCATTCGCGATCTACATATGGAGTGCTTCGTGGATTGCACTTTCAGAAAAGTAAGCCTCAAGGTAAGCTCGTAAGAGTCGTTAAAGGTGAAGTTTATGATGTTGCTGTTGATCTACGCCAACACTCGACTACATACGGGCAATGGGAGGCCGTTGTGCTTTCTGAACAAAATAAAAAACAATTTTGGGTTCCCCCTGGTTTCGCTCATGGATTTTTGGTTCTCTCAGACATTGCCGACTTTGAATATAAGTGCACGGATTACTATGATCCCTTAGATGAAGGTAGCCTTCTTTGGAGTGATCCTGAGTTGGATATTCCTTGGCCTATAGAAGACCCCATCCTATCTAATAAAGATGAGAATGCACTTGTTCTGGTAGACCTAAAAGCATGAAAATATTGGTTCTTGGAAGTAAAGGTCAGCTCGGACTTTGTTTATCGGATCAGTTATCTAAGACACTTCATCAAGTGACCTATGCTTCTCGCGAAGAGATTGACGTAGGTGAATTTGGCTCTACACAAGAAAGTATCATCGGTATAAATCCTGATTTAGTTATTAACGCAACAGCATATACATCAGTCGATGAGGCGGAGAAGGACAAAGAATCTGCGAACCTAATCAATCATCTTGCAGTAGCTAATATTGCTGACATATGTCGTGAACTTGATTGCTTGTTAGTTCATATTTCTACAGATTATGTGTTTGATGGGAATGCTATTAAGCCATATATTGAAACTGATAATACTAATCCTCAGGGTGTCTATGGGATTTCAAAGCTAAATGGTGAGATCTTCATTCGATCATCTGGCTGTAGATACTTGATTATTCGAACTGCATGGGTATTTAGCGAATATGGCAACAACTTCATGAAGACGATGCTGCGATTAGGGGCCAATAATGATAACTTGAGTATCGTCGGGGATCAATTTGGTTGTCCTACCTATGCTCAAGATATTGCTATAGCCATAGTTACTATTCTTGATAGGTTTGATTTAAAAGAGATCACTTCAGATATTTATCATTATTGTGGTGATGAATCTTGTTCTTGGTTTGATTTTGCTAGTTTAATTTTTTCAGAAGCGTCGAATGCTGGATGGAGTACTCCTAGACAATTGAAATCAATAAAAACCGCTGAATATCCGACATTGGCGGCACGGCCTGCGAATTCAGTATTAGACTGCTCAAAAATTTTTGATAACTTCGGAGTTTCTCCATCGGACTGGCGCAAAGCAATTAAGGTGGTATTATCCAACCGGAATGCTAACTGAGTTAACTTGTCCTAAGTTAGGGTATTTGATGAAATCGATGCTTCGTGAATATAATCTTATATAAAAAGCCAACTAAAAAAAGTAGCAATATATTATGACCAATCCGTTAAAAAAAATGTATGTGATATTTTTGAGAATCAATTCATTACGAAGTGGTATTTCATTTATTAAAGCTTTTATTTACCTACAAGTGTTAAGAAAAAAACCAAGAGTGTTTAGTGGTGATGATAACAACATAAGCAATAAGACAATAGCATCTAATATGAGGATAATACACGAAGATGGCACGTTGCCTGAACACCCTACTTCAAAAACATTTTTCAATATAGGCTTGAATCAAGGGAATCCGAAATCAGATATGATTATTGAGCCAGTAAATTCTGTTCTTTCATCTAGATTGAGTAAAAAAATAGATGCAAAAGTTCTAACTATTGGGCCGAGAAGTTTAGGCGAGGTTCTCAATATTCAATCTCATGGTTATCAATATAAAAATATTAAAGCAGTTGATTTGTTTTCAATATCATCAAAAATAGATATAGGAGATATCCATAACCTTCCATATGACGATAATTCATTTGATGTTGTATTTTGTGGATGGGTTGTAGCTTATAGCGAAAATAAGAAATTAGCAGTTTCTGAGATTGCGCGTGTGCTCAAACCAAATGGAATTTTTTCTATTGGCGTTTCATATTCACCAAAAACTAATGAAGAACAAATTCGTGAAAGAGGATACCTTATCGGATCTGAGGATAGGCTTGAAAATACAGCGCAGATCTTAGAATTATTTGAGGATAATGTTAAAAACATATATTTTGAGACCAATCCAGAAGATTTAAGGAAGCACTCTCAAATAATTTGTACAGGTTCTGTTAAATAAGTTTAATTACACTGGCGCTCTATTCGGTAGGTAACCTCCTACTATTAGATGCTTATTTGTTTGAGAGTTTAGATTAAGTACGAGAAATGGCTTGGTTTTGGCGCTTGGACTACAACGATGAAAGACCTCATGGATGTATTGGCAGGGTGAATTGCAGGCAGGGATTGATTCGTCTGAAGGTGTGGAACGGGTTGTAGGGGTGTTACAACGTTAGGATAGACCTGAGATTTGACCTAGAAGACAAGAGAAAAACATGACAAAGACAGATTATTTGGCTATCGCCAAGCAGGTATTTGCCACGGAAGCGAAGGCGGTTTTTGATCTAGCTGAACAGCTAGACGAACACTTTGCTGGTGCCGTACAAGCCATACTAGATGGCCAAGCAAAAGGCACTGGCAAGGTGGTGGTTTGTGGTATGGGCAAGTCTGGCATTATTGGCAAGAAGATTGCTGCCACGTTTGCCAGTACGGGCACGCCTAGTTTTTTTATGCACCCGGGTGAGGCGTACCATGGTGATTTGGGCATGGTCACCAGTGATGATGTGTTTTTGGCTATTTCTAATTCCGGAGAAACGGAGGAGGTGGTCAAGCTGGTACCATTTTTGCGAGACAACCAGAACACCTTGATCGCCATGACAGGCAACCCAAATTCCAGTTTGGCCAAAGCATCACACTTTCATTTGAATATTGCCGTACACCAAGAAGCTTGCCCTTTGCAGTTGGCACCCACGTCTTCCACGACGGCGACGGTGGCCATGGGTGATGCTTTAGCGATCACCATGATGGAAGCGCGTGGCTTTGTGCCCGAACAATTTGCGCGTTTCCATCCTGGTGGTAGTTTGGGGCGTCGTTTATTGCGTCGGGTGGCGGATGAGATGCAAACGGATGATTTGCCGCTGCTGAATTCTGATGATGACGTGCTTACAGTGATCTCTACTATGAGCCAGGGTGGCTTAGGTTTGGCGATTGTTAATGCTACCAACTGTGTCGGCGTGATTACCGATGGTGATATTCGTCGCGCAATGGAACAGTACGGCAAGCAGGTATTTGTTCACACAGCTCAGGACTTGATGAGTTTGAATCCGGCCATGGTACCACCACAAACGCGGGTGGAAGATGCCTTGGCTCTGATGGAAGAGAAACAAGTAACTCGTTTGTTGGTTGTTTCAGAGTCAGTACTGATAGGGGTTTTTAAGAAATAGTCGAATGCTATAATGTATCAATAGATAACCCATATTCCTTCATTATTTACACTGATGTTAGACGGCGCACCCCCAGTTTCTTAAATACTTCATCGCTGTAGAATCACTCTGCCAGCCACCCTTTAACATGATTTTTTCCAGTGGCTCACCTTGTTCTAATAGATCAAGTGCGGCGCCCACTCTAAACGAATGACCGCTAAGCAGCGGTATATCTGAATTTGCGTTGATCGTTTTCTGAAGTGTTTTCAGTATCACGCTGACCGAAGAAGGGCAGAGGTCTTGCCCTATATGGCCATTACGTCTGATTGACCTTAAGATAAAGCCATTGCCACAGACCATATCTTGCCATTCGTGAAGTAGGTTTAATAGCTCTTGGCTAATGGGTATGACTTTGCCAGTACCAAATTGATCTGTTTTAGAAAAGTTAAGCCTGATCACTGGCTTGCCATTAGGTGCTTGGGCTATGTCCGTGAACTTAAAAGCACACAATTCTGATCGTCGGCGCATGGTTTCATAGCCTAGTCGCAGTAATACCTGATTTCTCATTCCCATAACACTGTTATCACAATTGTTTAGTAGTTGGTTAAGCAATATTTTGGTCAGTGGAGTGGCTTGCTCCTGCGCTCTGCCTATTTTTCGATGCATACGTTTAAGGGCTAACACCACTTCCGGTTCTTTGGTGGGGTCGTGGTGTTTGGATAACCGTAGAACGGTACCAAGACTATTGATTCGGCGACGTATGGTGGCGCTTTTTGCGGATTGGCTAAGGTGATCAACATAATGGGCCATGGTTTCGGCATTAGCAGGAATGGGGGACAACTGGTTTTCGGCACACCATTTTTCATATTGAATAAAATCGGAGCGATAGGCTCGGATCGTGTTTTCAGCAAATGCACCATCAAA
>Ga0315339_1001016_pt1 | contig 27856 bp, 24 predicted proteins | sample ASW17metaG_FD_204514 | JGI IMG/M metagenome (GOLD analysis project Ga0315339, IMG submission 204514) | Ammonia-oxidizing marine archaeal communities from Pacific Ocean, United States - ASW #17 | ecosystem: Environmental > Aquatic > Marine > Oceanic | place: USA: California | collected 2016-12-05 | reverse complement strand
CTAAGTTCTTCCTTCTAAGGTCTGGAATTCCTGTGCCAGTAAGCGTGGGAGAACCAGGGGTCACACCACGCATAGCCATCTTGCCGGGCGTATCGCCGGATTGCACCGCACTTTTATACCGATCACCCATTGCTATTTTCGCATGTTTCTCAGCATCTTTCTTGATGCGCTGCAACTTTGCAAACCTTCCTTTTTCCATATCTTGATTTGAAGTTTCTTCTTGAACCATCATTTCATCAAGAACAAATTCATACTCTTCATTAGATAAGCGTCCAAGGGCACCAAGAACTTTACCAATTTTACTCCTTGAAGGAAGACGCCGAGCGGGAGGAGCATGATACATTGCATCCTTACCATGCTTATCTAATAGCTTTCGTGCCTTTGCACGATAATCAGCATGAACACCACCATCAGAAACTTTACTATGATCTAAACCATCTCGTTTCATTAATGCTTGCTTAACAACATGTTCGTCATCTTCTTGAACCATCATTTCATCAAGAAAAATTTCATACTCTTCTGTGGATAAACTGTTTATAAACTCTTCTTTAGAGAGAAAACCTTTAATTGCTTGCCAAGCTCTACTAATCTTACCCCTTTTTGGTGTCGCAATTGGTTGCTGGCGAGATAATTTTGTTGGCTGTCCTCTTTTAGCGGTATGGAGTGGGTTCGGGTCCACGGCCTGGACCGGCGGCTTAGAGCCCGGTCCAAACGGGCGGTCAGGTGTATTCCGACCTCCAAAACTGCGTTTTTTCATACCTGCCTTGGCGGCAGACGGTGTGACAGCTGGGCCTTTGCCGGTCTTCGTGCCAGTCCATGGATCGGCGGGATCGGGGCCCGGCCGCAACTCTGTATGATGGCCTTTAGGCGGTAGTCCGGCTGTCTTACCAGCCCCTGGGCCTTGTTTGCGTCTCCCAGCTTCTCTTGCCATACGTTGTCTATCAGTCATTTTTTCTTGAACCATCATTTCAGCAGCATTCCGAATTGCTTCCTGCTCTTCTGAAGATTTAGCCCAAACATCTAAAACAGAGGCTTCAATGGTGCTTTGCTTTGTATCTAAATATTTCTTAGCCATTTTAATTATCCTTTTTTCTTTGTGCTTGTGCTTTTTTTAACATTTTCATCCGATTTGCCCTGGCGGACCCAAGGGCCTGGCCGAAATGGCCGGTCCTCTTTCGACCTGTTCGCTTACTATCAAGGGCTTTATCAGCTGCAGCGGCGCCGATTTCCCATTTTGCTAAACTTTTTGCCGCCGGGCCAGTCAAGGCACCACCTACCCATTTGGCACCTTTTCTAATAGCTTGGCCAGCAGCTGTTCCTGCTGCAGCAGCATACGGCACAAGAGGTCTTGCCACTAAACGAGCAAATTCATCAAGTTCTTGTTGTTTTTCTATCTTTTCATCAATTCTATCTAAAACCGAATCTCTAAAAGATTTTACTTCAACATTTTCCTTTAATGCAAGCAACATATCCTTATGAGACTTTGCAACCCTAGCTTGGAACTTTTCTTTGTCTGCTGGTTTTCTAAAGGAATTATATTTATCCTGAACTGCTTGTGCAATCTTTACTGGAATTTTCACCTTCTTCTTATCACCAAATTCTACAGGAAAAGTTCCTCGTAAAGATACTGCCTTACGCATTTGCATAATAATGTTCTTGGTTGCACCCTTTATATCTTCATCTGATGCGGCATCATCCTTTGAAAATGGGTCTTGTTCCATAGATGGGTCTGATTTCATTGACCGCATTGCATCAGCACGAGCAGAGGCTTCATTAATATTATTAAGGAAAATTATATACTCTTCTTTAGTAGTAAAGCGATCTTTAATAGCATCCAATACTTTTTGCAGCGGTGATTTTTTAGGCTTATCAGATTTCTTAGAACCATTGCCTTGATGACCTTGGTCAGCTGCTTTAGCGCCGGTTTTCTTATCAACCAAATCTTTAAACCATCCTTCATCAAATTCACCCGGCGTCAATCTTTCAAGATATTCCCGATACTCATTTGTACCAAGTTCATATGCTTCGCTCATAAGTGCTTTAATTGTTTTGACATCAACTCCCATTTTCTTTGCAATCCACTCAGCAGACTTACCATCTTCAATATACCCATGAAGCTCTTTCATTTTACCTTCTTCAAGCTCAACTTCTTCGGATTTAGGTTGTGATTTCTTTTTAGGCTTATTAAGTTTTACATCATATTCCCAGGTTTTTGTTTCGGGGTTCCATCCAGAAGTTGTTCCTGTAGGATGCTGCCCTCTCATAGGGGTAGGGATATTATGTTTTCTTCCATAATATCTATGCTTATCTTCTGTATCCTTAAATGCTTTACCAAGCATCTTATTAAAGTCAGATTCTTCTGTAATTTTATTCTTCGCAAAATAGTCGGCCATCTTCTGGGCATCGTCAAAGAACTCTTGGCCTTTCTTGCCCTTGATGTTCATATACCAACCATCAGCACCACGGTCAAAATCACCCGTACTAACTACCTTACCTTTAAACTTGACTACGGTTTCACGACTGCCATCTTGTGCGGGGCCACTGACTACTTTATACTGCCCCTTACCGCCGTGAGCAAGAACTTTTGACGTTGCTGCTTCATCAAGTTGAATTGGTTTTTCCGTCCTGACTTGCAAGAGAGCATCTCTCATATCAGGCAATTTATTTTCATCAAATTCAACTTCTTCCTTATAAAAGTTTAGCTCGTATGGTCTATTACCACCCTTGTTGTATACTTGAACTTGGATAGCACCCTTGTCACCTTCCAGACGATAGCTGTTTGTCTTACCCTCTGATGGTTTTTTGGGGCCACTGGCAACCTTATCATCAATCTCACTTGGTTTAACAGTTATGCCGTGGAGTTTCTTTGCCATCTTGTATGCGTATTGCATAGCAGTGGAAAAATCTTTATGGTAGAGTTCGTACTTTGGTGCTTCATCAAGCTCAATTTCTTCACGAACAATAGACAGTTTTGAACGAGGGGCAATAACCGTTCCACCACCATCAATAGAAATGGTAACTTTATCATCTTTACGATTTACTTTAACTACCCGACCTTTATGGGCCTTACCTGATTTATCTTTAATTTCAACAGGAGTACCAATACCAATTTTAGAATCATCAAATTTCTTGCCTCTAGCAGCAACTTCATCAAGCTCAACTTCTTCACTCTTGAAGCCAGTAACTTTAGACATGGCAAATTTCTGCAACTTCATAATTCCTGACTTATTTCCATCATTAATCATCTGTTCCATTTTCTTCTGATTAGCAGGATTTACTTTATCAAATATTTGCATGATGGCAGAAGCTGTGACCTTATCCATTTTCAGCTTGCCATCTTTCATTTTAAGAGTTTGCATAGAGCCATTAACTGCTTTCTTCATCAGGTCCATATTATTTTCTTGAAGACTACGCATTTCTGCAAGTGATTCTGTCATTGTTTTTGTGTATACAGTCATTTTTTTATCCTATTTTATAGTATTTAGGTTTTTTAACTTTCCTTCTTCGCATAGTAAGCAGCAATTGCCATCTCTTTACGTTTTTCCTTAGACTTGCCTTTGAATTGTGGTGCATCAGATTTAGCGAAATCATCGATATAATCCCCCATATCTGCATCTTTAGCAAGAACTTCTTTAATAGGGCCCTTTTGTATTTGATTTACAAAATCTTTAAAAGTCATTTCTTCTTTTGTAATTTTACGAGTAACACTAGCCGGGCCAACCTTTACGGTTGCTTGCTTTGGTGTAGCACTTACTTTCACATCTTTCGATTGTGTAGTTAACCTTTTAGCTTTTCCGGCGGGCCCAACGGTCAGATCAACATTCGCACCCCTTACTTTACCTTTATAATCCTGTGTTTTTGTTACTCCACGAGGCCCTGGCCCTGCTGCAACAGAAGGTCTAGTAGTAGTTCGCACTCCACCTATTCTTGGGGATACATGCTTTGTCTGCTGACCTGTTGCGCTTCTATGAACAGTACCACCGGCATCAGTTGTTGCAGTTGCTCCACTTTTAAATTTTGTTGTTTTAGCACCCGTATCTGATACTTTTCTTGATACAACTTGGTCTTCGTTAACACCAAATGAATCGGTGATAGATTTAGTACCATAACCTTTGGTAATAGCTGCAATCTTTTTCTCATAATCTGGATCAGTTGCATATTTACGACCACCAGATTTTGTTAATCCGCCTTTCCATTCTTTACCATGCTGTGCAATACCACCCGCTTCAGAACCAAATTTTGCAAAACGACCAGTTCCTTTTACTTTTTTGCCTTTAACATATTCTGTATGACTTTTTGTTTCACCAGCTTGGTCTTTGCGAGCCTTCATTCCAACTAAATTACCTTTAGCTGATTTTGATTTGCCCCAACCAGTTTCAAGTGCAGCTTGTGAAGCATACATGGTTGGATTTGGATGTCCTGCTTTTCTAGCCCTTTCCACCCTTGCATTATACCAGCTCCGTCTTCCTGCTCTTGTAGAAACATCATGTTTAGTTTTGGGCGGTGGCGCTAAAGGTTTTGCCTCTACCTTTTTAACTGGTACTTTTGGCATGGATGGCACTGGAGCAGTAGATTTTGGAACTGTAGTTTTCTTAGGACTAACAGGTTTAGACCCAAACTTTTTCATAGCAGCTCTAGTGTTTGGACCCATAAGTCCATCTGCTTTAATCTTAGCACCTTGTGCAATAAGTCTTTTCTGTATTGCAAGGGTTTTGTCATAATTTCTTGTATTAGCAGCAGTTGCTTTAACTTTGCCAGGCTTTGCGGCTGGAGCAGATGGTTTAATTTCTGTTTTTGGCGGTGGTGCTGTTTTAGCAACTGGTGCTTTAACTTTTTCAGGCTTTGCGGCTGGAGCAGATGGTTTAATTTCTGCTTTTGGCGGTGGTGTTGTTTTAGCATCAACCTTATCATTTGGCCCTTTAGACATAACACCCTTATCTCTAATAATTTTTCGAACAGCAGGATTAGCCCATTGGCTTTTAGTAACACCTAGAGGCGGATCACCGATTGGTGCCTGTTGTTTCGTATCTTCTTGTATTTCATCCACAAATTCTTTGAATGTAAACATGATAGTATTCTCCATTTCGTACTCTGCCTTCAGCTCTTGAGGAAGTATCTTCTTAGCAACCAATTTATTAATATACTTAATAAATTCTCTGCCACCAACTCCACCATATTCACGAGCAATTTTATCAGCAGCCATATTTGGATGCTTTCTATATTTGTCTTGTTTCATTAGTTCAGCATAATCTTGGATCATTTTTCCATAAGATTTAGGATGACTCATCTGACTAATTTTTGCAAATACCTTATTCCACCACTCCTCATTAAGTTTATCTTCTCTCAACCGTGGCTCTCTACGATTCTCAGATGGGTCTTCGTTGCCCAAATTACTGGGATCATTGTTCATAGGATCATTATCAATATGCCCAACGTCCATACCCTTAACTGCTTTATCACCCATTGCCCTCCGAGCTTTGTTCCTAGAAGAGCGCCGTTCAATCTGTTCTGGTCTACCTTGGTAATTCGCATATTCTAATTTGTAATTTCTTTCATCAAGCACATCTTCTTCAGCAAGTGACCAACCCTTTTTCAAATAATAGTCTTGGTTAATCTTATCAATAACAATGACACTATTCTTCTTGACAACCAGCACCTCTTTTTTAGGATCAATTAACTGCCGTACTGGATATGATTCTTTTTTTCCTTCATCAAGCTCAACTTCTTCCAATTTAAATTCATTTTTTATCACTCTCACTGGCGTATTCTGCTGTAATTTATCTGCACTAACTCGCAACCGTGTATTTCCACCTAACACCCACGGAGCTTTTCCTGGGCCCCTATCTATGGCTAAAGGTTTTTCTGCACCTGAACCGCCGGGGTCCAATTGTTTAGATACTCTATCTACCTTTGGTTTTTCTAAAGCTCCTGGGCCCTTTGTAGGTGTTTGTCCAGTATTTCCAAGACGACGAGAATGAGCAGGCGATACTTTTATTTCCTTACCTCTAGCGGCTGCAGCATCTAATTTAGCAGGAGTATTTAATTTTTTTAATTTAACTTTTACATCTTTTGGTGTGCCTTTACTCTGAAGTTGAGTTTCGATTTCATCAAATTCTTTCTTAGCCTGGCCTTTCTTATATGGTTTCCATTGTTTACTTTGCCCAGGTTTACCTGGGCCCTTATGAGTTTTAGGTTTAGCATCCGCCTTGGAAAAATATTTCTTTATAGCTCGGCCAGCATACCTGCCGGCGGCAGCAGCATACGGCGTAAGAGGTCTTGCCAAGAAACGAGCAATTTCATCAAGCTCAACTTCTTCACCAAGTTCAATATCAGGCTTTCCTGTATCTGGGTTATAGATAAAAGTTTTGACCTTCAATCCCTTTTTCTCTAGTTCCTTTTCTTTCTTTTCCAACTGCTTAACTAGCTTCTGCAAATGAGGCGGCAAATCTTTTACACCTTCATTAATCTCATGCAACCATGCTTTATGAACCTTACCATCCTCTGATACTAACGAAAGATAATTCGTACCCTTGCGAACAATCTCACCAACAATCCCATTAGCTTCTACAACATCACCTACATTCCAGACCTTACCTGTAAGATATGCGTCTCGTAGTTCTTCATAATTATTCATATCACCCATGTCACGCTCTTCACGAATACCCATATACTTGCGAACATTTCTATAGAGTTTCTTACCATCAGCAAATCCAGAAGGAACTCCCTGTAAAAATGAATCCATATCTCCATCAGAAGCAGCAGCTCTCATTTTAGATGCAGACATACCTTCTACACCCTCGGCATCAGGATCACGTTCTCCAGCAGACACAACATTAACAGAATCAAACTTAAAGAGTTGATTTCCCTTCTTATCTGGTGCATCGTTATATCTGTTTAGAAGTGTAGAAAACTCTTTGATACGATCAGAACCAGCAACCATAACCAGATTCTTAAACCCTTCATTATAGAGTTTTTCTGCTATGTGTATTGCTGTTTTTGCGTCATTATCTGCAATGATATTTTTCGCATACTTCTTAAACATCTTTCTCATATATGCTACTTTAATAGAATGAGGAAGAGGGTCTTTCTTAGGATTGGTGGTAAAAGATGGATAAATGCGAAAAGGATTAGACCCAGCAACTGAAGCAGTTTTTTGAATCAATTTCTCATGGCCAGTTGTAGGTGGATTAAAACGACCAAAGGCAAAAACAATAGTTTCTTTTGCCTCTACCAAATCTCTAAATTTACGCATTTTTTATTTCTCTTGCATCTTTAGTTTTACTGAAGCTCTTGCCTTCTTCACTCTTTCCAATTCAGTCTTTTTAAGTTTCATAAGAAGTTTCTTAGAAACCTTGTCTATCTTTTTACCATACTTCTGCATGATTTTATTGTCTACAATAACTCGTTGCTGCAAAGACATCCCACCATAGGTAGGATAAAATTTATCTCTAAATGATTGAATAGTTTTCTTTCTTGCAAGGAGAGCTAATTTGCCAGGAGTACGCATTCTTAATGCAGCACGCTTCTTTTTCATTTTAATGGCAGGCATTCTAGCCATCTTTGACATGCGCCGAGCAAGTTTTTTTCGTTGCAAAACAGACGCAACAGCTTCATAGAAGTCTTTAAAATTCTTCATTTGTCCCATGCCTTTATTGCGGTGAAGTTGTTATACGAGAACTCCATGCGGTCTACAAGTTTAACAGCGCCACCACTTATTCTGTCAATAGCAACAAACCCTTCGGGATTAGTTACCTTAAATCCATTTGTGGTCTTGATGAATGTATCAGTCAATCCCTTAACACTATTTAGTTTTTTGACTATTTGCATTTTGGCGTCAACAAGTAGATTCTGAAATGTAATAATTTGTATTAAATTTCTTGTGTATTTTTTTACTTCTCTCACATATTCTTTTTGAATATTTCTATACTTATCCTTACCCGGCTCACTCTTTGCCTTATCAATCTGTTTCTGAATAGAATCCCAAACCCAAGCCTCATATCCTTTGGCATGTGACATAGGATTTGTTATTTTCTCACCAGCACGAACCATGCTATTATTATATGTCTTTAATGATGCCCCGGCAAGAGCTCCTGTCATACTTTGTTGTAATTTAAGAAATGAGTTTAGTTGACCCGCATGAATTTTTCTAAAGGTAGTACCAACTTGTGATAGTGTTGCAGTAATTTTCTCTGTCTCTGCTGCATTAAATGTTGCCCTACCAGACACATCTTTGTATGTTGCGTCATCCATCCATACGCTTGATGGTTTTCTCAGTGAAGATATGTTTGCACCAAAGGATGCTTTCATGTCCTGTAATGCATCACCTGTGTATGTGGTATGCCAGACAATACCGACCTTTGCTTTTTTAATAGTTTTTGCTAATTCAGAATTATCAGGTATAGCATAAACAATAGTGTTAGGCTGAAAAGTAAGATACCCATTGCCGTTAATAGTCGATGTTTCCACATCATCCGTGAACATGAGATCGCCTTGGAGTACTCCTTTGATACCCAACTTGGAAAATTCTTTAAGTGCGACTTTAAACTTTGCATTCAGCGCTCCCGATAAATCTGCATCAATTTCTGCTTCTGTCTTATATAATTTAGGGGATACGTTAAAGACACTTTTCTTTGCAACAAAAAATTTACCATCGTCGGGGTCTATACCAGCAAATATAGCAGGAGCCCCATCCCACTTTACTGTCATGTTTACAGAAGACCGACTTGCACCCGCCATCATATCTCTAAGTGAGCGTAGGAAGTTAAGAGCAGCACGTCCACCATCTACACCATAGTTGATGATCTCATCCTCTAGATGCTCAAGATGAAGATTTTTGCCACCTTTGTCTTCTGTTAGTTCTCTAAAGCTTATCATTATTACCCACCTGTAGCCTTCTTCGCAACATCTCTTACATGTGCTTCCATCTTCTGGGCATTAGTAATCTCAACTGGCAACTTTGTAAATGATATATTAGTTTTAAATTCTTCAGCATCACCAGGCGTTAGCTCATCTGAATCTTCAATTATCCATACCTTTTTGATTTCAAAATCATCAGTTACAATCTCATCCCAGTTATCATCAGTTTTGCGGCGTTGCATATAACGAGTCAATACATTTTGAACCTGTTTGGAATTTTGTTTGAATACTTTTTCAACACCATCCAAATAATCCTTTATAAGTGATTGCATTATTCTACCAACATTTTTTACTTTAGAATTTTTATACGTCCCATGCATGTACATCCATTTTTCAAAATCATCTTTACCTTTTGGTTCATCTCCATCAAACGACTTTCCATATTTTTTGATTAATACTTTCAATAATATTTCAAGTCCTTTTTGCATTTTCTTTACATCGTCTGAACCCCACGGGCCTCTAAACCAATTGAACGCCATCATCCTTCTACCAGATGTTTCGGGAATAGACATAAGGTCTTCTCTGGCTGCTGCAAGAATGTTTCCATCCACTTCAACGACAAGACCACTGCCACCTTGAATGCCTCTATAAATCGGTTGCCTATCCATATTTGTAAATGCAGATATGGAACGCCTTGAGTTTTGGATTGAATACAGCTGCTCAAAATTAGACATTCTTGTTACATGAAAAACTGTTGCTCTAACTTCTTTCGGGAATATTCTTTTAAACATGGAACCAGATAGAGGCAACCACATACTATTAGCTGACGAACCGGGACCACCTCTTACCCAGGAAGTATCGGACATATCTTGCCCGCCCATTGCATGAGTAAAAATAAGTTCCGATAAACTTAATGAATGCGTAGGAGCAAAATCTAAGGCCTCATATAACTCTTTAAAGGTTTTCATTTGTACACCACATGAGGAGCAGCATCGTCAGATGCAGACAAAGAATATGCTGCAATGTTGTCGCATACTTTATCTGCTATGCGTTTATTGTCTTCTAACTGTGCAACAAAGAACATACTTCTAAACTTAGAAAATCTCCAATCTGCTCCACTTACTCGACCAATCGTTTTTGCACTTGCTTTTTTAACCCATTTATTTTTAGGGTCTGCTGTACCTGATACTAATCCTACATACATCTCATACATTTCATCCAAAAATGCTGGTGTCGGTTTTGTAGCTAATGTCTTCAATTGGGCATTAGTATAAGGGAATTTTGTTAAAGTGCTATTTTTAATCATGATAGATTCTAACACACCACCGCCTATCTTACCAGCTGCAGCTGCTGTTCCCTTAGATTCTCCCTGCCAACTTGATACAGGAGAAAAAGTTCTTAGTTGCATCCTTTGTTTTCCCAATAAAATATACAAATCCTTTGAACTGAAAAAATCCTTCGGTTTCTCGTAACCGCCATATTTTACTGGCCGTCTAATAAATCCAGTTATATTTTTCTCTTCTACTGTAACACTTCTAGAGACAAACTTCAAGGAAATACCAATTAAATCTCCACTATCGTATAATTCTTTTAATTCGTTAGTAAATTCGCCCAAAGATGAAAATTGATTAAAATCAAAAGTTTTCCCATTTTTTACTGCCCATATATCAGCAGGAGTCCATTTATTAATATTGGAAAATGGTTTAGGTTTCTCTGCTTTATTTAAATTCTTAAACTTTTCCTCTATTTCTTTAACAAAGGTAGAACCTCTATGCCAAGTATAGTTTGTACCTTTTATATTTTTCTTTAGTTGATTGCCAATTAAAATACTGGAGTCCATCCATGCTTGTGAAAATCCATCTGCGATTGCATCTAGGGATTCGTCTATATCAAATGAAGAACTGTATGTTCCCCAAGACGATGCATCAAGTTCATCCCCCTCTGTTAACTTTACTCCACTGAATATTGCAGCTGCATAGATACACTGGGCACATTCCATTAAACCTGTTTGTTCCGCTCCACCACCAGAACCTTTACCACCACCAAATGCATCAGTTTTTAAAATATCATTAAGTTTAATTTTATCACCTTTATCGGTAACAAATGCTGGTTTATATCGTGATGGCCGACTTTCAAAAGCAGAGGAATAATCACCACTCTCAGCAGCAATTCTATCAACATCAGATATCCAGTTTAAGGTTACTGATCCTTTGGTGGTTTTTAATGGAGTTTGGTTTTTTATAGCATCAAAAAGAACTTGAGATCGTAATATATTAGAACGAGGTAATTCTTTTTGTAATACTTCTATATTGATACCTTTAGCGGATTCAAGAAGATTCTGAACCTTATCTATCGGCGGAATGTAATTTTCTGTTCGTGGCTTAAGTTGCCGAACATATTTTTGCAAACTCATTCAATATCTCCATGCGTAATGTTTAAACTATTTATATAACACAGAGTTTGGTGAATGTCAAGTCATACTTTGAAACCGCCAAAGTCTGTGTTGTCAAACACGGGTTCTGTGAAGTCTTCTTGACCACTATCTACAAGGCTATCTTGCTCAGATACTTTAATATCAAACAATCTCATTTTTGCACGATCAATTCCAATGACAAATCGTTTATTTACTGTTAGATCGTTGTACCTGTTCTTGAGTTGCTTGACTGCGATTTGGTTGAGCTCATCAAGTTCTTCGTTAGAAATGAGTGCAAACATGAGATCAGCAGTAGCGGGTAAGCCAAAACTTTCAGACGTATCTTCAAGACCAACATCTGAGTTGGAGAAACCTGATCTAGTGGTTTGTGTTGCCGACATAATTGGAACATTTGTTTCAACTGCCAATCCCCTAAGTTCCTCTGCAATCGACTTGATATACATGTAAGAGTTAACATTTTGCGCTCCTTTAAATCGACTAGATGCACAAATGTTCAAATAATCTATGAAAACAATATCTGGTTTAAATGACTTCTTGATTGCCAATTCTTTAATCAGCCCTCTAAAATGTGCAGAGTGAGCTGATGCAGTTGGATATTCTTTGACGATAAGTTTACCAGAAGTTGATTTGATAATCTTGGCAATTTTGTTGTCAAACATCTGCTTGGGTAAATCATGCAAATCTTCCATAGAGATATTCATAAGGTTTGCATCAATACGTTCTGCAATCCTCTCCTCTGCCATCTCCAAGGTGATGTAAAGTACATTCTTACCTTGACTAAGACAGTTTGCTGCAACATGACACATAAACAAACTTTTACCAACACCTGTGCCTGCAAGAGCAATGTTTAGAGTTTTGGGTGGAAGTCCACCTTTGGTTATTTTATTGAAAAATTCTAAATCAAATGGAATCTTCTCTTCTACCGTATGGTAATAATCGAATCGTGATTCAGAATCATCAAGGTAATCATGACCAACAGCATTATCGAAACCAACAGCCAAGGCATCAGTAAGTATACTAGGAATAGCATCTGGCCCACGATCCTTATCTTTTCCTTCAATAATAGATATGCCTTCAACAATAGCATTGTACACCGCCTTATCTTTACAAAACTTTTCTGTAGTATCTACTAACCAATCAAAATCTACATCAGTAGAGCTGAGTGTCTGAATGACAGCAACAACTTTTTTATAATCATCCTCATTTAAATCTTTTCTTCCCTGCACCTCAATTTCCAGAGAAGTCTGCGTTGGAATTTTATTATATTTATCTACAAATTTTGTTATCTCTTCAAAGATGGTTCTCTCTGTTCTATCAGAGAAATAATCTCTCTTCATGAACGGCAATACTTTACGAGCATATTGCTCATTGGTTACAAGTTGTGTTAGAGTTGTTCGTTCAATCGTCTGTGACATATTTAACATTATCTTCCTCTGATTGCTCATGTATGATATCAACTAAAATATCACCAATGAGAGTAAAGAACTCTTCATCAAAATTGTCTCTTGGAATTCCTACATTGTCTATTATAGTATATTCAAAACGAAAAGGCAAGGTTCCATCTTCATTTAAATTATCTTCTTCTGGAATTGATACCTTACCATAATTATATATTACATCCTTGAACTTGCCATCCTTAATCATGATGGAAGCAAAATCCTCTTCTTCCTGTGAAACGAATGTATACCTATTCTTTATATCAGACATATTGTAAATAGCTTCCTATGATATATTTTGGATTTTTCACAGGCGCTTTTCCAGCATGTATCCAAGGCCACAGTGGAGGAAAAAGTAAAATAGAACCACTTCTACAAGGCGACGAACCAGCTAGGACTTCTAACTCTGTTTGCCCTGCATAATTATCTGTGAGATATACAAACATAACCAGAAAACGTCTAGCCGTTGCATAGTCTCTAACATCTACATGAGCAGGAAACTCATCTGTTGTATTCGGCAGATATCGTTTAATTTTATATGCTTCTACACCAAATTTTTCTGGAAACTGAAATGGTTTTATACGACAATCTTCTTTATATTTCTCAACATTTTCCATGAATAAATTGCTAAGAAAATTCAAATCTTCTTTAAATGGAGTGTCGGGAGAGGACATTAAATTCATCATAGTCAAAGTTTTGCCTTGACTATTATTTTGAAGTTCCTGCATTTCTGGATGGGCTTCAAATTTGTCTACAAAATATTGGCACTTCTCCTCTGTCATCACATCATTATAAATTCTAACAAAATTGTCCATTATTTTTTCTTTACTGTGAAATCAATTCCCAAACGCTTTTCATGCGTAGTAATTTCAGAAGCGCAATGTTGAACTCTTGGATCAAACACAACAAAATGAGTAGGAACCATAGGAATTGATTCATCACCATGCAAAAATAATCCACCGTCTTTGGAATTCCAATTACTGTTTAGCAACCCAACAATCTTGATGTAATCCGTATCATGCTCATGGTCAATATGTCTATTATCTAGCCTATGTCTGTCCTTCATACTTATGCCGCAATACGAAACCTCTGGATAAAACAAATCTTTACTTGCAATACCATCATATGTTTTTGATTCATAAATCTGAATAAGAAGTCCCATTGCCATTCCAGCTAACATTTCATCTACTGGTTCATTTTCTATAACATCAAGTTTAAGGTGTTTATCTTCAAATGGCATACCAATTGGATATTTGAGATTCCAATTTGCGCTATTCATTGCAGCAAATTTTAGCATATCAAGGTATGATGTAGAGCAACAATTCTCAATCACTTGTAGCATACTTAAATTCTTTCATTGCAGCAGTTTCTAATTTTTGCATAATCTCTTCAGTAAAATATGTTTCTGGATTGTTCAAAATTGTTTTACCATATTGCTTCATCCCATCAGGCAACTCGTATCGTGTTGCCAATTTCTTGAATATCTCATACTTCGCTGCAAGTTCTAACAAACCATAATATCTATCAAGTCCTTTGTCATATGTCAAACGAACATCAACCATCTTATTCTCTACAGTCAAACGTGATTTATGATTCTTGCAATGAATAATATTACCAACAATCTCTGTACCGTCTTTCTCTTTCCTTTTGGACAGATAGATGATAGATGATGCAGCATATTTCAAACCAGAGCCTCCACCCATTTCTTTTTGAGGAAACATGGAACCAACAACATCATAGGTATGATTAGTGACAACCATAGGAACCTTGGCACGACCCAGCTTCAAAGTCAACACACGAAATGTAGCTTTAAGGATTTGGGCCCTTGTCATATCTCTTGTCTCTTTACCATCAGCAGTATCTTCTACTTCTTTGGTAGTAGACAGCATACCAAGTGAATCAAGACATAAGAATAAAGGTTTTTTGTCTGCTTCATTCTGTGCAAGATACGAGTCCAGAACCTTTAGAGATTGTGTACGAAATTCCTGTACGGTTGTCACAGGCATCATGACCATACGATTAGGGTCTATACCCCTGTCCATTACCATCTGCTTTGTGATTGCAGATTCACTTTCAAAGTAAATTACACCAGCATTGGGGTCTTTGTCAAGAAAGTTTTTAACAATGCCCATAAGAAAGTAAGTCTTACCAGTTGCACTCTCCCCCGCAAGAGCAGTAATTTTATTAGCAGCCAGTCCACCGTAAAGCGAACCAGATAGTAGTCCGTTGAAAATGTAAGAGCCCGTATCTATGAAGGAATCTACATCACCCGCTTCTACACCGTCAATCACCAAAGATGCATATTCATTTCCTACATCCTTAATTACATTTTTTAAAAAATCACTCATTCATAAACCCTTCTGTTGTATTTAATTCTAGCATTTTGTACCATCCACAATTTTCATCAAATCAACCATGACATATTTAGAATCATAATGGGAATAAAATTCAAATGCTTTATTTCTATACTCATCTCTCAAAATATCATCATTTAATAATTCGTCTATTAAGTTTTTACATTCTTCCATATTATCATTAGATAACCACACTGTCCCACTATCTAATTCTGTTAGAGGTTTATCATAATGACGGTGAATACAAGCATCACCATACTCTTTTCTAAATATTGGTATTGCGCCTACAGCAACAATTTCTAAGTGAGTAAATTCTAAAGACTTTTCTATAAATCTATTATCCAATATACTTAGTTGATATCCAAAACCACATTTGGATAATCTGTCTAATAATTCTGAATTTATATATTGAGAAAAAACAGTTGGTTTTTTTCCATACCTTTCTTGATAATTAATATCTTCTGGGCTTTGTCCTAATTCATCATAAAACTCGTATTCATTTTTAAACTCTATAAAAACTGGACTTTTCTCAATACCCTCAAAAGTAGTTAGTTGGTTTAAATCTTTAAGATAGTTGTTATGAAAATTAAACATTAAATCATAACCTTTCCATCTTGCAGTTCTACCTATCCATTTGTGATGGTTTTTGTCTTGCTCACTAATAGGCTTATAATACTTTTCATAATCTACAAATGATATACCTGGCTGCATCAGATTAATTTTTCTATCTCTCATGTCAAATAGATTTGGAGTATTTACCATATCAGCAAAATCTCCTGTGGTGGAATGTGCAAATAGTATATCTGATTTTTCATATGAATCTTGTAGTAGAGCATTTCTCTTTAATGAAGATTTATTATGGTCGTGTTGTATTAAGATTTTACAAACACTTAAATTTAAAAGTTTTGCAAAATTATCTTGACATCTTTTACTGTGGCCTATAGATGGTAACGAATTAAAAATTATTATATCAGAACTTCTACACCCCTCATATACTTCATCAAAACTATCTTTATCAAAACGAACATGAACTAAGTTTTTAATTTTATGTGCATCATTCCTAGACCATTTTTTATCTTTAGATGCATATATTGTAGGATTATAAGAATTATTAAGTAACCATCTTTCTAGCTCTACGGTGTATTTTGTAACACCGCACCCTTCGATGCCTCTGCCAAGAACAATAGCCACTTTCATATTTTTTCTTCCCAACTCAAAAACTTTTCTTCTGTCCATTCTGATGTTTGTGTGGGCCCACTATAGTGTTTTATGAATTTACCAATTTTCCAATGAGCACCCCAATCTGCATCTAATAAATTGTATTTTCCATAGTATTTTGAAATCAATACATTAAGTGTAGATTGGTCATGTTGGCCATTTTTAATGTCTTTCCAATAATCTAATTCATCTTTCCAATATTGTTTAGTTGTTTGTAAAAACTTTTTATCAAATAGTATTACTCCACTACAAAAATAATCATGTTGTTTTTTTATATTATGTATATCTAACTTTCTTTGTAATCTTTTTTTACCACTTGGAGTGTGTATCGCATTATCTAACACAGCTGAAAATTTACTATACTTAAATATATCTGGACACAACTTTGTAATTATAGCATCAGAATCTAAGTAAAATACTTTCTCATATTTATTGAGTAATTCATAAACATACAACTTATGATAGCAAGGTGCGTAGTTGTTACCTAACCAATCTGTGTTATTCAAACAAAAATAATCTGCACCAACTTTATCTGCATAATCTTTAGCTCTTTGATTTGAAAAATCATAAAGAGAATTAGAGTATGCAAACTTTTTTCTGCCAGAAGTTTTAACTCCGTTAGGTTTTATATTAACTTGGAATACTAGATTGGTCAAATAAAGTGTACTCCTTGCCAGTTGGATTTAATAAAGCTATTGTTACTTCACAAACTTCACTAAACTTTTTTATTTCCCACTCCCAAAATTTATCATCGTTCTTACTTTTAAGATAACCAGCTTCCATTGGAAATGTTACAAAGGTCAAAAGTTTCTTTGGCGTGACTCCATTTTTATCATGCTGTATCCTCTTTGAAATTTTTTCTTCAAAACCATCAGTAACTTGATGCCATTTGCAAAATTTGCCTAAACCTATAGGTTTTACAAGTTCATCAAACTTTCTTTTATTATTATTATCTCCATCATTATCTTTTAGAGCAGTTTCACGAAAGTCATAGTATCCTAGTTGGAGTCGTTCTTTTGTTTCTTTTTCTTCTTTATACTCTTTTTTAATTTGATTCTTATACCAGCGTATTTCTCTGTTGGTTTTGTGTAAAGGCTTAAAGAGTTTGTTCACCAGATAATGATCAATTTGTGGATTTCCTTTCTTCGTAAATAATTTATTTCTTACTAATGTATTTCTTAAATTTCTTAATATGTCCTCATCATCAACATAATCTGATTTTATCTCCGGCTCTGCATTTAATTCATTACCTATTGTTTCTAAATCAGTTTCGTTTATTAGACAGTGATCTTCATATGGTATTCTGATATCATTCAAACCAGGCATATCTGGAACTCTGATACAAGCTGCACCACTTTGATTACCGTCTAAAATTCTTGGGTGATAATTACTGCCTGTACCAATTGGTTGATTACTACCTTCCCTAGGCATTAATAACCAAAACTTCCCTAACCATTCATTAGGATATGGTTTTTCCTCCATTTTTATTTTGTAATATTCAACTGCATCGTTACTGCCCTCTTTTTCCCATCTAGCTTGCACGAATAAATTATTTTTTTTCAAATATTTTATTTCTTCTTTAGTTGAAAAGCCAGTTGGAAACTTAAATGCATCATTTGGGTCTTGGTGCTTCTTTATCTTTTCTCTCAAAAGATCAGCAGCAATGTGACTCCTCATGCAATCTTTTGAAATGCCATCAGTTGGGTATTTCTCATTGAAACAATCTTTTGACTTCTTGTCATGACCGCCTATTGGAAAGTTGTGTAACATCACAGCTTTCTGCTCATGAAAACCTAAATCATGATGAAGAACATTATGCTCTAAAACTCTAATCCTTGGTGGTTTTGATGATTTCTCTATTGCTTTTAAAATTTTTGGATTTGCTCTATTCTTACCCTGTGAAGAACCTCTATACTTTTTTAGTTCTTCCACCTTAGATGGTTTTCCAAAAGTTTTTCTAAAGTAATATGAAATATCGCATTGTAGAACATCATTCCATACTAATATTGCGGCAACACAATTTGTTAGTAGTGTGTTGGCAAATCGGTCTTCATCTTCAATAATAGGGGTCATAATTTTATCTCTTTATTATATAGTTTCAATATTATACTACAGCATAATGTATTTGTAAAGTATTTTTTCAAATAAACTCTTCTAAATTACCAATTTCTTTTTTCGCAAATCTTCCAATCAATCTTTCACTTTTTCCCATGTTTCCCAAGGTAGCACAAGAGCGATCAGTATATGCTACTGTGGTAAATCGTTGTCCTGATCCACGAATATCTGTGACGCAATGCAGAGATTGTGAATCTGCAATACATACACTATTATCTGGCAAATCCAATCCCACTCCCCACCTTGGAAAAGATAAGTATGCCCCTTCATAATCACCTTGTCGGAAGCAGCACATAGTTGTATATTCTACATCTTTACCATCACTATGAACACTCATGGCTTTACTTTGTAATGCACTATACCGATTAGCACTCAAAGTTGTTATCATGCCATGACGATGTTCTGTGCTGATTGTTTCTTCTGCAAATTTCCTTTGGCGTTGATGTAACTCAGGATCAGCTTTCTTCATTGCCTCTTCATTATAATAGCAAAGTTCTTTTAATTCTTTCCACCTATCAGGATTCGAAATATTGATCTTTCCTGTAAATCGTCCTCTTTTTACACCAACCATAACAGAATTAATTTCATTTGCATAAGCAATCATTCCCCAACCACCAGATTTTGTTTTTACATAATAAGAATTGGGGCTTCGTAATTTATAATCTTTTCCTTCAATTAATCCCTTTGCAGCCATTTCTTCTTTATCAATAGGGCCAGAACAATTTGCTCTCATCACTGAAGTTTCCTCAATAGAATACAAAATGTTCCTTATGTTGTCATTGGGAAATGCATTTGTAATAACATATGCAATAGGAACACCTTTACCATCAAGAGTAGCATCAGGTCGCATTACAACAGTATCTTCTGTCGCATAAACAATCTGATCTAGATCAGATTCTTGGTAGAATTTACCATTCCACCTTTCAAATGTTTCTTTTTCTCCAAGATCAGTTTTTGCTGTTATGTATTTCATGATAGCCCTTCAGCACTTTCTCATATATACTTTCTGCAAGATATTTCATCATCATCGGTGCTACCATCAATCCAATTCTTGCAAGTTTCTCATTCAATGTTCCTATTAAAATGTAATCTTCTGGCAAAGTCATTATTCGTTTTGCTTCCTTGGTGGTGTATACACGATCTTCTTCAACATGAAGATGAACTGATAATGAGGTCATAAGGCCCTGTTCTGACAATGTATGGCTTGCTTGATGCCAAGGAACTCTACGACTCTGATAGAATGAACTCTTTGCTTCTGGAATACTTTTTCCCCACTTCTTTCTATGTGCAATCACCTTGTCGTACCAGGGCCCTACTACATCCGAACCCACTGATACAACCTTATCAGGATTCTTGGGTAGACGTTTTAACCATTTATATTTAGCACTTTTCTTCATTGTCTCACGCAACTCATATGCCTCAACATTATTTTCGTTATCGAGTCGTAGATCACCTATTGCATCTTCTAGTGTAGGTTCCTCATGCATTGCACCATCTGGAAATATGTTCCCATTATAGATCGCCATCCACGGCATGCCAATATCATCCATAACATCATTGCGTACTGACACAATAAACACTCTCTGGCGTTTCTGTGGTACTCCAAAATGTATACCATTAAGAACCTTAAAGTTAGTTGTGTAACCAAGACCTTCAAAGTCTGTTACCATACGATCTAAATGCTGCTTTGCATATTCCATCGTTAAACCTTTGACGTTCTCGCATATGATAACTTTTGGTTTCATCTCACCAGCAATACGAATCATCTCCCATGTTAGGTCTTCAATATTCTGTTGCTTCATACCATATGCCATCTTCTCCTTGTTCCAACCTTTTTGTTTTGTGCCGGACATTGAAAATGGCGGACATGGTGGAGAACCGTCGAGAATATCCAATTCACCAACTTTAAGGCCTGTCATTTCCATAATCTGTTTTCCTGTGACATTTTTAATATCACCACATATATGTGGAGTATCTGGCCAGTTCGCAAGATAAGTATCAACTGCAACTTGCTGAAATTCATTTACAAATAGACAGTCACCACCAGCAAGTTTATAACCAGCAGAAGAACCACCGCCGCCTGCAAAGAATGATATGTAGGTGAATAGTTTTCTGTCTGACGACTCTTTTAAATCATCCAGCGTATAACGATAATACCTCATATTGTCCTTTAAGCACAAAGTCTATAGAGACTGTTGGGAAAATATTTTTCATCTTCCCACTCTGTAAACCCTGCAGGCAATTCGGGATTTTCTACCTGTTCGTCATCTATATATAATTTTATACCAAGTTTAGCATATTTGTCTTGTGTTAATTCTATTCCTTTCAAATTGCTTAGTTTCTTATTTTCTTCTTGGGTTAACCAATTGGTTAAAAACGTAAAGGGATATAACTCCATTGAAAATTTTTCCAAAGTACCATCTGCAAGATAAGTGTCTGGATTATCTAATGCAAATTCACCAGTGGTGTAAGAACAAAAAAAGTGATCAGTAGTTACAGTATCTTTTATAGTCTTTTTAACATATCCATAATTTTCGATTACAGTTAATGAATGTGCATAAGGCACCCCCTTCATTGTATAAGGTAAACGAGACAACATATATTTGATCTCATATAGTTTTCCACGAGGCACTGCATTTGCAACCTCTGGAGTCCACTCTTCAAGACCAGCACGTAAAAGTTTCCATGTGCAACGAGCCATGTTTAACTTAACTTCATCCATATCAACTAAGTCAGTAATTTTTGTATTCATTTAAAAGAAATCCTCTAGCGTACCTTGTGTTCCATAGCTGTCATCAATTTTCCACAGTATCTTCTCAGTGATAAATCTTAACGGTTCTACAAACGATTTAGTATATTGTTCATCATAGTCTATTCGATCAATAATGTCAAGTTCCTTTGGAAAAGAAGTTAAAAAAGAAAATGCACTTGAGGTATAGATATTAGGTTGCTTCATATGCAGAAACTTTATCTTATCGCCTTCCTGTATAATAGGATACTTATTTGACATCTTGTGTTTCTTCACCAAATGATTATATAGAATTGCACCTTTGCAATGAATAGGAGCTCCCTTTGCAAACATACCATTAGAGGAACTAAACTTTTTAAGTCCATTTACCGAGCGAGGATATGCAATATCTTCTGGTGGCAAATTCATAAATTCATCTCTGAATTCTTGAATGAAATTATTTAATTCTTTCTCATCACCTGTCATGATGATGTTCAATGCATCCTTAATTTTTTGTCTGCATACAGCTGGAGTGGATGACTTGACTGCTTCAATGCCCATGATTTTAAGTTGTGGAGTTTTATAACGAACTCCTTCTATATCCCATGAGTTTAAAATATATCTTTTCTTTGCAGTCCAGATTCCTTTGTCAGCAATCACCTCTCTTGACATTTGCATCTTTTGTTCATATGCATTCATAGTCTTAGCAAGAGCCGTATAACTTTTGAGAATAAAAGGTTCCAACTTCTCACTTGCAACCTTGTCCAAGAAATCGGTAATTTTCTCAGGTGTTCCTCCCTCCTTAAACACCCTACTAACCAATACGTCAAAAGTGATATAAACCGAATCGGTATCAGATGCGATAACATAGTCTTCATTTTTTGTCTCCAAGATTTTATTGAGATATATGTTAAGAGATTTCTCAATCCATCGTATAGATAACTGGCCAGATGTTGTAATGGCAGTAGCAACCATAAGATCGAAATAGCGAAACCAATTATTCCCAATAGCACCATACGCCGAATTGAGAGAAATCTTCTTTGCCATTTGGATGTTGTTATATAATGAAATGTGTTTGAGTAGTCGAGGGTCTTTAGTGTCCTCATATTGTTGCTTAGCCTCGAGCATAAGTCTTTTGTATTTTGTACGGTCATTGTACATAGTCTCCATTATTTCTGGCAAAAATCCTCGTTTGTCTTTCCGAAAGAATGCACCATTGGGAGTCATGCAATGATCAGTGGTATTTCTAATCTTACCATCAAGTATTTTATCAACCATTCCTTCTTTTATTTCACTAGGCATAAGTGTCTCTGGTGAAATATTATATTGCATAATCAAATGTGGATATAGAGAATTCAAATCAAAACTCATAACCCATTTATGCATACCAACTTGAGGGTCTTTTACATAAGCACCTTCAAATTTTTCTATCTTTTCTGATTTACGTTTTGGTGGAATAACAATATTCTTTTCTCGCAGATAATTATATATCAGAATGTCCCAATAGCGAACAGAGCCGAGAACATCCACATAATTAACCTTGGCATCATAGGCCATAGTTAAACATAATTGGATAAGACCCATTTTGTCTTCTAATTTGTCAACAAGCTCAACGTCATTGATATTATACTCAATGAATGACTGATAATCTTTTGTATACCATTCACGAAAAGTTTCAAAGGGATTGCCTTCTTTGCGTTCACCCAATTCCACAAATGCAATATGATCTAACCGATAGGATTCTTGAGCAGAATATGTGAACTTGCGATATAGATCAAAATAGTCAAGTGCAGCGATACCCTGTATATCATATATCTGATGATCCCGGCCCATTCGATAAAATGATCTATCCTTTACTCCACCCCACGGCGACAGACGTTTCAGCTCTTCCTCTCCAAACAACTTTTTGATACGATTACAAACATATGGTATATCAAAGAATTCAGAATTCCATCCCGTAACAATATCAGGGCAATACTTTTCCCAAAACACAAGAAACTCTTTTAGTAGATGTACTTCGCTCTCACATTTTATATATGTTACATCTTCACGATCTGTTTCAAAATCACCAATACCCCAAACAACAATACGTTTGCTCTGATGATTTTTAATGGTGATAGATAGAAGCTCTTCTTCAGCAAGTTCTGGTGAAGGAAATCCGTTTTCACATTGAACCTCAATATCAATCGTGACTATGAGAAGCTTCTCTAAATCCCAATCAACTCTACCCTTGTAAGTGTCAGCAATATAAGTGTAAGGATATTGAGTATTACCATATATAAGTTCTGGCTGAGATTTATGACTGTCCACCCACTCCTTAGCTTCTTTCATGGTAGAAAATGTCAAATCAGTGACATAACCGCCATCAAGATTTTTGTATGGAGTTTTCTTTTCTACAGGAGCATAAAGTGTGGGAGAATATCTTATTCTAAAATTTTCACGCTTATTATTTACGACAGCACGAACAAGAAGATTGTTGCCCCACTGAAGCACATTTGTATAAAAATTCATATAATAACTATAACACCTTTAAAGCTATTTGTCAAGTTTCTTTCTTCTTACCTATGTTATATTTGGTTTCTAATGTCCATTCATTTTTTTCACCAAACGAAAGCACCTTGATCTGGCTCAATGGAGCTACATCTGTTACCTCTCCAATTATATTAATCAATCCCCAATCCTTCAATAGATTTGCAATCGTATTTCGTCGTGCAATATCATTTTCAGACAGATTGGTTTTCTTTCCATCAAGAGCAAATAGTTCTTTGAAATGCACAATATAATATCGTCCCTGCTTATGCAATATGTGGCAAGACTGATATAGTTTTCTTTCTTTTCGGGAAGCAACACCAATACGAGATAGTGTCTCTCGTACCTTCAAAAAATCGTCAGGTTCTTTCAACCCAACTTCTAGCATATGCTCCTGTGTCCAATTAATTTCTTCCATCTCTTCCACCTTTATTTAATTTTGCTTTTATGGCAGAAATTTGTTCATCATTTAGTATATCAAGAGCGGCCTTAGCCTTCTCATTATTGTATCCATAAAACTCTTTAACATACTCTAGATTTTTTAATTTCTTCGCCTTCAGCCAAGGAGTATACCTTTTTCTTGGTCGTAAACTATTTATCAAAAAATCAAATTGGAGTTTCTTATCTAGATGATGTAGTTGATTAATCTCATTCAACAACATAACGGTATCTGGAAACGGAGCAACACATTTATTTACTATAAATGGATAATATTTCTTTTCCCATTGCTCATCCTCAGTATCCATGAGAGGCTCTTTTGTATAATTTATTGCACTAAGATAATCTTTCAGTTCATACATGACTATTAATAATATCTATGTTGCAAGACATTGTGCGCCTTTCACCTTCACCAAAAAATGGTGCGACTTGATGAAGCAACCAAATTGGAAATATTACAACCTTACCTACTTCTGGCTGAACATATCCAAAGGAAGGATGTTTAAATCTAGGTATATCATACATACTGTCTCTACCCCAAACAAATTGAGTTAAACCATCTGTACTACCAGAATTGCCATGTTGCACACCGATTTCACCCTCTTTCATGTCGTCTGCTATCTCAGATATTTGTGACGGGAGTTTTAAAAATGCAATCATAGATACGCCTCTTCCACTGGCAGTTCCATGCTCATGCAGAGGATTGTAGTCACCAGCATAGCTATGTACCGACCACATTGTTTTAACAACATATTCTTCTTTGGGCCCAATAATTTCTTTAACACGATCAGACATTGGATGTTCAGCAGCATATTCTTTTGCACACATAATAAAAAACCTACTTAACTGCTTAGGAACAGTATCGTTTAAATCAAATTCTAGTTGTTTTGATTTTTCATCTTGCTTTATTTGCCCTACTAGTTGTGACGATAAATCTGGCAATCTATTGGTGTTATCATCAATATACTTATTAATAATATTCACCTCACCTAAGCCTATGCCAGCAAACCCCAACGTTAATTGTGGTATAGTTTCAAAATGAACTGTTTTATTCTCCGACAATTTTAATTCTCCTATTCAAACTTTATTTTATAATTTCCTTGCTCAATAGCATTCTTATAAAACTCAACTGTTTTTTTAGCATTATCAATTACATTACATTTAAAAACAACGCAAGTTCTTAACTGATAACATTCTCTGGACACCGGCATGGCTTTATGAAGAAGACTAGCAGTAAATACAACCAATTTATTTCCAGCATAAGGAACAAGAGTATCATCAACCAAAGTGCCGCCACCCCATTCCTTTTTCCAATCCATTCGAGGATAGTATATCATTGTGAAATCACCATCATCTATATGAAGATGTGGCTCTATTCCATGCGTATGAGCATTGCAATATATACGAATATAGTTATCAACATTATATTTAGATTTGAAATCAAGCTTATCCATGAACATATTAAATATAGTATGAGCCCAATAAAAATTTGATTTATCGCATTCTTCTTTATTGTGCCCGCAAAGAATATGCCAGTGTTTATTTGGTTTACTAGGCTCAGATGGGTAATCATATTTCCATGATAGCTTTTTAACTTCTTCATCAACTAATATAGCATTGTGTTCTTCTAAAACATCATCATATACATCAATCATTCAACTACTCTTTTCGGTATAAGGCTGAACCACCTTTTTTATTTCTTCTGTGCTGGGTAATGGCAAATCCTTATGAGGAATTCTTTCAAGATTTCCACCAACCAACATTCTATCTTCATCAACCGTAGATGGTGGAACTTCATGTTTTATCCAAGCAGGGAAGATAACTAAATCTCCTACTTGTGGAAATACATAATAATTTCCTTCTTTACCTTCTGGAAAAACTAGAGGGCTTGAACCTCCTGGCACCTTTACATAGTACCCCCATGACCATATATTTGGCCAATGTGCATGTGCAACCGCAAAATCATTCTTATTATATAAAACACCCCAACAATCCGAAGCTCTACATTTGATAGGAGTTGATCCCATTTTTTCAGCATATGGAATTACGATATCACATAACTGATTAAAACTAGGATGCTGATGATGCATGTTTAGATTTGTAATATCGGCCTGAACAACAGTCAATCGTCTTTTCCATTCATCCCCTGTTTTGCGAATAATTCTTATCAGAGAAGAATGTAAATCAGAACCAACCTCATCAAATATGTTTTTGATATAAATGGGTCTAGTTACATTTATATCGTAATTTTTTATTTCATTTCTAGCTAGAGGGATTTTTTCTGTCATTTGAATTTAGCCCTTGCCATAATCTCGGTGAAACAAGCCATCAGATTTATTTCTTGATCTGCAACAAACGCCGCTTTATATTGATACTCCCCCAAAACAACAACCACATGGGGTATGCTACTACCATCCACAAACTCATAAAGATTATCATAAATGCGGCGGAACAAACGTACAGGATCATTATCAAGATTATTGACAACCCATTTACGAACATTAGTAAATTCCTTCTTCTTCATAGAGTGCATCAGCTCTTTGATATTTACCTCGGCAATATCAACAAGCATACCAGCATCAATTGCACCTGATACAGAATACCGTTGAAGTTCATTTAATACCCTACGCCAGTCTGGAAAGTATTTATTGATTACCTCGGCAACAACTCTTTTATCATGTTCTACATTCTGATCATTTAGAATTGTAACAACTCTTTCCATAAATTCTTTAGCAAGTTTTGGCTTCTCTGAATTAGGAATAGAGAAATCCACAACACTACAACGAGAATGTAATGGCGGTATCAGGCGATTTTTATAATTGCATGTAAGAATGAAACCACAATTTTTATGAAACTCTTCCATGAACCCACGCAAGGCTGGTTGAGTTGACTGTGGATTTAGATAATCTGCTTCATCCAAAATAATATATTTACGTCCACCATGAAGTGATACAGTAGACGCAAAGTTTTTAATTTTGGTTCGTAGAACATCAATGCCAGATTCTTCACTACCATTAATCATCATATGAGTTGAACCCAACTCATCTAACATGGCTTTTGCAGCAGTAGTTTTACCTACGCCTGAAGTTCCTGATAGAATTAGATTTGGTAAATTACCTTCACTAACAAAATCAGTTAATGTACTTTTCAGATTATTAGGAAGTACGCATGATCCTATATCCTTGGGGCGATACAATTCTACCCACAAAAAGGTTTCCATTATATAAATTCCTTATATCAAGCATCATACTTGGACTCTGGTTCCAGAGCAATCCAATATTTAATATCTACATTTCCATTTACAAAATGACTAATGTTTTTGGAAGAAATTGATACATCATATGTGCCAGACAAAAGTTTTAAATTTTCAACTTTGAACCAAAACTTATATGGTAAGTTTTTTTCATCTTGATTATTGACATCAATCTTAACCGCATAATCATTTGCCGTTGCATTTTTCTTATCAGTAACTTTCAACAAAGCAACACCACTGTCCATTCCTTCAAGTACCATATCGGGAACACCAATTACAGCTGCTGCCTTTTGTACATTAGACAACAAATCATTTGCAAAAGAAAAATTAACCTCACATTCTGGCATTGTAATTTCTTTGGTTACTGTTGTAACTACGGATGGGTCAGAATACCAATATTTCAAAACCGTACCATTTTCTGTCATTACAACAAAGTCATCCTTGAAATCCAAGCTTGGTTTTTCAAAAAGTGATAGTGCAGCAAGGAATTCATTC
>Ga0315339_1001014_pt1 | contig 27863 bp, 16 predicted proteins | sample ASW17metaG_FD_204514 | JGI IMG/M metagenome (GOLD analysis project Ga0315339, IMG submission 204514) | Ammonia-oxidizing marine archaeal communities from Pacific Ocean, United States - ASW #17 | ecosystem: Environmental > Aquatic > Marine > Oceanic | place: USA: California | collected 2016-12-05 | reverse complement strand
AGGCGAACCTTCATGATTCCGTTCATCGTGGTCCAGTGTCCCGGGTACGTGCACACGTAGACATAGTCACCCGGCTCCTTCGGAGCCATAAATACGAGTTCGGCTGAGGAGTGCGGCTCGACAATGGGGATCCAGTGCAGGATCTCCCTCATCTTCGGAACATAATGGCGTGCTTTGGCCTTTGTCGTTGTACCAAGCAGGGTAGCTTTGCGACCAATCGCCTTGAGGCTCCCCGGGGAGCCGATCACCAGGTTGTGGGGCTTGTCGTCCGGATTGGTCAGCACGAGTCGCACCGGAGATCCAGCCTCGACGGTGAACTCCTTGATGTCGTAATCCATTCGATAGGGTGCTGCGGCGATTGCAATCGTCGGCACCCGCAATGCAGCAAGTCGTTGGCCGAGATTCGGTTCTCGATCCCCCATCGCCATCGCCGCCATCAACACGGGGTCATCCTGCGATTCCAGCGGAATGGGCTCGACCATCGAATAGATCGTGTCGCCCAACGACTCGGACCAGGGCACACTGCCACCATCGGCCAACGTCTGCATCGCCGCAACTCGAATTCGACCCGACGGATCATCATTCAACACGTGCCTGGCGGGCTGCCTGGTTGCTGGCTGATCGACATGCTGCCACACCGTCCCACGTTGTTCATCGAGGATCGTCAGCGTGTACCCGTCAATGCGTTTCCAGTATGGCTCGTCCTGGCGATTGTGAATCACGATTTCATCAATGCTCTGCATCGATCCCAGGTCGATCTCCCACCAGGGATCACGACGACCTTCTGCGGTGTGTGATTGTGACCCACTTGCAAAGGAGGGGCTCGCATCGCCATCGATGGCACGCCCAGGTACACCGCCCCATGCTTCGGAAGACTGGGTGGCCTTCGCTTGGATCGCGATATTCCGTCCACCTGAGAGGACTTCTACCTCGGCCAGTGTCAATGGCTCTATACCGGGCAGATCGATACGCACATGGCGACCGTTGTATGTTTCCTCTGCTTCGGCACTGGATGTGCGCCAAGCCAGGGGTTCGATGACATATTCAGCCGCGCGGATATTGGCTGCATCCCGCAATGCACCCTCCGGCAGAAGACGTACTGCTTCAAGCCACCTTTGAACCATCTGTTCCGAGACACGCTCCCCCTCCAATGGAGCCAGCGAATCACTGCTGGCGAGCATGTCGGCTGACATCAGTGCGCGTCGAGTTGGTTCGAGTCGAGCATCCTCCATCGACGAGTCGAACTTCATGTTGATCGACTGCAGTTCGGATGAATCCATGGTCGCCAAGAGCAGGCCAGGCTCACTGGATTCACCTGCCGCGCGAGCATCATCTCGGTTCAACTCAAGGAGCCAGGCCTCAGCCGGCGATATGCCCTGTTCTCTCGCCACTGCTTCCAACGCTTCGCGACGACGAAGCATGGGAGCATCTGCACGCTGGACCAGGGTCCGTTCAACCGCTGGCAGTGGCTGCATCTCGATGAGTTCATCGGTTGATACACCTGTCAGCAGATCATCGATGGCCGATGGATTCGCCTCGGCGTAGGACCACCCTTCCTGCATCGCCACCGTCCAATGCGGTGCCAACTCGACCATCGTCTGTTCGAGTACGTGATCCAGGGTTCGATCTCCCGGGTGCCGTGCCGCCTCAAGGGCGATCTCGGCGCCTTCCAGGTTGTCCAGCCATGATGCGGCAACCACCGCTTCCAGGCGGACGCGCGGGGCCGAGTCGTTCGCTGCGGCACGAAGCAGGTCGGTCGCAGTCGGGACTCGATCCGCCCATGCCGAGAGTACGCGCACCCCGGCGGCCCTGGCGCGGGCGTCCGGGCTTGCCAGTACTCGCTCAAGCTGCCCGGAATTCACGACGTCGTGATTCTGAAGTACCCACAGTGCTTCAAGTTGGTCATGCTCACTGGCATTGGAACGAGTCGACCATTCAGCGGCAGCTGAAACAACTTCACTCGTGGGCTTCCTGCGGAGGGCAAGGCGAGCCCGATCCCGCGTTCGCCGTTCAGGGTGTTCAAGTACGACGAACAGCTCCGGGGTACTCATCTCCGACACGTCAACGACATCCGTCAATGGCGAATCACTGCGAACCATGCGCCAGACCCGTCCATGCGCATGATCGCGATTCGGATCACGCAGGGAGTGCTGCATGTGACCGATCAGCGGGTTGTACCAATCGACGAACCAGAGTGCCCCGTCTGGGCCAACCTGGATGTCACATGGTCGGAACAACGGATCATCGGAAACAAGCAGATCCTGCTCGAAGCTGCCCTTGATGCCTGAGCCGGCATCGGACAGTCCGTGTTGCCGGATCCCTCTCAACGTGATGACATTCGTAAGCAGGTAATCCCCCTGCAGATCCTCCCCGAGATGTTCACTGGAAACGACCTCGCATCCTCCCGTTGGGCGAATGCTCTTGTCTTCGAACGAGGGCACCCCGCGGTGCTTTCGTTCGTAACTCATCTTCGAAGCGATGTTGGCACCAAGGTAATTGGCACCTCCCGATGCGTCGGCAACATAGTCCTGTCCCCAATCGTCGAATACATGGCCCCATGGATTGGCGAACCCGTATGAGACATGAACCCTGACCTTGCCTGTTCTGGGCTCGTAGCGAAAGACCGCCCCGTTCTTCACCCGCACGGGTCCGTGGGGGGTTTCAACCTGTGAATGGTGAAACGTTCCCTCCTGGAAATACAGCCCACCGCCAGGGCCCCACTCGAATGCACTCAGCGCATGGTGGCTGTCCTCTGTTCCAAAGCCATGCAGCACAACTTCGCTCGTGTCAGCCTTGCCGTCCCCATCGGTGTCCTGGAGGAACATCAGGTTTGGTTGAGCCGCAACGTAGACCCCCCCGTCACCAAGCTCGAATCCCGTAGGCACGTGCAGTCCTTCGGCGAAGACGTCGCAGGCATCCGCTCGTCCATCGCCATCAATATCTTCGAGCACAAGAAGCTTGTCCTTCGGCTCCACGCCCGGGAGATACTGCGGGTAGGTCGGAATGGCAAGCACCCACAAGCGACCCTGCTCATCAAAGGACAATGCCACCGGATTGGCAAGCTCTGGAAAGTCCTGCTCACTGGCAAAGCACTGCAGTTCGTATCCGTCGGGAATATCGAATCCCGCCTTCGTATCGGCCGGATCACGGAACACGATCTCCGGGCCTGCATAGTTGCTTTCAATGTCGGTGAACTCTCCAGTGTGGCCATCATTGATTGCTCCCGGGTCCCGCCCCGCTGCAATCTCATGCACACGGTGATCTCGATGTGCCACCATGGCGTCCAACTTGGACATTTCCGCCGGGAAGTTCACGACACCGAATGGATTCTTTCGCCCACCCATGACGTAGTAGGAGTTGATCGGCCTGTAGCGATAGAAGAACTGGCGGTTCTTCTCCACGACCGCCTCACGGAGCGGCTCCAACTGCTCCCAGTTGATTTCGGAATCGATCGATGGCGGCTCGAGATCGCCTGGATCGAACGTGGAAAAGAAGAGTTGCTCACTGATCAGTTGATTGCCAAGCTCCGTGAGATGAATGCCGTTGATGGTGAAGCGTGGCCCGATCGGAACGCCCCATAGTTTCATCGACGGCTCATGGAGATCGACGAATCGAACACCCTGCTCCTGGGCGACCATGCGCATTGACTCTGTATATGCAACGAGATCTGCGTTGTGCTCCGTTCCGCCTGGGAAGTTCCCACCCAGGGCCTCATGTGCGATCGGTGAAACAAGAAGGATCTCCGGCTCCCCGCCGCCAGGTTTGAGGTCTCGCATCGACGCAATGAAATCACGCAAGGACTCCTCGAAAGCAGGACGGCCCGCTTCGCCGGAAAATGACTCGTTCATCCCGAAGCAGGCAATGATGACATCGGCCTGCTCCTGCACCAGATATTCCTCCATGGTGCCGAAATCCAGGGGCCTCGGCTGCAGGGACGGAGTATCACCGGACCAGCCGAGATTGCGCACGATCAGCTCATGATCCGGATACGCATCATGCAGCAAGGTTTCGAAATGACCGAAGAGTGCCATCCGCTCTGCAAAGGTGTTGCCGACGATGACGAGACGGTCGCCCTTGGAAGGTACGAGGAGGCCCGATGGTGCTTCCCTTGCCATGCCATGGCCATGACCATGACCCACAGCAGGCGGTGCGACCTCATGGCTGCTGTCCCCGCATCCAAGCAGGAACAGGGACATCGAAATCACCAGGGGCGGCCATACCAATCGCATCAGGCCATGGTATCAGGCCTCCAACTGCCACTTCTGCCACGACCAAATCGTGCTTAAAGAGGGTTTAGGCCCTCCAGGCATCAATTTTTCGTTTTTTCCCCATGTGTGCTGACAGATCCAGCCCTGCCACGCAGAAGCACTGTGAGAGAGCCCACAACGGCCTGCCACATTGAGCCGGCCCCAAACGAGATGAGGGAATCATGAACTACTCAAGCACGAAATCAAACCTGATGAAATGTACAAGCCTGGCTGCAATCGCCGTCACGGCTTCCTTCGCATTTGCCGAGAAGACCACCGAGCCGGGAGCATGCTGTGTTCCCCAGGCTGATGGCGGTTATCTCTGCTATGTACTTACCGAGGGCAACTGTGAACTCCAAGGTGGCTACTACTACGGAAACGGAACAGCATGTTCCGATCCGTTCGTGGAATGCGAATCTGCACAGGAGCCTGGGGCATGCTGCGTTCCACAGGATGACGGCACAATGAACTGCTACGTCCTTACTTCCCAGGACTGCAACACACAGAACGGCTTCTACTACGGTGATGGAACATCCTGCTCCGACCCGTTCGTGGAGTGTGATGAACCCCAGAGTCATCGTGGTGCCTGCTGCTACGAAGACGCCGACGGAAGTCTGATCTGCCAGATGCTGTATCAGGACGAATGTCTCGACCTCATGGGCACCTGGTACGGCCAGAACGTCACCTGCAATGATCCACAGGTGGATTGCGTCCAGGTCAATGAAGAAGGCGCCTGCTGCTACGAACTCGATAGCGTCTGGATCTGTGATGAAATGATCGAGGAGTTCTGCGTCGACCTTGATGGCATCTGGTACGGCCAGAACGTCAACTGCAGTGATCCGCAGGTCGAATGCGAAAACGACCCGATCGGTGAATGCGAGATCCATGAAGCCTCGAATTGCGCCGGGCGACCACATTATGAGGATCCCGACTTCGCTCAGAACTTCGGGGATGGTCGTGTATCAGTTGAAACCACTTCTCCCTCGATCCTCGGTGGAGAGGTTGTCAAGGTCTTCGATCTGACAGACCTCAATCTCGCTCCGAATGACAGCTGGTTCGCCCTCAATCGCTACAGCGATCCCGACTGGACGTCCCAGAACCTCGGCAGCATCTTCGGTCTGGCCGTCGACGGAGATGGAAACATCTTCGTTACCGCGACGAAAAGCTGGAACCAGGACTATGTCGGCCCCGGTGGCTGGGGAGCGATCTATCGTCTCGACCATATCACTGGTGATGTCACCCTGTTCGCAACACTTCCGAACGTCGATGCTTCCCTCGGAAACATCGCCTGGGATTGTGATCGCGATCAGTTCTTCGTCTCCAACATGGAAGATGGTCTTGTCTACCGACTTGATGCCTCTGGCGCGATCCTTGACACGTTCGATCACGGTACAGCATGGAACGGCAATGCCGGTCCAGCAACCCTCGGTGATCGAGTCTGGGCTGTCGAAGTCCATGGCGGACGCCTGTACTACTCGGTGTGGAACGAGGATCGTGTCAACAAGTCTGCAACGGAAGCAAACCAGATCTGGTCAGTCGGACTCGACACCAGTGGTCAGCCTGTCGGCAACGAGCGTCTCGAAGTCGATATTCCAGGTTACACCTCGGGTAGCCAGGATGAGTACAGCTCACCGGTATCCGACATCAGGTTCACGCATTACGGTTCCATGCTGCTCGCTGAGCGAAGCATGAACGGCTGGACCAACCTCACTGCTCATGATGCTCGTGCACTGGAGTTCGAATGCATGGACGGTGCCTGGATCACCGATGTCAATCGGTTCCACGTAGGTGACAACATGGCGTTCAACCCGGGGCACAACGCCTCAGGCGGCATCGATGCGATCCCGGAGCAACTCTTCGCTTCCGGTGATGCACTCGACCTTGGTTCACCTGACACCATCTATGGCTTCCAGGTGTTGCCGATGTCCGGTGGCGATGCCACTGACAGTAAGCTCGTCGATTACCAGGACAACCTGACGGACCAGGACAAGACCCTCATCGGCGACCTGGTTGTCACCACAGAGAAGGATCCCTGCCCTGGTGATACCAATGGCGACTTCGTCATTGATGTCACTGACCTGCTGGTCGTGATCGGCGACTGGGGACCATGCAATCCTGGTGGCTGCCCTGGAGATATCGATGACAACGGCGTCGTCAATATCTTGGATCTCCTGGGAGTCCTCTCAGTCTGGGGAGACCCCTGCTGAATCCAAGGAAATCATGCAACAGGGGAGAGTACGCCCCGGCCGATCATTCGGCCGGGGCGTTTCTGTTGGGCACATGGATGGTTGAAAGCTAGCATGGCACCCTTGAAGAACCACACCGTTTGCCAGGAATGTCCATGAACCTGCCAAGGCATCCAGTTTCCAAGGTGTACACCCCACGCCTTGCGTGCGTGTTGGTATGCATCCTCCTTGCAGGCTGCGCGTCCTCGCCCGAGGTCACACCGGCCGCCCAGGTGGTCGATGCCGGCACGGAGGCAGTCTCGACTCCCCCCCGCGAACAGGGCGGGATGACCTGGACATGGGGTCTCTTGATCCTGTGTGGCCTGGTCATCCTCATGCTGTTCGTCGATCAGCGGCAACAGGGGGATGGCGAAGCTGACCCCCAGGCGAAACGCTGGTTCCGAGCGAACCTGAAGGTGATCCTCTCGCTGCTGTCGATCTGGGCATTTGTCTCCTTTGGATGCGGCATCCTGTTCGCCCCATGGCTCAACCAGTTCCAACTGCCGGGCACCGGATACAAACTTGGGTTCTGGTTTGCCCAGCAGGGTTCAATCTACGTCTTCGTCCTGCTCATCTTCGCCTACGTCGTCATCATGAATCGACTGGATCGACGCTATGGCGTCGAGGAGGACTGACCGATGGATGTCCAGACCTGGACCTGGATCTTTGTCGGTAGCACATTCGCCCTCTACATCGGTATTGCCTGGTGGTCGAGAGCTCAATCAACCGGCGACTTCTACGTCGCCAGCAAGCATGTCTCTCCCCTGGCCAACGGCATGGCGACTGCAGCCGATTGGATGAGCGCAGCGTCCTTCATCGGCATGGCAGGTCTCATCGCATTCATGGGCGCCGACGGATCCGTCTACCTGATGGGATGGACCGGCGGATATGTTCTCCTGGCACTCCTGCTGGCTCCCTACCTTCGGAAGTTCGGCAAGTACACCGTTCCGGAATTCGTTGCCGATCGCTACTACTCGCAGACCGCACGGAAGGTCGCCATCATCTGCGCCGTGTTCATCTCGTTCACCTACGTGGCTGGACAGATGCGTGGGGTCGGCATCGTCTTCAGCCGGTTCCTCGAGGTGGACATCACGCTCGGCGTCATCATCGGCATGGGGATCGTGTTCATCTATGCGGTCCTTGGAGGCATGAAGGGCATTACCTATACCCAGGTCGCCCAGTACTGCGTCCTGATCTTCGCCTACATGGTGCCTGCAATCTTTCTTTCCCTGATGATCGCCGGCAACCCGTTGCCTCAACTGGGGCTTGGTGGCGCAAACGAAGCCGGCACCTGGGTACTGGAACGACTGGACGGACTCCAGCATGACCTGGGATTCTCGGCATACACGGAGTACCAGGGTTCGATGATCAACATCGTCTGCATCACGGCTGCGCTCATGCTCGGCACTGCTGGACTGCCCCACGTCATCATCCGCTTCTACACCGTGCGCAAGGTCAGGGATGCTCGGATCTCCGCGGGGTGGGCACTGCTGTTCATCGCGATCCTCTATACGACCGCCCCCGCCATTGCTGTCTTTGCAAGAACCAACCTCCTTGAAAAAGTGCCGAACCAGTCATACGTCGATGTTCGCCAGAATGAAGAGTGGTTTGTGACCTGGGAAGACACCGGCCTGATTGCGTGGAAGGATCACAACAAGAACGGGCTTATCGAGTACACAAGTGGAAAGGCGTTCAAGGGCAAACCAGACTACGCGACCCACGAACCGCTCCGTGGAGACCATGGAGAGCGACTCGTGGTGAATGACGATGTGCCCGGTGACAACGAGTTGTACATCGATCGAGATATCGTGGTGCTGGCCAATCCCGAGATCGCAGGACTGCCTCCCTGGGTCATTGCACTTGTTGCGGCAGGTGGCCTTGCCGCTGCCCTCTCTACGGCAGCAGGCCTGCTCCTGGTGGTGTCCTCCGCTGTTTCACACGACCTGCTGAAAGGGATCATTGCTCCGGATATCTCGGAACGGAACGAGTTGCTCGCTGCACGCATCGCGGCAGCCGTTGCCGTCGTGGGTGCAGGGGTGCTTGGCATTTATCCACCGGATTACGTGGCCGCTGTCGTCGCGTTCGCATTTGGACTTGCCGCTTCTTCCTTCTTCCCCGTCATCGTCATGGGCATCTTCTCGAAGAGATTCAACCGCGAAGGTGCCATTGCAGGGATGACATGCGGGATTGTCTTCACGACTGCCTACATCGTCTGGTTCAAGTTCATCTCTCCCGAGACCAATACCGCTGATAACTGGCTCTTGGGCATTTCCCCGGAAGGAATTGGAAGCATCGGCATGCTGATCAACTTCGCAATCGGCCTGACGGTTTCATCCCTGACCCCGCCACCACCTCAGAAGGTGCAGGAACTCGTCGAATACATCCGGGTTCCGGGAGGAACTGGAGAGCAGTCCTAGGCAAAGCCTCGATTTCAACCTCCTTGCCTCTACAATCGAGACTGGAAGGTGGGCGAACCGTTGTACCTGGCAATTTCCGTGATGCTTGTTCTCGCCGGGAGTTCGGACCCGGTTGATTTCAGCAGTGATGTTCGACCGATCCTCGCGTCCAACTGCTTCCTCTGCCACGGTCCGGATCATTCAACCCGCAAGGCAGAACTTCGACTCGACCTGGAGGAATCAGCTCTTTCCGAGGTCATCGTGCCCGGCAAGCCCGGTGAAAGTGAACTGCTTCGCCGTATTTCTCATGATGGTGAAGATCGCATGCCTCCAGGGGATCGACAGGCACTTTCACCTGCTGAAGTCGACATCCTGCACAGGTGGATAGAGCAGGGAGCACATTGGGAAGAGCATTGGTCATGGGAACCCATCGTCAATCCTCCGCTGCCTGGTGTATCCAATCCGGAGTGGGCACGCGAACCACTTGATCACTTCGTACTGGCACAGCTGGAGGAAGTTGGACTTGCCCCTGCGCCCGAGGCGGAGAGCGCCGCCCTCCTGAGAAGATTGACCTACGACCTGACCGGACTCCCGCCAGCTCCTGGTGATTTCGAGGCATGGCTGGCGGAAGATCCCGAGATTGCCTACGAGCAGGCGGTTGAACGACTCCTTGCCTCGCCACGCTTCGGCGAACACTGGGGTCGGCACTGGCTCGACCTGGTTCGGTACGCGGAAACCTGTGGACACGAGTTTGATTATCCCATCCCACACGCATGGCACTACCGCGACTGGGTGATTCACGCATTCAATGAAGACATTCCCTATGACCGGTTCGTGCTTGAACAACTCGCCGGGGACCTCCTCGAAGAACCCAGAAGGCATCCGGGAACCGGGGTCGACGAATCGATTGCCGGGACAGGAGTCTGGTACCTGGCCCAGGGTACGCACGCCCCGGTCGATGTCCGGGAGGATGGAGCACTTCGCATCGAGGACCAGATTGATGTGCTCGGTACCGCCTTCCTCGGCCTCTCTGTTCGATGTGCTCGATGTCACGATCACAAGTTCGATCCGATCACGACGGAAGACTACTACGCGCTTGCAGGTTTCTTTCGATCAACACGAAGACAGAATGCGTATCTCGATCCGAACGAATCCATATCAAGGGCCGTTGCTGAACGAACGCTGTGGAATACCCGGCAGGTTCAACGGCTGGCAGGGGAATCAACTCCCACGATGTCCACCGAGCCCGACCTGGATGCCTTCTGCAACTTTGATGGCGAGTCGTATGGAGACTGGTTTACATCGGGTTGGGCCTTCGGACATGGTCCTGCACGCATGGGTGAACTCATCCTCGAAGGCGACAGTCCGATGATCACATCGGCGACCACTGCGCACAGCGGGCGAATTGCGCCGGAGTGCCTGGGGACGCTGCGATCCCCGACCTTCACCATCAATGAAGATGCCGTGCATATTCGAGTCCGGGGTCATGGTTGCAGGATTCGACTCGTGATCGATGGATTCGTACTTGGTGAATACAACCCGCTGCTCTTCGAGGGGCACATCATCGATATCGATTCGAAGACCTGGACGACCTTGTCCATGGACACAAGCAGATACCAGGGCCACCGTGCACACCTCGCCTTCATCGATGATGGGGATGGATACCTGGTCGTCGATGCCATCAAGTTCGGTGCAATCGGCGAGGTTGATTGGGTGCTCCTGGATTCCGTTGCGATCGACAAGGCAAATGAACAATTGACTCAGCAGGACATCGAGGGAACTCCTCCCTCAATTCCTGCTCCCTTGAGGGTGCTGGCAGCGGAGGACGGAACCCCTGAAGACGAGCACGTCTTCATCCGGGGTGAACATCGGAACCCGGGGCCGGTTGTCCCGAGGCGATTCATTGCTTCCATCAGCGGTGATGAACAGGAAACGATCCCTGGAAGCTCCGGGCGACTTGAACTTGCACACAGGATTCTTGATGATTCAAACCCCTTCCCGGCACGGATCATGGCAAATCGCACCTGGCATCACCTGTTCGGCCAGGGCCTTGTAGACAGTCCGGATGAACTGGGTGCCATGGGTACACCTCCAACGAACCCGGCCCTTCTTGACCACCTGGCATCCAGGTTCCGATCAAACTGGTCGACCAAGGAGCTGGTTCGCAGCATCGTAAAGAGCAGCACCTACCGAATGGGAACTGACAATCCAGACCCTCGGTGTGCAGAAATCGACCCAGGGAACCTCCTCCTACACTCGTCTCCAAGAAGGCGTCTTGGAGCTGAGGCTCTCAGGGATTCCGTGCTGGCTGTTTCAGGTCGCCTCGACATGACGATGGGCGGAACACCCATACCAGTTCACCTCACCGAGTTCATGACTGGTCGGGGCCGACCTGCTTCATCAGGTCCGCTGGATGGAAATGGACGCCGAACCATCTACCAGGAGGTGCGGAGAAACTTCCTTCCGCCCATGCTGCAGGCATGGGATCTTCCCGTGCCATGCCGGCCTGCGGGCAGTCGCCATGAATCGAATGTTCCCTCGCAGTACCTCGTTCTCATGAATGATCCATTCATCAGGGAACAGGCGCGTTTCTGGGCTAATCGTCTGCTTGAAGACACGAGTCTCGACATGACCGATCGGATTCACCGGATGTACCTGTCCGCCTACGGACGTCCCCCATCAAGCGAGGAGATGGCGTTGGCACTTGACTACCTTGCTGCAGATCCGGAACGTTCGCAGGATGAAGCCTTGACCGATTACGCACATGTCCTGTTCAACACCAAGGAGTTCGTCTTCCTCGACTGAGGCTGTCTTCCATATGCACGAATGCGGAAACTATCACGACCTTCCCTGCTCCCGTCGAGGCATGCTCTCGCGATGTGCTGCTGGTTTCGGGTCCGTCGCCCTGGCTGGCCTTCTTGCCGATCGCGGATTCGCCGGAATCCTTGATAAGTCCATTCCTTCCCCGCATCATCACGCCCGAGCCAGGAGTGTCATCTTCCTCTACATGGACGGCGGCCCTTCCCAGGTTGACACCTTCGACCCGAAGCCTCGGCTCTCACGTCTTAATGGACAGCCATTCCCGATGAAGAAGGCCAGAACACAGTTCAATGACAATGGCAGTGTTCTTGCGTCTCCATGGAAGTTCAAGCAGCATGGCCACTGCGGGGCATGGGTCAGTGAACTCTTTCCCCATACGGCAACATGCGTCGATGAACTCTGCATCGTCCGCTCAATGACAAGCGAGTTCTCCGAGCATACGAATGCCAACTACTTCCTTCATACGGGACTCGGGGTTGCCGGGCGACCGAGCATGGGCGCATGGGCCAGTTATGGACTTGGGAGCGAAAACAGCGACCTTCCCGGCTTCGTCGTACTCAATGGCGGCCTGACACCCCCGGGTGGCCTCCAGTGCTTCGGCAACGGGTTTCTTCCCGCCACGCACCAGGGCACAGTCATCCAGCCACAGGGAAGTGGAATGGCGAATGCCATTCCGATCGACGGTGATCATGCCCGAATGAAACGGCGTCATGAACTGCTTCGGAACCTGGATCAGCGGCATGCTGGCATGCGGGAAGGTGACGATGCGATCGAATCAGCGATTGCCAATCACGAACTGGCCTTCCGGATGCAATGGTCGGTTCCAGGCCTCATGGATCTCGATGGGGAATCAAAGGCGACCAGGCAGCTCTACGGCCTTGATGCTCCTTATGAACCGACTCGCATCTTCGCCCGCGAGTGTCTTCTTGCTCGAAGACTGGTTGAGCGAGGTGTACGCTTCGTCGAGGTGACCTGCCCAAGTGTCGATGGCGATCGGTGGGACCAGCACAATGACCTGCGTACAGGGCACACGAACAACTCACTTGCAGTTGATCAGCCCATCGCAGGCCTGTTGAAGGATCTGCGAAGCCGTGGATTGCTCGATGAGACACTCGTCATCTGGGGAGGAGAGTTTGGACGCACACCCTTTGCCCAAGGAACTGATGGCCGTGATCACAATCCGTTCGGGTTCACCATGTGGATGGCGGGCGGCGGCGTACAGGGCGGCATGACCTATGGACGAACAGATGAATTTGGCTACCGTGCAATCGAGCATCCACTGGAAGTACATGATCTTCATGCAACGATGCTTCATCTGCTTGGCATTGACCATACGAAGCTGACGGTCCGGCATGGTGGACGTGACATGCGCCTGACGGATGTACACGGACACGTGATCAGCGACCTGCTGGCCTAGAGGTTTCCGATCAGGATGCCCAGGGCCAGGACGATCGTTCCACCGACAATCACCTGAAAACTGGCGGCCAGGAAAGGTGTGTCCATCCAGCGATTGCGGATCCATGCAATTGCGACAAGTTCGAGGATGACGACAATCATCGCCACGATCATCGCCGTCCAGAAGGCTGGAATGAGAAACGGCAATGTGTGGCCAAGGCCTCCGAGCGTCGTCATGCCGCCGCAGATCCAACCTCGAATCCACGGACTGCCCCGGCCACTGATCCTGCCGTCATCTGACAATGCTTCGGCAAACGCCATGGAAACACCAGCCCCGACGGAGGCGGCAAGGCCGACGAGAAAGGTCGGCCAGGTTTCTCCAGTGGCAAATGCAGCTGCAAAGATCGGGGCCAGGGTCGAAACAGAGCCATCCATGAGCCCCGCAAGCCCGGGCTGCACAATCGTCAGGACAAAGGCACGGTGGGGATCATCTCCTCCATCCTGGTGCGAACGATCACAAGGGGCGGGTTCAGTCATGGGTGTCTTGATTCTACTCCGACTTCGACTCGGGCTTGATGAGCTGGATGTTGCGCCATTTACCCGACTCAAAACGCCAGGACAGGCCGATGCCGAGCACGATGATGTAGATCGCTGCCCCGATCCAGGGGCCAAGTGCTCCAAGTTCCGGCATCCCGATGGCCAAGGCATACCCCACCCCGATGATAAAGAGCCAGCCACAGATCCCGATGAAAAGACCAGGCCAGATGACATCGCCGGCTCCACGAAGACCGCCGCTGTAACCGATGCCGAAGGCGTCCGTCGTCTGGAAGAGCGCTGCGACAATCATGAGTTTCATTCCTACATCAAGGATGGCCTGGGCCTGCTCTCCTGACACATCGGGCCCGATGAAGATGGACACCATTGGCTCGCGGAACAGGATGAATGCCAGGCCGCAGAGTGTCATATAGACCACACCTATTCCAACACCCCAGCGTGTCCGTTCGACTGCCAGTTCCGGTTGACCGGAACCGATCGCGTTTCCTACGACTGTATTGATCGCAAAGGAGATGGCCACGGCTGGCATGAAGCCCAGGTGCATATATCCCAGGACGATCCAACCTGCGGTCAAGGAGTCCGGGCCGAAGAGGCCGACCAGCATCGTCATGAAGATGGACCAGCAGACGATCTCGTTGCCCGAGACCAGGGCTCCGGGCCAACCCAGTCGAACCAGGTCGCCGATCGTCTTCCGGTCGAAATGCCAGGCTGACCTGGTCTTGAACTGCAGGTTGCACCGCGGACCAAGAAATACGACCAGCGGAATCAGGAGCTCGATGAAGATACCGCAGACGGTCGCCACGGCCGCTCCATACACACCCATCGCTGCAACCCCCGGGACTCCTGGCAGATCCAGGAGCGGCAGTCCTTCTTCACCGAAGATGAGGATGTAGTTCAGCAGGACATTGACGATGTTGCCCGCTATTACGGCCACCGTAACGACCTTCGGCCTCATGATTCCGAAGAAGAACTGATGGAGCCCACGCGAACTCAACTGCAGGATGCCGCCGAGGAGAATGATCTGGCCATAGCCGATCTCCATCTCCATGAGTCGATCAATTTGGTCGATGTCCTGGCCACTGTGAACAACCGTTCCAAAGAACCATGGCAGGACAAGTGCCCATGGAAGCAGGACGAGCAGCCACATTCCCAGCGAGATGTAGAACGACCCCCATGGATACCTCGCCACCTTCTCCTTGTTTCCGGCTCCCATGTGCTGGCTTACCCACGTGTTGACGACAACAAGCGCCCCCATCGCGAAGGCCGTCGGAGTCCATGCCCAGATTCCACCATTTCCCTGGGCGGCCAGTTCGAGCGGGCCTATCTGTCCAACCATCAGCTTGTCGACAAAGCTCATGACCGTGTAACTGGTCATCGTGATGATCGTCGGCCACGCCTGGGTCCAGACTTCCAGGGCCGGATGGCGATGTGGTTTCAAAGAGGGGTCGGAGGTGGGCGGAAGTGCTGTCATGATCGTGGTTGCTGACTCATTGCTCCGCGCGTCGCACTGTCATCACCCCATTCATCATGCGCCAATGGCCCGGGTAGGTACAGATGAACGGATATCGTCCCGGTCGCGTGGGCGCAATGAAGCGAACTTCACCGACTTCACCCTGCATGACCATCGGCATGACATGCAACACCTTCGGTGATTCGGGGACCCAGTCCCGGGCCTGGGCTTCGGCCGTGGTTCCAAGTGCCTCGGAAGCCCGTCCGATGCTTCGCAGTGAACCTGGCACGCAGACAAGAAGGTTGTGGGGCTGGGCATCTGGATTATCCAGGAGAACTCGTACCGGTTCACCGGCCGTTACCTCAAACCGGTTCGGGTCGTAGGTCATCTTGACCGGTACTGCACTGATCTGGACGGTCTGCATCCCATCACGATCACCGATGAGGTCAGCGGGCAGATCTTCGATTGCCGCCATCGCGGCGAGGCGGATATCCATGGCCAGAGTTTCGTTGTCCACTATCCCGGCAAGAATGACGAGTGCATCTTCATTTCGACCGGGTTCCCTGACCAGGACATCCATCGACGATCGCAAGGATTCCTGTTCAGGCGACTCGTCGAGCCTGGCACTCTTCTGCACGTGGGCGAGGGCTGTGTTCCAGGTGATCACGGGAGGTGATTTCAGTGGTGAATCGAGATTCGTGTGTTCCGGCAGTTGTGGCAAGTCCACCCTGCCCTGGCTCAAGTCAAGTTCCAGCGTGTCCTCGATCTCCTTGCTTTGCCTGGGCGAAATGCGTGGGAGGTAGAGGCCAGGGGGATGATCACGCATCCCCAGCTTCCAGAGGATCTCCTGTTCCGCAAGTGACCAACCATGGACATCCAGGTGCAGTCCGTCACGTGCTATTCCACCGGGAGAATGTGCATGCTGAAGCGGACCATGCAGATCGATGAAGAGCAGGTCATGCTCAAGAGCCGTCCCGCGAACTGCATCTGCATACAGGCCCAGGGCGATGGCGTGATTTGAAGCCTCGACCAGGTCATCCCCGGTTTCAACTTCACGTGGCACTGGTGACACCAGGATGACCTGGTTCTCCGGCATCTGGGCCAGGATCTTCTCCAGTTCGGTCTTGAAACGAGCAATATGGCTGTCACCACGGAATGAATCGATCATCCCAATACACAGGATCACCACGTCATCCCGACCCAGGTCTCCTGGAAGGATGAGGGTGGCAGATTCTGCGCCGCGTCGGCCGTATCCCTTGACAGTGGCGCCTGCCGATTCGATTGCAGCTACGACAGCCGCCCTGTCGGCCAGTTCCATGGCGAACTGGTCACCCAGCAGGACGACACGATCGCCCGGCATGATCAGCGAGTTCGCCATCGCCGTAGTGGCGAGCAACAGCATCGTTGCCAACTGGATTGGAGTCTTGGCAGGCAAGGGAGAAGGATATCACCCCGGCGATTGGACACCAGCGGCATGCGTATTTCCGGCTTCAAGTCAGCGGTCGCTCCCTGCCTCCCAGGCTGCAACGATTTCAATGATGTCCTTGAGCCGCTGGCGATCGGAAGACAGTGCCCCTCGCGCGTGTCGACCGGACTTGAGTACGAGAACCAGGTCCTCCGGCCCTATGAGTCCGTCACCATCACGGTCAGCAGCACGTGGAACATCCACTGCATTCGGAGAAGCGAGAACAACGGCGTTGACGATCCCATCACCATCCACATCCCCGGGGAGAAGATCAAAGAAGACCGATTCGATCTCGTGCTGGACCGGGTCGATGTGAAGATCCATCTCGCCTGGGATTTCTGATTCATTTCGCAGGAAGAGAACGGTTGCGCCATCCTTGTCCAGTGCCACCGCCACGTCCGCATCCCCATCGCCATCAAAATCTCCTGCGCAGAGACATCGTGGCGTTGCCGGCAGATCAATGATGAGGGCCATTGAGAATCCTGCTGCATCATCTGCCTTGAGAATCGAGAGCGTGTCATCTCCTGCATTGGCCGTGACAAGATCACTGAAGCCATCACGATCAAGATCGGCAAGTGCGAATCCGACTGGATCCATTCCCACCGGCCATGAGTGAATGCTGTAGCCCTGCTCACTTTCATCAAGCATGCATGCCTCGATCATGTTCGGCTGCCTGATGTACATCGTGCTGCTGGATCGAAGAACGACATCCTCGTCCTTTCCTCCTCCAGGATCGACATCTCCAGGCATCACGCCCCTGGGCTGCGTTGGACTTGGAATCACCGGCAGGGCATACAGTTCCTCCTGGATGCCGTAGATCGTCCATTCCTCGATCGCATCCACATCGGCGGGTGTAATCCCATCAAGCGTCGGCCTGTATGTCAGGGCTCCGGAACAATCAGTTGCAACTGCAATCATGGGTTCACTGGTAACGGAATAGTTGCCGAGAGATACGTCACGGGGACTGCCTTCCCCCAGGCCGGTGATGGGCATGTTGACTGATGAGAAGGTCGGAGTTGATTCACCATCATTCACAAGAATGCATATTGCATTCTGCTCGGGAAGTGCCAGGAGAATATCCGTGATTCCATCACCTGTCGCATCCCCGACGTCAAGGCCCGGGGACATTCCATGCATACTCCACTCGATTGCTTCACTCTGAAATCCAGACCAGGTTCCATCTGCAGCATCACCCCCATTGAGTTGAACCAGCACCCTGTCCTGGAGACTGGTCACCAGGTCGAGCATCCCATCACCATTGATATCACCCAAGGTCGCATCGCCCGGCATGGAGGGAAGACTGTCAACCATGGTGACAAGGAACTCCGCCTGGAGCATGGACGTCATGCCGACCACCGTGCAGAACGTAGTTGTGAGCATCTGTTGCATTTCATTCTCCATTCAGTTGAAAACAAGGCATGGGCGAAGTGCCCATGCCGAAGGTTTCACTTTCCATGAGAATGTGGCCGTAGCGCTTGCAAGATGAACAAAGGCCGGAGAGATGCCCAATATCGCTGCCGAGAAAGAGGGGGCCAGCAGCGACATGTCGCCCGGGCGAAATTTCGCTACCCCGTTTTCAGTCAAGCATCGTTGAAGCGAAGTGACGCCAGGTATTCAACGATGTCACGGACCTGTCGAGGCGTCAGGTGCTGTGTCGTGTCAGGCATGGCCGACGTGTCTCCATACCCCTCGGTAATGACGCTGCCGGGAGAAATGATCGACTCGAGGATGGCTTCACGATCAAGGCGTGAACCAACCGAACCCAGGTCAGGTCCAGCGGTGCCGCCATGCTCGCCAATTGCATGGCAGCGCAAGCATGCTGCCGCACTGTGATAGCGGACCAACTCTCGACCGAGAGCCGGGTCCCCCCCTTCTATCGCAGAATCGTAGCGATCGCCTGGATGTTCTTCGGAGCCATGAAGCGACCTGAGGAAGTCAATGCTCAATTCGGAGCGACTGAACGTAGCCTCGTCGATTTCAACATGCAACGCTGTCGGAACAAGACCATTCAGGTAGTCCCCATACAGATCGAGCAGCAGCAGACCTGCACTCTTGGTATCCAGCGAACCAAGAATGAGAATAGCGCCCTGCTGTCGATCCACGGATTCATGTTCAAGATCGGCCTTGATGATGCCAATCGCTCGCTCGGGATCCACGGCTGCAAGTAGTTGCAGACCTTCCAGGTGGACCTCCGTATCAGAAGCCGACAGGGCAATGTTCACCACATGTTCCCGGCGATCCTCATTTCGATGCAGTTGCCGAAGGCTGGCAACCCGATCACGTGAAGACGCACCAGGTTCAGAGAGTGTCGCCATCGCTGCCGTGTCATCGAGCTGAATTTCATGTTCAACTGCGAGCTCCCTGGCCAATGATGCAAGATCCTGATCCTGATCCTCCAGGAGGACCGGCAGCAGGAGTGACAAGGTCGTACGCCATGCTTCTTCATCTCGTCCCTGGACATCGACAGGCCGATAGGCTCCATTGACACGGTCACGTACGGAAGGAGACATCCACTCGCCGAGCACCAACAGGGCTTCTCGCCGCATGGGTGCCGGGTTGCCGGGTTCCAGTACGACCCTGGCAACCGACATGGCATCTTCAGGTTGCCCGGAGCGCATCGCCGCATTCAGGGCACGCCAAAGGATGGCGATATCCGAAGGCGAAATGGAATCGACGACTCCTTCGTGGAAGGATGCAAGCCGATCGACAAGAGCGGGCATCGATGCATCGATGGGTTCATCATTGATCGCACGTGCTGCTTCAGCGGCAATCAATGGGTTCGAATCGTTGAGCAGGAGCTCGACACCAGGGTCCTGCATGCGGCGGAGAGCCAGCAGCGAGGCAAGTCGTACCGCCGGAAATTCATCCCCCGTAAGTTCAAGCAGTGCTTCCCTGTCATTCATCCATGTCAGGGCCATGACACCGGCATGTCGAAGAAGTGCATCATCGTTGTCATTCGACCAGAGCATCTCCGTGACTGCATCAAGACCCTCCATGTACTGCAGCCTGCCGACGGCCATCGTGGCGTGGTACACCACCCGTGGCTCAGGATCAAAGATGAGTTCCACCAGTGCATCGGCGGCCGGGGCGTACAGGGCCTCCCCGAGCACCTTTGAAGCCTGCCCACGGATCTCCCGATCATCGTCCAGAAGCAGTTCAAGGACGAACTCCATCGGGTGGCCGGGATCGCCCTGCGACAGAGAGGTTGTTCGAGCAACCATTCCCAGTCCCCAGATTGCGTGAATGCGGGCCAGTTGTCCAGGTGAACGGGCAACTCCTGCAAGAGCACCGATCGATTCGTCACCCCGGCGAGCAAGAGCAAACTGGGCCTGCAGGCGAATACGTTGATCTGCATGATCCAGAAGACCTGCAAGTTCACCGTTGGCCCGATGCTCAAGACCTTCACGAATGATGAGGGCTGCTTCATCGATACGTGGATCCGAGGAATACCTGGGATCGTGCAGTGCGAAGATACGACCTGTTTCAGTGCATTCCCAACCTTCGACCCAGTCGGAAACGTACATCCGGCCATCCCATCCGAAATCAACATCGGTACAAAGAAGGCCTGATACGAAGGGATGCACATCCTTGATCCTGTACCCGGCACCATCCGGTTCGACACCGAACGACAGGACCCTGCTGTGTTGCGGACTCCCCGTGAAGTCACAGAGGAAGAAGTGATCCCGGTACCGATCATCCAGGCCCAGGCCCGGGTAGTGCACAAAGCCTGAGGGACCACTGGCAATATTAGTAACTGGGGGAATGATCCATGCTGGTTGATCTTCATGGCGCTCGTGCCACAAGCCCTCCTGGTTCCATGGGCCACGCAGGTTGTCCCCGGCAAGGCTCTGGTATTCCATGCGCCAGCCGGTGCGGCCGCCCTCGGCTACGTGAACCAATCGTGCCCTGTCGCCACCATCGGAGTTGTTGTCTCCCGTGAACAGGGTTCCGTAGTCATCAAAGGCTATTTCCTGGGGATTGCGGAGGCCGGTATGAAAGACCTCGAGATCTGAACCATCTGGGTTGCAACGGAACACTGCGCCCGAGGTGGGATCGAAGAGGTGTTCTCCCTCCTGATTCACGACGTTGTAGCCACGATCGCCGATGGACCAGTAGAGACGCCCATCGGGACCCCATGTCAGGCCATGCATGTCATGGCCGCGAAGCGCTATGCGGATTCCAAATCCACTGAAGACCTGCTCCCGCACATCGGCCACGTCATCTCCGTTCGTATCCTCAAGTTTCCAGAGATGAGGGATGTTCGTGTACCAGACATGCCCCCCATCGACCAGGAGACCTGACCCCGTACCATCGAGGGCATCGTCGTATCCATCGGAAAAGATCTTCGAGGCATCGGCAGTCCCGTCACCATCCTCGTCATAGACAAGTCGAATCCGGTCCTCGTACTTCGTGAAGTGGTCCATCCCACCATCGAACTTGTGCGCCCATTTCTGGTACATGGCAAGGCGGTCTTCATTCGTCTGCAGTGAAATGTCGTCGAGGTTCCAGTAGGACTGTGCGCGGGAGTCCTCAACTCCTCGTTCCTGGCGGGCAGTCTCGGCCACATAGATCCGGCCACGTCCATCAATGCAGAAGGCGACCGGGTCGACCAGCAGTGGGTCCGATGCCCAGGTCTCCACCGACACACCCTCGACCGGCTTCAATGCTCCTGCTGGATCTGGTTGATCGGATCCCGCGTTGCAGGCAAGAAGCAAGAATGTTGTCAACTCGAGGACGCATGTCATGAGGATGCCCATGGTAACCATCCAGGAATAACGGGATAGCATGGAGCACATGGATACTGCCGGTCAGCAACAGATGGAACGATCGATTGGGACGAGGGGAGCCGTTCTCCTGGGCCTGGGCTCCATGCTCGGTACAGGGCTGTTCGTCAGTATCGCTCTGGCCACTGCAATGTCCGGAACATGGGTTCTTGTCGCGATTGCAGTGGCCATGTTGACCGCAACCTGCAACGGGCTCAGCAGCGCCCAACTTGCCGCAGCGTATCCAGTCAGTGGTGGAACGTATGAATATGCCAGCAGGCTCCTGTCGCCTGCAACCGGGTTTGCTGCAGGCTGGCTGTTCATCTGCGCCAAGTCCGCCTCAGCTGCGGCTGCAGCCCTGGGCGCCGGAAGCTACCTCCTTGCCATGGTCGGGGTGGATCCTTCCGGCTGGGGAACAGTTGTTGGACTGTTCCTGCTTCTCATGGTCACGTGTACTGTTCTTCTTGGACTTCGACGAAGTGTACTGGCCACGATGATCATCCTCGTCCTCGTCGGAGTCGGACTCCTGGTCTATCTCGTTGCATGGATAAAATCCGAGCCGGCTGATGAGTCCATGCTGGTCGTTCCATACTCGGTTGGAATACCAGGCGCAGCAGCGATCATGTTCGTCGCATTCACGGGGTATGGTCGTATTGCAACACTCGGCGAAGAAGTGCGTGAACCTGCTCGAACCATTCCAAGAGCCATCATTGTCACGATTGCATTAACCGGGTTTCTCTACCTGCTCATTGGCTGGACTCTTTCATACACCGCCATGCCCGAAGATCTGGTTCTCAAGGATTCGAACCTGAACCCACTCCAGTCGATCGCCACCAGGTCCTGGGGCAAAGCAGCTGGAACGGTTGTCGCAGTCGCTGCCATTGCAGCCATGATCGGCGTACTTCTGAACCTGCTCCTGGGTCTCTCCCGAGTCGTACTTGCAATGGCAAGGCGGGGGGATGTGCCTCGGTCCCATGGATTGATCTGGACGCGGACCTCAACTCCACCCTGGGCCGTCATCGACGCCTGCATCGTCATCGCCGTGCTCATCCTGGTCGGCGATTTCACCTTTGCATGGAGTCTCAGTGCATTCACGGTCTTGATCTACTACGCAATCACGAACCTGGCGGCATTGAAATTGCCTGCTGAAGAGCGATCATTCCCCCGATGGATTGCCGCCCTTGGCCTGCTCTCCTGCTGCATGCTGGCCTTCTGTGTCCCGCCAAGCACGTGGCTGATCGGTCTGGCTGTTCTTGCCGCGGGACTTGCCTTCAGGTGGATGAAGCACTCCCTGTCTCCCGCACCGTAACTGTCCCCAGGCAATGATGTACAGTGCTCGCGAACGCCGCGAAGCGATGGAATGACACGAATCCCTCACCCACATACAGGCAGGAAACTCTCCGAGCCCGGAAAGGGCAGCGAGTTGCTGCAGGGTCAGTGGTATGCCTGGGCCTTCTGGGGAATCGTCGCCACGTTCTACCTCTACGAATTCTTCATCCGGGTTACGCCGAGTGTCATTCTTCCCGAGTTGACGAAGGAACTTGACGTCACACCTGGAGCCACGGCAACGGCCATGAGCACCTATCTCTGGGTCTATGCCCCCATGCAACTCGCTGTCGGGGTCATGCTTGATCGATGGGGCTCGAAGTATGTTGTTTCCACCGCGGCTGTGATCTGTGCTATCGGCTGCATCATTTTCTCCATGGCCGATGATCTCTTCATGGCGGGATTCGGCCGGGGATTCATCGGGTTTGGGTCTGCGTTTGCATTTGTCGGAGCCATCTACGTCGCAACAGTCTGGTTTCCACCCAACAGGCTCGGACTCATCGCGGGCATCACGCTCAGCGTGGGAATGATCGGTGAAATCATCGGCCAGTACCCGGTTTCCGTACTTACAACGAACTTCGGCTGGCAGGAAGTCGTGTTCTGGTCGGGAATCATCGGAGCTAGCCTTGGACTCTGCATGCTGTTCCTGATACCGAGGCGGCCCTCGTGGTTCGAGCGCCGCTTCAGCCACGACGATGAGAGGCGAATCGGGGTGATGCACAGCCTCCTCATTCTCCTGAAGAATCCGCAGATCTGGATCATCGGCCTCATCAGTGCCGTGCTCTACATGCCCATGAGTGTCATTGCGGCACTCTGGGGAACGAGCTATCTGGAAGAGACCATGAACATCGATGCAGACCAATCAACGGCCATCATCACGATGCTCGCAGTCGGTTGGCTCGTTGGGTGTCCTGTCTTCGGTCTATTGTCCGACTCCCTCCAGAATCGAAAATTGCCGATCCTTATCGGCTGCATCGGTGGAACGATCACGCTTGGGCTGTTCCTGCTGGCCCCCCAGTTGAACTTTGCGAGCATGCTCATCCTCGTCTTGATCATGGGCCTGTGCACAAGTACCCAGTCGATCACCTTTGCAATAGTCATCGAAATAAGCCCACGACAACTGGCGGCGACAGCCGTATCGACATGCAACTTCATCACCATGATGCTTGCAGGCCTGCTTCAAGTCGCCATCGGCTGGATTCTCGACTGGCGAATCACCGTGGAACATGGGATTGCCCCATCACCTGTGAGACCTACTGTTCACAAGGCCGCCGACCAGGCCCTGGCACAAAATGCATACGACGGCCTGTCCGCGGGGGACTTCGTCTACGCGCTTGCCGTCATACCACTGCTGTTCGCTGCGACCATCGTGCTCTGCATGTTCCTGAAGGAAACACATGGTCACAACGTCAACGTCGTCAGCCTTGAGCAGTAAGATCGGAATCCGTCCCGGGCAAGCCATCCTTGTGGATGGCCTGGCAGCAGAACCTGCCGCATCGCTCGCAGGTTCGAAAGACCCGCTCGCCGCTGCACGTTGGAAAGTGCATGAATGTAAAGGTCCCGAGTTCCCATCGATGGCCGCACTTGGTGCACTGCATGTACTCGTTTTCGCCGTATTCCATCATTTCATGATATTCAGTCTCCAGCGGATAGACTCGATTCCATGAATCCAGCCTTCATGATCGCCGCCCTGCTCCTGTTCCAGGGACCCCCCCAGGCCCCGGCTGCACGACAGACCGTGCTTGGTTCCGGCACCGGGTTCGCCACTCCTGTACACATCATCAGCAGCCATGAACCGGGCCCCACGGTGCTGATCATCGGCGGCATGCATGGCAACGAACCTGCGGGAGCAGAAGCAGCATCGGCGATCGCTCACTGGACGATCGAACGGGGGCGACTCATTGTCATTCCGCGTGCGAATATCCCTGCATTGATCGCGAAGACTCGACGCATTCCCGGGCTGGAAGGAGATGAAGGTGATCTCAACAGGCACTTCCCGATCGATCCAGAAATGGACATGCGAAGTGAACATGCCGGCGACCTGTGGTCCTTGATCGAAGAACAGAGGCCGGACTGGGTCATTGACCTGCACGAGGGGTATGACTTCAAGGAACTCAACCCCGACAGCGTTGGCAGCACGATCATCTCCTGCGATGAACCCGAAGCGATTGCCGCCTCAGCACTGATGCTCGAATCAGTGAACGCTGCGAGGAAAGAAGGCAGTCCGTCATTTCTCCAACTTCATCATCCTGTACGTGGAAGTCTCGTACGGGCCACATGTGAACAAACCGTTGCCCTGGGCATGATTCTTGAAACAACGACGAAGGGTCAGCATGTTGCAACTCGTGCACGGCAACATCGAATCATGATCCACAGGCTGCTTGAACACCTGGGCATGCAGCCGTGTGACAAGGACCTGCTTCTCCCACCGGTCGATACGACAGATGAGCTCATCCACGTAGCTCTCTATGACGGACCTGGCGCAAACCCCACGGCATTTTCCGCACTGCTTGCCGGTGATTCAAGGCTGCTGGTCAGGCGCATCGGACCGGCCGCCGTCAAGAATGGCGCATTGGAACGCTTTGATATTCTCATCGTTCCAGGAGGCAGCGGCAGCCGACAAGGCAGAGGGCTTGGATCAACTGGGCGCGAAGCGATTCGCAGCTTTGTCGAAACGGGCGGCAGTTACATTGGTGCCTGTGCCGGCGCATATCTTGGCTCCGTGTCATATGACTGGTCACTTGGCATTGTCGATGTCGAGGTCATTGACAGGAAACACTGGAAACGCGGCACAGGGATTGTCGACGTCGAGTGGACGGATCATGACCTGGAGCAGCCTCGGCTGGGCATGGGCATGAGCAGAATCCGATACGCCAATGGACCAATTTTGGCCCCTGCACACAGGGAGGACATCCTGGATTATGAGGTCCTGGGCATCTACAGGGGCGAAATAGCCTTGAATGGAGCCCCAGCCGGGGTCATGCCGGGCACACCTGCTGTCGTGCAGGGAACGTGGGGAGGTGGGCGAACAATCCTCCTGAGCCCCCACCTGGAATCAATGAAATCCGATCCCGAATCCCGAGCAAATCTGCTTGAATACCTTCGCTGGCTTGCTGGGATTTCAGCCTCGAAACAGGGTACTGGAGTTGGTGAGTAAAGTTTTCCGGCAGAAAGTTGTAAGTTGTTTACAGCAAAGCATTTGGGACGCCAACCGCATTTCTTCTATCAACTGGTGGGGTCAAAAACGCACATTTGATCCTCCTGCTACCAGGAGAGGCCTGGAGTTGACTCCTGAAACTGGACTCTCTTTCGGGTGATCACCGATAGGTGGACTTCGAAGTTGTCACTTCGTGCATGCTCATGTGGGCATGTCTTCTCCGCCCGCCTACTTGCGGGTCTATACATGGATGTGCTTAAAGGAGCATTGTATGAAGGGCCTCGATACAGTTAAGGGTTGGGCGCGTGAACTCATAGATCTTCTGCTTGTCTTCATCGTCCTCGGTGTCATTTGCCAGATTATCTTTGGTGATGGCGGAACAAGTGGTATTCCGTACTTCGGAAACATGACCTCAAACCTCACTACCGTGATTAATGACTTTGGCGGTGCTGGTATTTCAGGCTTGATCGCCCTCTTGGTGGTCATCAGCCTCTACCGAGCTGGACAGCGAGCCTAAGGGCAGTATTCGCTGGATAACTGAATAACTACACAACGGCCCGCCTCTCGAGGCGGGCCGTTGTCCTTTTCAACTGCATGGGAGGCATGAACCCACCTGTAACACTATTTTTTCGTTGTCCACAGGCATTTCCATTACAGAGATAGAATAAACAGGAGATGCCTTGTGGATGGAGAGGCATGATGAAAAGCACCCAGTCATTCAGTAACAGCCTGATCGCGTGGAAGAACGGTTGCCTTTCAAATGGACACCGCCTGACATACGGAGAACATCGTTGCGTCCTCCTGGTCGGCGAGAAGATCAAGGAAGACAGCAGGCCGCAGGGCATACCGGAACAACTGTGGAAGGTCGTCGAGGGAGTTCAGCTCGACCCACTCCCCGGTGTTGAGCAGATAGGCAAGCAACTTGGTGTCTCTACCCTGGAGTTGGCTTTCTACAGGACATACTGGGGAACGCGGGATGACGAGGTACTTACGGGTGCCGTCTACCGACGTGTACTCGTTTCTAAATCCCAAGGTGTTCCCGACCAGGTCATCCAGGACTTTCGCGATGAAGTTGATCGATGGAAGTCCCGTATCACCGAGGCGGGACTGGCCAAGGAACACGAATTGCCCGAATCGATTCGGATGACCAAGGAGAAGCCCACTTCATGATGAGGTCGGTGCAAGCTCCAGATCGATATCCGCGCCGATGAGCAGCAGTCTCGTTGTCACCATCTCCCTGGTGAGATCGAGCATCCGACAGATTGCAGATGCATACGTATCCAGTTGAGAGGCATACTGGTTCAGGAGCGAGGCTCCTCCATCATCCCCCACTGCATCCGACTTGAAATCGACCACGTCGGCCCAGGCAGGCCGGCCATCCCTGTACCCGATCACGACCCTGTCGAAACGACCGACCAGGACTTCATCCTCAAGTTGAACATGCATCGGTCGCTCCCGCCAAAGAACCAGTTCGTCACTTGCTCGATCTGCATATACCTCCCGGGACAACCTGAGCTGAACAACGGGACCTTCAAGAGCCCTGTAAAAAGCTGCCGTCGCCTCTTCCCGCCGTTCCTGTCCAACAGGGGCCCCCGTCAACATTGCAGTCGTTGACAGTGCCCTCTCGACCTCGTCTTCCGAAGGGAGGGCATCCTCGATCCAACCGACATGCCTGAACAGTTCATGGAGAAGTGTTCCGCGATCCGCAGCGCCGCGAGGTGCCAGGCGCCACGCGCCAAGAACATCCGATGCCGAACGGGTTGCCCGCGAAGAAGGTGCAACCCTGGGACGATGGCGACGAGAAGAAGGCTTGAGAACGGGGTGATCCAGGAGTGGCCGAACAATCGCAGGATCCAGTTCATCCGCATGTTCGGACCAGGACGGGTCTCCGTGTGTCCACACGACATGATCCTCCTGCTCTGCATGATCCCTGAGTGCCTTGTCAAGACCCGGCAGGGCGACTCGCAGCAGACCTGTTGCGGTCGAAGGCAGACCTTCGTCCTCCTTCCCGTGTTCCACCGGGAGCAGGATCATGTGCAGCGCGTGACGTGGCCGTGTCATTGC
>Ga0315339_1001013_pt1 | contig 27893 bp, 26 predicted proteins | sample ASW17metaG_FD_204514 | JGI IMG/M metagenome (GOLD analysis project Ga0315339, IMG submission 204514) | Ammonia-oxidizing marine archaeal communities from Pacific Ocean, United States - ASW #17 | ecosystem: Environmental > Aquatic > Marine > Oceanic | place: USA: California | collected 2016-12-05 | reverse complement strand
AGCGCGTGGTTGATCTATCAGGATTGCATGTACAAAACCGATTCGGGGCATGATTGGGCGGATCTGTGCCTGGGTAAATCGGATGGCTCGATCCATCGGGTGATTATAGAAGGACAACGGCACTGGTTCGGCACGTCGTACGGCAGTCTGGAGACACGCGGCAGCGGATCGAATATGGCGCAATGGTCGCCGGATGGGCAAACCGTCACCTACACAAGGTCGGAACCCGGCTCCCGCACCGCCTGGCCGTATCAGGCAGATCGACCTGATACGGATCATTTCAACCGGGATTACTATCCCGATGACGCCCGGGGCGGCACGGCCATCTGCCTGTTGAGTCCGTTTATGGGCGCTGTCACGGATCTCATTTCATACGAACCCCGCATCTGGAATTTCCGTGCTACCTGGTCCCCGGACGGTGATAGGATGGCCTTCTGCCGGGCAGTCGTCGGTGAACCGAGCGGCTTGTGGGTGGTCAACGCCGACGGTAGCGACGCCCGTTTATTGACCACAGGATATCAGAATAAAGGCGCGGATCATCCAATATGGGTGTGAGAGATCTGTTCCTTCTGCCCACTCTATCTTACGTCCATCCATGCGGTGTAAAATTCAGCCATCGACACATAGCGTTCATCCCGATTTTCACGACAGGCTCGGCACATGACCTCGTATTGCGCCTCGTTTCCACGGAAAGGTTGACGATCCAGAGAGTTATCTGACAGCAGTACGGCAGCAGTACGCCCCATGGTGAATACGGTAGTTCATTCATCGATCTGCGCGCCAAGTTCGTACTCTTCAGGCGCCATAAAGCGGCCGGAACCGAACATGCGCCCCATTTCGTTTGTGAATGGTCCGGAATGATAGTGATCCAGATCCATAACATGCAGCGCCTGACGGTCAAAGTCATAGATCAAACACCCATCATAAAAATCAACAGCAATCCAGCCTAATCCGATCACCTGATGGTGTAATGCATAGATCCCATCCAGCGTCCGGATGATCTCAGGTTCCGGTAATGCCCTGAAACGATCGCGTGCGATTCTGAGAAAGTCGCCATCGGCCCATTCATACACACATAAGGGTCCATCAGGAGATTCGATAACCTGATATAATTCAGGTAAAAGAGGATGACGAGATTTTTCCCACAGGCGCTGAGCGTTACGTAACAGGGAGATGCTAAAATCGTGACTTATCGGTTTCGGCGCATCCGGTTTACCGGCCGTCTTTAGAAAAAATCGCTCCTCGCCGACCTGTACGCCATAAGACACATTTCCTGAGTCCTGCTTACGATGATCAAAAACGGCAAATACCCGACCTGTCTTATAGATATAAGTATCGGGCGACTGGTCGATGGTTTTGACTTGCAGTAAGGGTATTGTCCCCATTTATCAGGCATTCCCCGAATGTAGGTTCAGAACGTGATTCGTATATTTCTACACATATAAGAATCGTTGCTTTTAGACAGGCCCCAAAGCGTCGACTATGCGTATTTCATTTCAGCATCATATTGGTCTTGTTATCCCCATCTACGTTGGGATGCGACGGGTTCGGTCAAAAGACCAGCCAAATGAAATGCATGTGCCTCCAAATGCGCTGAATCAGGCTCAGCAGATCAGTTTGAGGCTGAAGGATACTTACGGTCTGGGGTATGTCCTGGAAATTACATCCGATGCGACTTTTACCATCGAGCCCCATCTTCATTTTAACTATCTGTTGGATATAAGTCTGGCCGACGTACTTGGATATGGTCTGGGTTCCCTGCTGGATGATTTTGGTGACATGCAAAAACCCCATGATCTACCTGTTTCCTCTACACCGATTCGGAAACCTGATCTGTACAGATTGGGCTTATATCACTATGATAGCCAACAAGATCACTGGGTCGCTGAAAACTCGTACATCGAAGTCCGTCTGATCTGCACGGAACAAAACCGTCGTTATCTCTCTATCTACGCCTATACTCGTATGGATGGTTTTTCGCAATACGCAATGGGCGGTACCGCGCCTATGATCACGAAGGATCCAGGTCAGGCTTCCATGCCTACACGGCTTGTCCAGGATCCGCCCGAATTCGATATAACGAAAATCCATACCACGTTTATTCCTCAAACCGATTCGCTGCAATGATAAACGAAACTTCGTAGCTTTCGATACACAGTCCCTGCCCACCTGCCTACTTGCCCACCTGCACCTCTATACCCACCGGGCAATGATCCGAGCCCATCACATCGGTGGCTATCCAGGCATTTGACAGATCCGGAAGAAGGTCCTCCGTTATATAGAAATAGTCGATGCGCCAGCCGACATTCCGGTCTCTGGCGCGGGTGATGACATCCCACCAGGAATAATGGTCCGGCTCCTGGTTGAAATGGCGAAAGGTGTCCACATAGCCGTTTTCCGTGATTTTGTCTATCCAGGCGCGTTCGACTGGCAGGAATCCGGAAATTTTTTCGTTCTGCTTGGGACGGGCGAGATCGATCTCTTTGTGCGCCGTATTGACGTCTCCGCAAAAGATCACCCGTTTGCCCTCTTTCCGCAGGACTTCCCAGCAGGCCAGGATCGCTTCGTAAAAATCCATTTTATACTGAAGCCGTTCCTTGTTCTTCTTGCCGTTCGGAAAGTAGACATTGAACAGGGTAAAGTCAGGATATTCCAGAATCAGTGTCCGGCCTTCCGAATCGAATTGTTCTTCCCCGAACCCTTTTCGTACGCTGATCGGTTCATGCCGGGAATAGACCGCCACGCCGCTGTAGCCTTTTTTCTCGGCCTCCGCCCAGTAGCTTTTGTAACCGGGCAGATCCGTAATCTCAGGACCCAGCTGGACTTCATGCGCCTTGGTCTCCTGGATGCAAAGAACATCCGGCGCTTCTTCCGCCACCCATTCTATAAACCCTTTCTTAGCAATAGCCCGTACCCCGTTTACATTCCAACTTAACAATTTCCATGCGGCCATGCAGACGCCTCCTTTGATGCTTTGGTGATGATGTGAAAAGACGATCGGTTCAAAACTTATGTGAATCCTAATATAATCAGCTGAGCAAAATTGTCATGTCTTCGTATGACTTAATGTATAGAGATTAAAGTCGGATACCGGAAAATAGGTTGTGGTTTTTTGCTGTTGCGTATAAGTTCAATACTACACGTTGGTTATTCTCGGTAGATGACCAGAATGCATTAGCACGGGTAGCAGGCGCAGGTTTTATTGCTACCCGCCACCTGCCACCCGCCCTCGTATTCCGAGCTGCGTAATACGAGCCCCATAGGGAATCGAATGTGGCTGATGCAGAAATTCTGTACGAGAAGTATTTCCTCGAATACGCCTCCTATGCCATCAAGAAGCGGGCGATACCTGAAATTGATGACGGCCTGAAACCCGTTCAGCGCCGTATTCTGCATACCCTCTTTGAACTGGACGACGGCAAATACCACAAGGTCGCCAGCGTGGTGGGCCAGACCATGCGGTTTCATCCGCACGGGGATCAATCCATTTTCGGCGCGTTGGTTACGCTGGCCAACAAAGACCTGTTTATAGACAAACAGGGGAATTTCGGTTCCATTCTGACCGGTGACCCGGCCTCCGCCGCCCGTTATATCGAATGTCGCCTGACGCCGTTGGCCAGAGAAATTCTCCTTAGCCCGGCCACCACAGAATATGTGGATTCGTACGACGGTCGTAACCGGGAGCCCGTCACTTTTCCAGCCAAAATTCCGGTTGTGCTGGTGCTGGGCGCCGAAGGGATTGCCGTCGGCATGTCCACCCGGATTTTACCCCATAACCCTATCGAAGTGGTCCAGGCCCAGGTCGCCTGTCTGAAAGGAGAAGGGTTTCAACTCATTCCCGATTTCCCGACTGGCGGACTTGTGGACCTGAGTGAATACGACGATGGCCATGGTAAAGTGCTTACCCGTGCCGGATTGGAAACCGGGGATACGGGTGCCATCATCGTCCGTGAGCTGCCTTATGGGACGACAACAGAAAGTCTGATCGCTTCGATCGAGAATGCCGCCCGGAAGAAAAAGATCAAAATTTCTGCGATGTCTGATTATACGGCCGATGAGGTGGAAATAGAGATTAAGATAAGTCGGGATGCCGAGCCGGAAGATATCATCAAGGGATTATATGCGTTTACAGCTTGTGAATCTTCTATTGATACCAGCCTCCTTGTTATAAAAGAAGGCCATCCGTGCCGGGTCACCGTGACGGATCTAATCCGACACAGTGCCGTCCAATTGCGGGATATTCTCAGAGCAGAGCTTAAAATAGAAGAACAGGCCCTGCGTAAAAAGTTACGTGCTGAACAATGGGAACAGATTTTTATCGATCGTCGTGTTTATAAAGACATCGAGGAGATCACGGATATCGAGGTCGTATACGAAGTCGTCCGCCGGGGCGTAGAGCAGGCGACGATCTCACCGGTCGTCGATCCGATGGACAAAGAACTGGATGAATTGCACGGAAGTTCGCCGGAAGTCCGTTCTGCCGTCCGCAGCCTGCTGACGACGATTCACCGGAGCCTGACCTATGCGGAGTACGGCCCAAGCCGGGATATGATCGCCAGAAACCTGGATACCATCCGCACCGTTTCACCTCAGGAGCAGCGGACCATCAGATCGTTATTGAATGCTTTGTACCGGGATCTGAACCAGGAGATTGCAGCAGTCGGGAGCAAGGACCTCACACCTGTAGAGGATCTCACGCATATAGCGGACATTACGACGGAGGATATTGATCGGTTGCTTAACATGCCGATCATTCGTATCTCCCGGTACAACATTGATCAGGCTGGCCTTAAGATGACCGAAATAAAAGACCGGCTGCAGACGGTCCGGCATCATTTACATAACCTGACCTCCTACGCCATCAATTTCCTGGAACGACTCGTGGCGGACTATCGGGAAGAATATCCTCGCCGTACGGAGGTGACCTCCTTTACACCCATGGACGTGCGGGATGCTGCTGAACGTGATTTGATCCTTCGATATGATACGGAAGCCGGCTATATGGGGTATGCCATCGAAAGCGGGGAGCCTCTCTTCAATCTTTCCTTATACGACCGGGTTGTGATTGTTCGTGCGGGCGGCATCGTCGGCGTTCATAATGTTCTCGATAAGCTGTATGTGGATCTGGATATCCTGTATTGTAAGATGGAAGATCCTGATCAGGTGTTTACCGTCATTTATCGTGACGCCGAAGGATATCCATGCATTAAACGTTTTCGACTGAACCGATGCCGGGTGAATCAGTTATACGAACTGGTACCGGAGGACGGTACCCTGCTTGAATTCATCTGGGAAGCCGACCCGACTATTGTGGTCTTCTGTCGCACAGATTCTGACGACACATTGCAGGAAGAAACGATAGGTGCTGAGGATTATGAGGTGAAAAGCCACCGCGGCAGGGGAGAACAGATGGTGGAAGCCGTGGTGGAGCGGATTGACGTTTTGGTGGACATGGGGGAAGGGGTAGAGACATAAGAGCACCTTGCGTACCCTCATATCCAAACCTTACAGCTTTGCTCCATGCGCCTCCAACAGGTCCATCATCTTAGTAAACCCCTTGTTCTCTGCTATGGACAGTGGCGTGATACCGGGCACGTCGTCCGGCAAGTTGGGGCTCGCGCCTTTTTTGAGGAGCAATTCGGCGTAAGCGATATTATTGCTACGCACTGCAAAGCCCAGCGGCGTCAGTCCCATCAAATCGTACCGTGCGCTCAGGTCGGCGCCATGTTCGATGATAGCCTCGGCGATCTCCAGATAACGATCATAGCCCGTACCTCGACCGAATCCGTGCAGATGTCCCTGTGGATCAGCGCCGCGTTCAAGGAGCAGACGAGCCACGGCCACTTTGTCCCCTTCTTCCGGGGAAATATCATCTACGTCCCCGGACGACCAGGTGAGCAATTTTCCATACTCGGACGGTTCCAGAAGGTCCAGGCCGTACGCGAGAAAATCTGCGCGGCCTTTCGCAGCAAGCGCTGGGAAATAGTACCAGTGTTTGGCGGCTTCCGGGTCTTTTTCCAGCCAATCCTTCATGATCTGATGGTCATTTTCACCACGGAGTCGTGCTACTCGAAGGCGGTTGACCAAGTGCAGTTCGGCCCCGTATTCGATCAGCAGTTCGGCCATCGCCAGGTTATCACCCCACAGAGCGCAGTCCATAGGACAACCGGAGGCATCGATGCCGGCATCCGGCGTTGAACCGCGCTCAAGGAGAAGATTCGCGATGTCGAGATGCCCCCGGCGTGCTGCGTTCCACAGCGGTTCGCCGATGGTTTTACCGACGCCGCCTTCGATGTATTCCCAGCCGGTGCGGTAGTATTTGGTTTCATCCACGTCCACGCCATGATCGAGCAGCAGGCGCACGACCTCCAGATGACCTTTGTCAACGGCTGTAGAGAGCGTCTTGAAAATCGGTTTCGTATCGAGCGTCTCAAGCGGGTTGGCGCAGGTCACGCCGTACTCCAGAAACACGCGGACCATCTCCACATGTCCTATTTCCGCCGCTCGTGTGATGGCATAAAAGCCGTTGTCGTCCGCCCAGTTGGCCAGGGAAGGATCTTTGTCCAGGGCCGTCCTGACAAATTTGGTGTCGCCGCAAGCGGCGGCCACGCCCAACTCATATTCCGCGCCCTTGCCGATGAGCAGACCAACCATGATATGGTTACCGTATTCCAACGCCAAGTGGATGGGCCGAGCGCCACGTACGTTGGCGGCATCAATGTCGGCGCCGTATTCGATCAGTGGCTGGACCATACGCACACGCTGATGCTGCGCGACGTAGTGCAGCGGCGTCGTACCGTCCGCCTCCGCACATCGGGCGCTGGCCGGATCGACTTTCAGATAGGCGACAAACTGATCGAAACGTTCCTCCTCGATAAAATCGAAAATAGCAGATCGTATTTCGCAGTATTCGAAAGCATCCTTCAGATGCACCTGAATTATTTCCACAATCTCGTCGTACCCGCGTTCTCGTGCCATTTCCAGTGCAGAGGTGGTCGTCCGGTCCGGATAGAATCCAACGGTCGGATCAGCGCCTGCATCAAGCAGCAAGCCGACAAGGTCCGTGTGACCGTGGATAGCGGCATAGTGGATGGGACGACGTTCGTTGATATCCTGTGAGGCCAGGTCCGGCTGTTGTTCAATGATATATTTGACCCGCCCGGCATCACCCGCCTTAACCGCGTTGACCATACCGATTTTATTTACAAAGGCATCATCTCTCGATGGGGCCTGTTCATGTAAAGTATCTTCAACCATGTCCAGTATCCTTTCCTTGAGTTTCTTCCGTGCCGACCGCAATCGATCGTTGACGGTCGTAATCGGCACATCGAGATAAGCAGCGACCTCTTTCTGAGAGAAATCACTGATATAATACAATGTAATAGTCGTCCGCTCTTTCTCCGGCAAGGTGTATAACACGTGTTCTACCAGATTATTACGGTCACGGTCATCCAGCCTGTCTTCAGGGGAATCATCACCGGGAACGGTTTCAACAAGCTCATCCAGCGACACGGTCGGCACATGGGATCGCCGTGTCACCCGGTCACAATGCTTAAAGACAATCCGCCGAAACCAACTTGGAAAGGCCGCCGGTTTTTCCAGCTTGTTCAGATCTCTACAGGTTTGAAAAAATGATTCCTGAGCAATATCCTATGCGATATGAAAGTCGCCCACCAGCACATGGGCGTATCCAACCGCCATATCCTGAAAATGCCTAACGAGTGTTTCAAAAGCGGCCAGATCACCTGCCTGCGCCTGTTTTACCGTGTCTGACAGATTCGTCATATCTCCTCTATAGGGTGATGATATCCGGCCGTTTGAGACGTCTCATCCATACAGCCCCACTTTTTTCTATGTCGCTGCTTTAAAAGGTTGATAAAATTTGAAAAATGATGCAAGTTTTTCGTGATGGAACTATGAATGAAAGAATGACCGGATGATGGAGCAACACATGATATCTTACAAAGCTGTATTATTCGATCTCGACGGAACCCTGGTCGATACGATTGATGATCTTGCTGATTCTATGAACAGCGTGCTGGCCGACATGGACCTGCCGACGTACACGGTTGCCGAATACAACTTTCTGGTCGGCGATGGCATCCGGGTACTGGCGGAGCGGGTGTTGCCGGCGGACCGACAGGATGAGGCGACGGTAGCCCGATGTGTTGCCGGCATGCGAGCAGCTTACGAACAGCGCTGGGCGAACAAGTCACGGCCTTATAACGGTATCCCTGAGTTGCTGGATGTCTTGACGAAACGGGGCATGACCAAAGTGGTCCTTTCAAATAAACCGGATGATTTCACGAAGAAGGTCGTTGCCAAATTATTACCTGGCCGGCAATTTGAACTGGTCGTCGGTGTCCGGCTGGAGGGTCCGATCAAACCGGACCCGACCGGTGCGTTTGCGATCGCGCAATCGCTGAAAATATCTCCGGATCAATTTCTGTATCTGGGCGATACCAATACCGATATGAAGACCGCTGTTGCCGCCGGCATGTACCCGGTTGGTGTCCTCTGGGGTTTCCGCCCCGCAGAAGAGCTGACCGCCGCGGGCGCGCAGACGTTGATTGCACACCCGATGGAACTTTGTCAATTGTTGAATTATGATTGTTGAATTATGAATTATGCCTGAAGGGCGTAGTCGTGAGATCTAATCGTAGCCGATGCCATCTATATCTATCAGCATTTCATACTTATAGTCACAAATAGCAGGTGATATTACGATCCAAAGTACAGGTCTATTCTATCTTTGTCGGGTATTATGATCACAATCACCCATCACAATTCATAATTCACCCAAAGGAGTATGCCATACCCTCTCCCTGGGAACGTCTTGAGGAAGGTTTGTATCGATTTCAGGATAGCTGCACCATCTATGCTTTGCAAGGGCCGGCCGGTACCGTCCTGATCAACGCCGGCGCTGGACAGACGGCGGATCACCTGGACGAAGTAGCTCGAGGCAAACCGATTACCGTGCTGCTGACCCATCATTTTCGGGATCACACGGACGGCGCCATTCGGTTGCATGATAAGGGCGCTACGATTATCGGACCGTACTGGGATCAGGAATATCTGATTGATCCGGAACAGCATTTTCGCGAACGCCAGCAGTGGAACTCGTACGACAACCGGTGGGACCGTTTTTCGCCGGTGCGCCCTTTGCCGATCACCGATTGGATGATGGACTATGAGACACGGGACATCGCGGGATTATCCTGGGAAGTCGTGCCTACGCCCGGTATGACCAACGGCGCGAGCAGCTATATTGTCACGCTGGATGGTCGGCGTATCGGATTTGTCGGTGAGGTGATCTGCGGCGCAGGAAAGACCACCCGGCTGGCGCCGTTGCAATACAATTATAACGATTTTACAGGCGCCTGGAATCTATATCATTCGGCACACCGGCTCCTTAAAGCCGAAGCAGAACGGATGCTGCCCAGTGCGGGCGATCCGGTCGAGGAACCGGCGGAGGCCATAGGAACGTTCAAGACTAATCTGCGACGCCTCAGTGAAATTCAGCAGGGCGTCGATGGCCCCATGTCGGACCCGGAAGAGGATGATATCGAGGAAGTGTTGCCGCATCTGTACCGGTCAAAATACGCCGGTGCGGAAACCCATTTTATCATCAGCGATTCCGGCAAAGCGTTATCCATCGATTTCGGTTACAATGTAAAAACCTATTTTTCGCCCGGTAAGTCGCACATCTCGAATCGGCGGCCCCTCCTGCACGGCGTCAGTGGGTTAAAAAAGCGACTCGGTATCGACCGTATTGATACGACCTTGGTCTCACACTTTCATGACGATCACGTCAACGGCATCCCGATGTTGCAGCGTCTGTATAATACAGAGGTGTGGGCAGGGGAGCAGTTCAGCAGGTTGCTTGAAGAGCCGATGCGTTACGATCGTCCCTGCCTATGGCATGAGCCTATTTCAGTAGCCAAACATATTCCGAATGGGGAGACGGTCTACTGGGAGAACATTCCGATTACGCTGCATCCGATGTCGGGCCACACCCGGTTTGCCACGATGATCTGCATGGAGGTAGACGGAACAAAGGTGGTGCACACCGGGGATCAGATTTTCTTCAGCGGAGACGACGGCATGGGCTTCAAATCCGGGGCACAACTGTTTACCAACCATGTCTACAAAAACGGTCTGGATCTGGGTGGCTACAAACAGACGCTGGAAGATCTGAAGGATTTCCAGCCGGATCTCGTATTGACGGGGCATACGAAGGCCTATCGCACCTCGTCCGAATGGGTTGAGGTGATTGAACGCGGGGCGAATGCCTTTGACGACGTACATCAGACTCTGATGCTGCTTGAAGAGGATGGCGTACACTTCGGAGCCGAATCGCAGGGCGGCAAACTTGCCCCCTATCGGGCGCACGAACCCACCGGCGGGCCCATCGAATTTGAAGGCTGGATACTGAACCCGTATCCGACCAAACAAATGGCCCGTATCCGGCTCGTGGCTCCCTCCGGCTGGCAAAGCGAAACGGTAACTCTAAGCCTGGGACCGCGCGAACAGAAAGCCATACGCACCATCCTGGTCCCGCCGCCCGGCACGCGCTGCCGTCGCCAGCCAATCAGCCTGGACCTGACCGTCGGCGACCGCGCCTTCGGCCAGGTGGCAGACGCATTGGTTACCGTTGGATTTCCGAAATGGTGATAGGTGCAAAGCAAAAAGTACACGCCAAAGGAGCATGTCATGATCGGACAGACCAGCCTGGCGTGGCTGCCAACGCTACGGGACTACACGAGCCACCGCATTTCCAGCTACGACACGACCGGTGGCAATGCCGACTTCTGGCGCATCGAAGCCGGTGAAAAGCGTACCCTGTACGAAATTGATGGACCGGGATGCATCAAGCATCTCTGGATGACGCTTGGCATCCCCCAAGAGGACTACTGCCGGCGGATTATTATTCGAATTTACTGGGACGACTGTCCCGAACCGAGCGTCGAATGTCCCATCGGTGATTTTTTGGGGTAGGGCATGGCATGCGTAAGAATTTCATCACGGCGCCGCTTCAGATGAGTCCACAGAACGGTAAGGGATTTAACGCCTGGTGGCCTATGCCGTTTAAGAAAAAAGCCGTAATAGAAGTGGAGAATCAGGGCGCCGAAGGCTATTCTCATTATTTCTATATCGACTATGAGTCCTACCCATCGGTTGACACGGTGGCGGATCAGACGTATTTTCATGTGCAGTGGCACAGTGAGCGGAATACGCAGGGCTGAGCCTATGAAGAAGGCCTTACAGCCGAGGCGTACCGTAAAGATTCCCGTTGGCACAATTTGAGCGATACGGAAAACTTTGTTATGTGCGACGTCGAAGGCAACGGCATATACTGCGGCGCGCATCTGGACATCGACTGTTTTCAGCGTAATCCGAACGACTGGTACGGCGAGGGCGACGATATGATGCTCATCGACGGTGAGTCCTGGCCGCCATCCTTGCACGGCACCGCCACGGAAGACTGGTATCACTGTGCCTACTGTCCTACACAGGAATACAACGCCCCGTATCACGGCATCATCCTGTACAGCGGCAGCGAGGAATGGCGATGGAAAGGAAAGAATACCGTATATCGCTACCACGTGGAAGACCCGATACGATTCCGCACCAGTTTTCGGATATCCATCGAACACGGTCATGCCAATAAGTTGAGTAACGACTACACCAGCACGGCGTATTATTATATCACCGAACCACAGCGCGGCGGTCCGCCCTTACCGCCGGTAGAATACCGGATACCGTTGCCAAACGAAGCGCAGTATGAAGGCGAAACGTAGAAACGCGATATAGGAGAATACCATGTTATCCCAGGAACAGATAGATGTTTACCATGACCAGGGTTATACCAGTGTACCGAATGTATTATCGGCACAGGAGACGGCCGACTTACAGCGGGTGACGGATGAACTTGTGGAGAAATCCCGGACGGTTACAGATCATACGGCCCTGTATGATCTGGAGCCGGGCCACACGCCGGATAATCCGAAAGTCCGTCGCCTGAAGGGTCCGATTGATCATCATGAGGTGTATAATCACACCCTTAGGCATGACGGCATTCTGGATATTGTCGCACAGCTTATCGGTCCGGGTATCCGTACCAACGGCAATAAGCTGAATATGAAATCCGCCGCGTACGGCAGTCCGGTGGAATGGCATCAAGACTGGGCCTTCTATCCGCACAGCAACGACGACCTGCTCGCAGTCGGTGTTTGCATCGATGACATGACCGAAGCCAACGGCGCGCTCCTGGTGATCCCCGGATCGCACAAAGGACCGATATACGATCATCATCAGGATGGCCGGTTCTGCGGAGCGGTGACGGACCCGGCATTCAAACCGGAGCATGCGGTGACGGTTGAAGTGCCTGCCGGCGGCATCTCGATCCATCATGTACGCACCCTGCATGGCTCTGCGCCCAACATCTCGGGGGCGCCGCGCCGGCTGCTGCTGTTTCAGTATGTTGCCATCGACGCCTGGCCGATGACCGGTCCGGGGGATTGGGACGCATTCAACCGGACCGTGTTGCGCGGTGAGCAGACCAACATCCCGCGTATGAAGGATGTCCCGATCCGCATACCCCTGCCGGGCGCTCTGCACGGCGGGTCGATCTACGAAAATCAATCGGTTCTGGAGAATAAAATTTTGGCCAGGAAGGCGGGGTAAGGCAGGTTGTGAGGATGGTTTTCCACCTCACAATTGCTACTTGAAATAGTTGGATTAAGCTGTGCCGGCATTGTTTGCTCAATTCAGCTACAGGCCATCCGATTGCCTAAAGAATACAGTACAGATAACATGATCCCGGGAAAGAGGCCACCATCGTACCTATGACAGCTTGCAAAAATCATTGTGAGAGCAATATTCCTGCGTCAGGCACGCCTGGATATCCTCTTCAACCAGATATGGAAAATCCTCCAGGATCTGCTCAGGGCTCATGCCGGCGGCCGGATAGGAGAGTACATCATAGACCGTGATTCGCATACCGCGAATACAAGGTTTACCACTCCGTTTACCGGGTTCGATCGTGACAATATGTTCGTAGGATGTATTCATGATGTACTCCAGACAGAGCAGCGATTCATTTTCCTGGATGATTTATAGTACACCGTTTCGGCCAGATTGTCTATCATCCGGATTACCTGACAAACCAACAGAACCGTTAGAAATTTCGGAGCTTGTTTTGCCCACACCCATCTACCTCATCCGCCACGCGGAAAGCCAGCCGGATGCATCGATACCGGAGGCGGACTGGCCGTTGAGCGAAGCAGGGCAATATCGGGCGGTGTATTTACGTGACCGACTTATAGACGCAGGGATCGAGTGGATTTACTCAAGTCCGTACAAAAGAGCCATAGATACAATAAAGCCGCTGGCTGAAGCAGCGGGGCTAATAATCAATCATTACACCGACTTGAGGGAGCGCAGACTCAAAAACGGCTGGGTGAACGATTTCGTGGGGCTGGTCCGGCAAGCTTGGACGGATGTTGACTTTGCGCTGCCCGGATGTGAGTCGAGTGCGGCTGCGCAGCAACGCTCCGTACGTACCAATGAAGAACTGGTAATACTCCACACCGGAGATTAAATAGCCGTCAGCTCTCACGGCAATATCATCGGCCTGTATCTTAACGCCATAGATCCTTCATTCGGATTTGAAAATTGGCAGGCGATGGGCAACCCGGACGTGTTTAAAATCGTATATAATAATAGTTGTCCTTATTGCGATACCGAGTTTCGTTTTGAAGACGAAGGAACGCCACATGTCTGACACGACAGAAGCAGAAGAGCCGCTGAAGGATACAGCTTTGACGCATCCGATCCTGTTTTTCGATGGGGTATGCGGTCTGTGTAACCGGTCCGTAGATCTTCTCCTACGCATAGATAAAGAGGATATTTTTCGTTTCGCTCCGCTTCAGGGCGAGACAGCCCGCCGCATGCTGCCGCCGTTGACCGGAGATCCCGAAATCTGGTCCATCCTGTACCTCGATGAAAACGGCCTTCATGACCAGTCGGATGTGACCATACAGGCCTGCCGCCGTCTGGGCGGTCTCTGGGGATTGGTCGGCCTGCTGCGCATTATGCCTGGACCCATCCGTAATGTAGCTTACCGTTTTGTCGCACGAAACCGCTATAGCTGGTTCGGCAAACACGATACCTGCCGACTGCCTACCCCGGAAGAACAGGCGCGTTTTCTGCCGTAGAGGTGTTATGTCTTCAGATCATCATCCATATATCACACCCGATAAAGTCAATGCGCTACCGAGTAAGCCCGCAGATGTACACAGCCACTACGGGTCGGCCCCGAATCAGTTCGGCGAATTACGGCTGCCCGATGGTCCGGGACCGCATCCTGTCGCCGTGGTTATTCACGGGGGTTGCTGGCTGTCGGGCTATGCTGATCTGCGTAATTCGGATGCGCTGGCGGATGCATTGCGGAATGAAGGGATCGCGACGTGGAATATCGAATATCGGTGTGTGGATCAGCCCGGTGGCGGCTGGCCGGGGACGTTTCTGGACGCCGGGCAGGCGACGGATCACCTACGTCAACTCGCCGAAACCCATGCGCTGGATCTGAACCGAGTCATCACCACAGGGCACTCGGCGGGCGGTCATCTGGCACTATGGATCGCCTCAAGGGGTAAACTGGCCCCCGATAGCCCCCTCGGGATGCCTGACCCGTTGCCGTTGCTCGGAACCATCGTCCTGGGCGGCCCCGGTGACTTAAAACGCTTCACCGCCAATGCCGACATCGAATGTCGGCAGGGGATTATATCCCGCCTTATGGGCGGTCTGCCCCACGAAGTCCCGGCACGCTACCATGACGGTTCACCGGTAGAACGCTTGCCGATCGGCATACGCCAGATCTTCATCAGCAGCGAACACGATTGGGTGGTCTTTCCGGAGTTAGGCGATGAATATACAGCGAAAGCCCGCGCCGCAGGGGACCAGGCGGAACACATTATCGTAAAGAATGCCGGCCATCACGAACTCATGGCCCCCGGCTCGGTCTCCTGGCCTACAGTGCGGGATGCGGTGATGGGAATGTTAAGATGTGAAACCTGAAGTGAGAAGGGCTGGTACGTGTTAAGTGTGTTTTCGAATTTGTCATCCCGGCGAAAGTCGGGAACCAGCGTCTTTGGACAGCGAGCGCTATGCAGTTCAACATTTATAATTCATCATTCATCATTCAACAATCCGTACTACCTCTCTCAGCGACTCAAGAAACGCCTCATTCTCCTCCCGTGTTCCAATCGTCACCCGCATGGCCTTATCCAGCATGGGATACCGGCTGACGTCGCGGATCAGCACGCCCTGCTCGATCAACCATTGAAATATCGCATGTACAGATCGGTCTACCTCGAACAGGATGAAGTTGGCATAAGAAGGATAGGGACGGATGCCGGAGATCGCCTCAAGTTGATCGAAGACCCGCTGGCGTTCTGAACAGATAAACGCGCTGCGTTCTTCGATGAGCGCCTGTTCTTGTATGATACGTTTCGCGGCGATAAGGGAGATAAGATTAACATTGTAGGGCAGCTTGACTTTTTCGATCTCCTGCACGAGGTCGGGATGGGCCATGAGATAGCCGAGACGCAGGCCAGCCGCGCCTAAGGCCTTGGAGAAGGTGCGCGTAATAATCACATTGGAAAAGTGTTCGAGCAGACCAATACTGCTAACACCGCAGAATTCGAAATACGCCTCATCCACAACGACCAGGCCCGTGGCCGTTGTCGCGATGCGGGCGACCTCTTCCGGCGTGATCATCGAACCCGTAGGATTGTTCGGAGAACACAGGATGACCAGCTTGGTCCCCGGTTTTGCCCCCTCTTCTGCCAGCCGGTCCACATCAAACGTCAGCCCCTCTTTCAACAGCACCTGACACAGATCACCGTCCATCACCGTGTTCATAAGCGCATACACGGTAAAAGTCGGTACGGAAAGGACCACCCGGTCGCCACGACCTACAGCGGCCAGGAAGGTCGCCTGAATTAATTCATTCGATCCGTTGCCCACCAGAATATGATCCGGCCCGAGACCATGCCGTTCCCCTAACCGAGTCTTGACCTCTGTCGGCACAAAGTCCGGATATCGGCCCCAGTTACGCCCCATCGCCTCATCCAGGACCTCCCTTTTAATCTCATCCGGCACATCAAACGGACATTCGTTCTGATTGAGCTTGACCGGGCAGGCCGGCTGGACCAGGGTGTAGCCGTGCATCGCCTGGATGGCAGGTTTGATTGAATGATGAATGATGATTTTTGAATTATGATTGTTCTTCAATGCAGGTTCCCTTTCGATTTTAGTCGTGTACTACTATGATCTGTCTGTTTAATACATAAATTATCATTCATCATTTTTCTTTATCGTTTTTGTGGCATACTTTATAATCTGTCTGTTCCATTCATAATTCTAATAGATCACCTTATTCAACGGATATTCCACCAAGCCCTGCGCGCCGGTGCGTTTTAAAGCCGGGATCATTTCCCGTACGGTGGACTCTTCGATCATTACTTCGATGGCAACCCAATTGCCGTCCGCCAGAGGGGAGATGGTTGGGTTTTTAAGAGATGGGAGGAGATCGAGGACCGTGTCCAGATTCTCACGATGTATGTTCATTTTCAGACCGACCATCCCTTCGGCTAGAATTGCCCCCTTTAGCAGAATCGCCATGTTCTCTATCTTGTGGCGTTTCCAGGGATCCTCCCAGCTTTTTTTGTTGGCGATCAGCTTGTTGGTCGAATACATGATGGTATCCAGGATACGCAATTTATTCGCCCGAAGCGAGCCGCCGGTTTCCGTGCCGTCTACGATGGCGTCGACCAGATCCGGAGCCTTGGCCTCGGTGGCGCCCCATGAAAACTCCACCCGGGCGTTGATCCCATGCTCTTTCAGATACATTTCGGTGATATGGATGACTTCAGTGGCAATCCGTTTGCCTTCCAGATCCTGGATCGTCTTAATATCCGAACTTTCAGGGACGGCGACCACCCAGCGAAACGGCTGCCTGGTCCGTTTGGCGTAGACCAGGTCCACGACTTCCACCACATCGGCGCTGGTTTCCACAATCCAGTCTTTTCCAGTCAGGCCGGCATCGAATACGCCGTCCTCGACGTACCGGGCAATCTCCTGGGCACGGATGAGCATGACCTCCAGTTCTTCATCATCTATCCATGGAAAGTACGACCGGCTGTTAATGGTACAATGAAATCCGGCCTTCCTCATCAGTTCCAATGTAGAATCCTGCAGACTGCCTTTGGGAAGCGCCAGTTTAAGTTGCATTTCAGATAACTCCTTTTAAAACATTATTTCATTACAAAGACAAAAGACAAAGGGCTTACCACATGAACAAATCGGTTATATATTTACTTACCCACTTACCCACTTACCCACTTGCCCACTTGCATTAAAAAGACGCCCCAACATAATAAAAATCATCGGAAATGTCCATTGAAAATAATGTCGGTTGTCCTGAGAAAGATCCTGTTTCATGTCTGATAATTTGCAGGCATGAATGGTATTTAATCCCCAATCCGCAATCCGCAATCGGCATCCCCTTTCTGCATAGATATCTTACAAGAAATTCACATCCGGGATATATTTTGAACCCCGTTCTAAAAGCGCTTGACAACCTGGAACCGTTCTGTTAGCCTATAGACAGATGGTACCACGATCTGTTTGCCATTTCGATGCGGGTTGACATTGTCTTTTTCATCCCTTGCCTGCATCTCGCACATCCGCCTTTGCGCAACGCACCAGCCGACCGCTGGTATAACGGCCCGTGGAGAGAAAGGAGCCTTCTGTGAAGATCACATTCACCGATCTTAATGACATGATTCGGGAGCTGAAAGAGAAGGGCGTTCACGAAATACGTGTGAATGAAACTATCCGCGATGTTCAGGCGATGATACCGGATGAATATCCTTTACCGATCAAAACCTTTTCGGTGTATGTAACGGCCAACGTCAACGGAGAATGGGAAGATGACCTTGTGGCCGAATACGTAGAACATGTAGGCTGTGTGGATGAACTCGCCAGCGATGACCTTCTCCAGGATTTGCATGTGCGCACAGGCAGTAAAGTAGACGTTTTGCGAGAACTGCTGGCCGGTGAATTTCTGATGGTCGGTTCAGGACGGTTTGAAGAATAAAAAAAATCAGGGTTCAAGTTTCAAGTTCCAAGCTCCAGGAATCAGGTTTCAGATGAATATATCTTGAAACTTGCCGACCTGAAGCTTGGAACTTTTTTCTTAGGGGGTGTATAGAAGATAGATCCCTTTTCTCGCCAGGAGATATTTTCTATACACCCGCTAAAGGGGATTTTGTGAGCGACGATACGGTTGGTTTTGGGGTTATAGGACTTGGTATGGGCGCCGGGCGCGCCCGGCTGGCCACGCAAACGGCTGGCGCCCGGCTTGTTGCGGTGGCCGACCTGGATGAAGAACGGGGACGTAAGGCGTCCGAAGAGCACGGCATCGATTGGTATGATGACTATCGACGACTTCTGGATCGAGAAGATATCGATGTCATTATGGTGATGACGCCCAGCGGCGCCCATGGTGATTTTACGATAGAAGCGGCAAAGGCCGGCAAGCATGTGATCTCTACCAAACCCATCGACGTGTCGCTTGAGCGGGCGGATGACATGATCACCGCCTGCCGGGAAGCCGGAGTCATTCTGGCCGTCGACTTCGAGGCGCGGTATATGGCGGACAATGTACGCGTCAAACAGGCGGTCGACGAGGGACGGCTCGGGAAAATGGTGCTGGGGGAAGCCCGGCTGAAGTGGTATCGGGGGCATGATTACTATGAAGGCTGGCACGGCACCTGGAAATATGACGGCGGCGGCTCGTTGATTAATCAATCGATCCATCAGATCGACATGCTCGTCTGGCTCATGGGTACGCCCAAAACCGTCTTCGGCCAGATCGGCGTATTTACCCATGATATTGAGACCGAAGATCTCGGTATGGCCATGATCACCTTCGAGAATGGAACGGTCGGTACGATTTTAGGCACGACGACCTGCCCGACCAGCCTTCCGGCCTACGTGGAAGTCCACGGAGACAAAGGGTTGGTTATAACCGGTGGCAACAAGATCCAGACCTGGCATGTGCCGGACGAGTCCATCGATGATCCGTTCGACTATGACGGTCCCAACAATGTTATCGAGGATATGGTGCAGGTCGTTCGTCATGGTGGTACACCGCGTATTACAGGCGAAGAAGCGAAAAAATCACTGTCGCTGATTCTGGGTGTCTATGAAGCTTCAAGGACCGAACAAAAAGTGACGCTGAGCTGATGTGTTTGCATCAGGACGTATATTCGGCTACGTGGCGCTCGTCGTATTATGGCCCTGTCTGACAAACGTCCGATGCATCCATATAATGGCTTGCAAATATATGGCCTTGAAGGATTATGTAAAATGGTACTTCATTTCGTAGCTAAAGGAAAGAATCATCATGTCCGGTGCATTTGATGTCCTGAAAGAACGGGGCTTTGTTTCACAGGTTACCGATGAAGAGGCGGCACGCCGCGCATTCGATACGGAAACGGTAACCTGCTATATCGGTTTTGACCCGACCGCACGCAGTTTGCATGTCGGCAATCTGGTACCGATCATGATGCTTGCCAATATAGAGCGATGTGGCCACAAGCCGATTGCGCTGGTAGGCGGCGGTACGGCTATGATCGCTGATCCGACCGGCAAAGATGAACTACGGCCCATGCTCACTACCGAGGCCATCGACGATAATATAGCCTGGATTAAAAGACAATTGGGCAATTTTCTGGATTTTGAGAGCGGCGCCACGCTCATGGTCAACAACGCGGAATGGCTGAGACAATTGAACTATATCGATTTTCTCAGGGAAATAGGCACCCATTTCAGTGTCAACCGCATGCTCACGGCCGAAGCGTACAAGACGCGCATGGAAACGGGACTGACCTTCCAGGAGTTCAACTACCAGATTCTCCAGTCATACGACTTCCTGATGCTCTACCGTAACTATGGTTGTACCATGCAGTTGGGCGGGGATGATCAGTGGGGCAATATTCTCGCCGGGGTTGACCTGATTCGCCGTAAGGATCGAGCATTGGTCCAGGCGATCACCGCGCCGCTTATTACCACGTCAGATGGAAAGAAAATGGGCAAAACGGCCAAGGGTGCTATTTGGCTCAGCGCGGGCATGTCATCGCCTTATGATTACTATCAGTTCTGGGTCAATACAGATGACCGGGATGTAGGGCGTTTTCTCTCATTGTTTACCTTTCTGCCGATGGATGAGATTCAAAAACTGGCGTCACTTCATGGGGCCGATATCCGTCAGGCCAAAGCGATCCTGGCTTATGAAGCGACCAAGATTGCACATGGCGAAGAAGAAGCGAAAAACGCACAGCAAGCCGCTCAAAGCGCGTTCACCGGTGCATCGAATGGGGCAGACAATCTGCCGACAACCGAAGTAGATCCGGTGCGCCTGGAAGAAGGGATCAATGTCATCGAGCTGTTTGTCGAAGCAAACCTGGGTAATACAAAAAGTGAAGTGCGCCGATTGATTCAGCAGGGCGGCGCGTCCGTAAATGGCGAACGGGTGCCTGATATCAACCTGATGATTAACACCGATCATCTTGATGACGGCACTATCCTGCTAAGAGCTGGCAAAAAACGCTACCATCGGGTCGTTGTTGGGTAGGTTGAGATATGCCTTGAAGCTACGAAGCTACGAAATGATGCTGATCACCGTATCGTAGCTTCGTAGCTTTTTGTTTTCGATATCTCCCTAATATAGTGCGACACCTCGTTTACCCCTGCTTATAAAAAATGATCCGCGTTTCAACCACTTAAGGAGCAGTCCATGTTCATGAACTTGAACCCCGGCATGATCGGCATCCGGGCATCGCTGCCTGAAGCGCTGGAGATGGCGCAGACATACGGTTTCCCCGGCGTAGATCTGAATATTACCGAAGCCGCCGAGATGGTCAAAGCCGCCTCTATAGATGAGATCAAGGATCTTTTTACCAGCGCCCGGCGCCGACCCGGTAACTGGGGCTTGCCGGTAGACTGGCATGGTGGGGATGAGGGAAAGTGGCAGGAAGACCTGAGTCAGCTGCGCCACAATGCTTCTTTAGCGCAGGAGATCGGCGCCCATCGTACCACGGTCGTCGTGATGCCGTTCTCGAACGATCTGCCGTTCAAGGAAAATTATAATTTCCATGTAAAACGGTTGAAGCCCATAGCGGAGACGCTTCAGGACTATGATTGTCGTCTGGGATTGGAGTTCATCGGTCCGAAAACCCTCCGGATTGATAAGAAGCATGAGTTCGTATATACCATGGAAGGCATGCTGGGCTTATGTGCTGACCTGGGCACGAATGTCGGCCTGTTGCTGGACCTCTGGCATTGGTATACCGCGTACGGTACTACGGCCGCGTTACAAAATTTAAGAAGTGCTGATATTGTCAACGTCCATGTCAACGATGCGCCGACCGGTATTCCGGTTGATGAACAAATTGATAACACCCGCTGCCTGCCCGGAGAAACCGGCGTGCTCGACATCGCCGCCTTTTTGAAGATTCTGAATACGATTGGTTACGATGGTCCCGTGACTGCCGAACCGTTCAGCAAGCGCGTTAATGCGATGCCGTCCGAAGAAGCGCTTAAGGTGACGGCGGAGGCGATGCATACGGCCTGGAAGGCAGCAGGACTGTCATGAGGTCTATGTCCGCTTCCCCCTTCCGCGTTTCCATACACGGCGGCCACAGTGGGCAATTTTGTGGCCATGCGGAGGATACGCTCGAAGATATTGTCAAAGCTTATATCGCTCAAGGATATAGCTGGGTCGGCCTTACAGAGCATATGACACCTGACCGGGTTGAGCACGGCTACCCGGAAGAGGCTGAAACCGGGTTGAGCGCCAAGGATCAACATACTCGTTTTACCGAGTATATCGCTACCGCCCGCCAACTCCAGGAGAAATATGCCTCGGAGATTACGCTCTTTGTAGGATTCGAAACGGAAGCGTTTGAAGGCTACCAACTCTGGTTGCAACACCTGCTGGATACATTGAAGCCGGACTATATCGTCGGATCCCTGCATCATGTGCAGGATATGCTGATCGATTCCACACCGGCGGATTACCGGAAAGCGGCTGATGTATTCGGCGGTATGGATGCCCTGTATGCCGCCTATTTTGATAGACAGTACGAATTAATTACTACCTTCGCCCCTACCGTGATTGGCCATTTTGATTTGATCCGGATATTTGATCCGGACTACCGCGAGCGGCTCGTCAAACCGGATATCTGGCCGCTTATTCAGCGGAATCTGATGGCCATTAAAGAGCGGGGCTTGATCATGGATCTTAACCTTCGTGCGTTATTAAAGGGCCATCAGGAACCGTATATCTCCCGGCCAATTCTTGAGGAAGCCCGTAAAATGGGTATTGCGGTTGTACCGGGTGATGATTCACATGGCGTAAAAAATGTGGGGCAATTTTGGGAAGAGGCCTTGCAGGTTTTATCCGTTGCAGGTTTTGATTTAACGTGGAAATTACCCGTGTAATACACCACCATTTGTAAAAGGAAATATAAATATGAACATTCTGGTAACCGGGGGCGCTGGTTTTATAGGCTCGTTTATCGTCGATGAACTGATTCGCCGGGGACATGACGTCACTATTTTCGATAATTTGGATATGCAGATTCATCCGGATGGTCACCCTCCTGATTATTTAAATACCCATGCTCGTTTTGTTCAAGGTGATGTGCGCGATTATGATGCCTTCCATCAGGTGGTACGTGAAGCGGAGGTGATTTTTCATGAAGCCGCTACCGTCGGTGTCGGTCAGTCGCAGTATGAAATCAAAAAATATGTGGATGTCAACGTGTGTGGCACAGCTAACTTGCTCGATATACTGGTAAACCATACACATCAGGTCCGAAAAGTCATGGTCGCTGCATCCATGAGCAGCTATGGTGAAGGGCTTTATGCGTGTGACGAGCATGGTCCCGTGCGCCCCGGGCTTCGTACCGAAGAGCAGATGGCTGCCGGAGATTGGGAACAGCATTGCCCCGTATGCCAGGTGGAGATTAAACCCGTACCGACACCGGAATCGGCCTATCAATATACCAGTTCAATCTACGCGCAGACAAAAAAAGACCAGGAAGATATGGTTCTTAATATCGGTCGTACCTACAATTTGCCCGTTGTCGCATTACGGTATTTTAATGCCTATGGCCCCCGTCAATCGCTTTCAAATCCTTATACAGGGGTCATGGCCATTTTTATCAGCCGCCTGAAAAATGATCAGCCACCGGTTATCTATGAAGATGGGCTTCAAACCAGAGATTTTGTATCCGTACACGATATCGTCCAGGCGAATATGTTAGCCATGGAGCGGGACGAAGCCAATTATGAAGTCTTCAATGTTGGCGGTGGCAATCCCATGACCATACGGGACATTTCGTTGCATACCGCCAGACTGCTTGGAAAACATATCGAGCCGCAAATCACGATGAAATTTCGTAAGGGCGATATAAGGCATTGTATCTCAGATATATCCAGGATACAGAAAAAGCTGGATTATGAGCCTCAGATTGCCTTTGACGATGGTTTGAAAGAAGTAATCGAATGGTCAGATGGAGCGCACGCGAAAGATCTGTTTGAGGATGCCACCCGGGTACTTCGTGACAAGGGACTGGTTTAGTAGGATAGACCCCAGGTTGGGAGAGATGGTTTATGCAGGGTCGGTCGGATGCTGTATGTCAAATAGCCAATTATACTTAATTCCCATCCGATGTAATTGCAGTCGCCACATGGTACGCAGAATGCTGAGGCCATATGGTACACCTTCCATGAAGGTCATCTGGGAATTTTCGTCGAGATAACGGGTCATATGAGGCACTTCGGCCACTTTGAAGTTTCTTAATGCGATCTGCACGATAATATCGGTGTCAAAATCGAATTTTTCAGATAGATCATGGAAAGGAACCGCCTCAAGCACACGGCGGCTGTATGCGCGATATCCATTATGGAATTCGGAAATATCCGTTCTTAAAACCATGTTTTCGATCTTGGATAAAACACGATTAGGAATATACTTCCATAATGGCATACCGGATTTGACCGGCGATCCGCCGATGATGCGTGTGCCGGTAACCGCATCCGCTCGCCCCGACCGAATAGGTTCGACAAAATCGGCCACCCTCGTCGGGTCATACTGGTAATCTCCGTGGACCATGACGACAATATCCGCACCCATTTTAAGCGCTTCCGCATAGCCTGTCTTCTGGGCGCCGCCATATCCTCGGTTCTTTTCGTGTCGCACGACCGTAATACCCAGATTCTTTGCGACCGCACTGGTATTGTCTATGCTACAGTCATCAACCGCGACAATTTCATCCACGCAATCTTTAGGAATATCGTTATACGTCTTCTCAAGAATGTCGGCGACATTATAAGAAGGCATGATCACGATAACTTTAGAAGAATCACGCATAAGATTTCTCAACTCATTATAAAATCGGTTTACTCGACCGGCGGCCCCGTCGGGATCACCCGCGGCCGTCTCCAGATAGCAAATATCAGAATGGACAGCATAACATAAGCGCCTGTAGATGAAATAGCAACATCCCATTGCGTATAGGTTTTAAAATAGTGAGATAAAAATTCGTATAATGGGGTTGTAGGACCGGAGAGGATAAACATAGCTAACACGCCGGGTATGGAATCAGAGGGGCCATATTGCACGCCGGTCCAGTTTATTAAAACCGAAATCCCAAGAAGCATGAGCAGTAGCCGTTTCCATCGGAGCACAAATTCCGTAGCCAGTCCAAGCAGCACGAAGGGAATCATCGGAACGAGATAGCGCGGTCCGAAATCCCAACCGCCATACCAGTAACGCATAGCGGCGGTGAAGAGCATCTGCACAACAAATATACCCAGGATAAAAAGCCACACGAACCGATCTTTTTGTCGAACACGATATATCAAACCGACCAGAGCGGCAAGGAGTACAGGCGTATACACAAATATACCTCGGTACATACCGAAGGTCAGATCCCAGACCCGAGATGCGCCGGGCAGAGAAAATCCGCCCAAACCTGCTTGATATTCTGCATGAGAACCATACCCTGATGGATCTGTCGGCAGGCTATACGGCGTTGTGAAAGGATGACCGAAACAGACATAATGGTACCCCATCATAAACAGAGTAGGTACAAGCACACCTGCTATGGGGAACGCCCAGTTCTTTCTCGGGGATTGCCAGAGCATATAGCCGATCAGGAATCCGGTAATCGGTCCAGCGGTATAATCCATAATAACGGCTGTACCAGCTAACAGACCGCTCAGACCCAATATGCGGTGAGAGAGCCTATCGCGCCCCGACCAGGGATGGATGAGCGTAAAACTACTGAACAAAAAGAACATGCTGATATTATGCCCATAGAGGCGGACCGCGTAAAAAAAACATATGGACCCTATGCTGATGGCGAAAGCGATCAGCAGTCCTGCATGTTCATCTCTGGTCAGATGCCAGGCGCAACGATAGGCCATAACCGCAGTTAACGCTGTGGACAGACCCGTTACAAAAGCGGACAGCAACATATGGAGCAGGACAAATTCCCCGAAGGGATAGGATGTGATAAAGCGATCGGGTGCCTGCCCGGCTTTCAAAAAAGAACGGATGTATTGACCCGTATCATACTGGCTGAAAGGCATCACAGGTATCAGCCCTGTAATCCCTTTGAAGATCAAATAAACAGGTATCGCTATGATCGCTGGCCCCGGGGCCGCGCCCGCATAGTAATGACCGTTATAGTATGATTTATCGAGGGTATTATGGTGATACGTATCTATCGCGAATCGGCCTTCGTCCACGAGGCTTCGTACCAGATCGAGATACCTGTTTTCATTAGCCGCCGGCACAGGCGCCAGATGAAAAAGATAGATGATCCAGACGGTAATAAAGAGACGGCTTTCCGTGGGATAAGATTTATAAATCTGAATCATTATAGATGGCTGTCCGTCTTTGTAAGATGGTATTGAACATCATAGTAAAACGCATGGCGTGCGGTCCTTCACGCAAGCGAGTTTCGATTCCCCGTAGCTTGTACGGAGCGTCTTCAATACCTGTATTCGTGAATCATCTAAAGTGGTTAAAGATTAGATGGATTTGCCTGATATTGTCAAGCGATTAAAAACGCCTGTACCTGTATGATATCACATCTATCCTTGATATTATATTTAGAATCTATTAAATTCAAAGGAAATCCCATCCTGACCATTACTGCATGATCAATATCTTGACTACAAGGAGAATCCGAACATGCATGGACTACATCCTATATTCGGCATAATCAGGCAGTGGATAGGCTGTCTGATCGCGCTATCCATTCTGGCGAGTCCCGCGATATCCCAGGAACACGCCCGTGTTGTGGCCATCGGCGATGTACACGGCGATGTGGACGCCCTGGTGTCGATCCTCAGAAAAGCCGACGTTATAGACGCACGCAATCAATGGATAGGCGGGAAAACGGTTCTGGTTCAACTCGGTGATGTTCTGGACCGGGGGTTAAAAGGCCGTGAGGTGATGGACCTGTATATGGCCCTGGAGACCCAGGCGCCAGCCCGGGGCGGGCGGGTCGAATTCGTATTGGGTAACCATGAGGTGATGAATTTTTACAGCGATCTACGGTACGTAGTCAACTATGCACCGTTCGCGGAAGAACAATCTAATACGTGTCGTGAGGCGGCCTATCAAACGTATATGGACTGGCGGATAAAACGAGGCGAGGCATTGGGGAAACCGGTGGCAGCCTTCACGCCTGAAGATAAAGAAAGATGGATGGGCATCCACCTGCGCGGCTATATAGAACGTGCCGAGGCGTTAGCCCCGGATGGAAAATATGGCGCCTGGCTCCGCAGCAGGCCGGCTATTGTGCGTATCGATGACTATATCTTCCATCATGCTTCTCTATCACCTGACATGGCCAAATTGTCTATTGATGACATGAATCACACCATTGCCGCCGAAATCGCCCTGTTTGACAAGAGCAGGCAGACTCTCGTCGAGGCCGGAGTCATCCTGCCTTTTTTTAACTTTGACGAAACAATAGCGGCAGCCAGAACAGAACGCAAACGCCTCAAGTCTATGGATACCCTTACCGAAGCGCAGCAGCAACATGTGGAAGCCGCCAACGCCCTGCTCGGGTTTACGGCCTGGATGAGCATACGTCCGGATGGGCCATTATGGTCCCGTAATTTTGAGAAATGGACGGAAGAGGAAGGGATAAAACAGATCGCCGCTATCCGAGAGGCTTACGGCCCGGTACGATTTGTGGTGGGTCATTCGCCGACCAGTGACCATCGTATCCATGTCCGTTTCGACAACAGTGTTTTTCTCATCGATACCGGTATGTCGAAATCGTATTACCGGGGCCACCCGTCCGCTCTGGAAATCAAGGATGGCGTTGTTGCGGCTATATATCGAGATGACCGTATTGTATTGGTCGAGCCCCAAGGCGACGCCGAGGCCCAAGAAGCTGAGCCGCAGGCCGCCACACGGACTTCACAATCGATCTGGTGGGGTCCTTCTGGTCAACCTTTGCCGTTTCAGGACCATGAAACGATGATTGATTTAATGCGTACGGCAGAGGTGATCTCCATGGAAGATATCGGAGAAGGGGTCACCAAGCCGCAGAAGGTCCTGCTGGAAAAAGACGGCGTCAGGATGCATGCGATCTTTCGGAATGTGCATATAGAAAAAGGACAGACCGAACTTGGCGGCCGTATCTTTTTGGACTTCCGGGATGACAGCATCTTTGAATGCGCGGCCTATGAACTCAGTCAGCTGCTGGGTTTTTATAATGTCCCCCCTG
>Ga0315339_1001012_pt1 | contig 27935 bp, 28 predicted proteins | sample ASW17metaG_FD_204514 | JGI IMG/M metagenome (GOLD analysis project Ga0315339, IMG submission 204514) | Ammonia-oxidizing marine archaeal communities from Pacific Ocean, United States - ASW #17 | ecosystem: Environmental > Aquatic > Marine > Oceanic | place: USA: California | collected 2016-12-05 | reverse complement strand
TACGAGCAGATCAATGCCGACTTGAACACAACGCGGTGGACGGTCTAAAGTTTGCCGCTTGAATAAGCTCAGACGGGTGTCTCAAAACCGGGCCGCAGTACACACCCCCCGTCTCGCCGAGGGCAGTCCGCCACCATCGGTGATGAACCGGTGTTGCGCCAGTAGCGCGAAGACGCCCAGCCTCCCCCGGGGCTGGGCGTTTTCTTTTGCCCATCAGGCGTTCCATATTTTTGAAAAGGCCTCTAAATATTGGCAAACATCGGGGAGTTTACGCTGTTCATGTCGATAACCATTGCCACGTGGAATATCAATTCGGTACGTTTACGTATCGATCTCGTTGGAGCATTTCTTGATCAGTATGGCCCCGATATTCTGTGTTTGCAGGAGATCAAGTGTCAGACGGACCAGTTTCCGCTCCAGCCCTTCCACGACCGCGGCTATAAGCATTTGTTCGTCAATGGCCAAAAGGGCTATCACGGCGTCGCGATCGTTTCGAAGAAGCCGTTTGTTGCGACATCGGTTCGCGGTTTCTGCGGCAAGAAGGATTCCCGTCATGCGGCGGTCACGATCCGCGACCGGAACGGCGATATCACGATCCACAATTTCTATGTCCCTGCCGGCGGCGACGAACCAGACCCCGAGGTAAACGAGAAATTCGCCCATAAGCTCGCCTTCCTCGACGAGATGAAGTCGTGGCTCAAAGGCGAGGAGACCAATCGAAAAGCGATTTTGGTTGGCGATCTCAATATCGCACCGCACGAAAACGACGTCTGGTCGCACAAACAACTTCTCAAGGTTGTCAGCCACACACCGGTCGAAACCGAGGGCCTTGAGACGGTTCGTGACGCTGGCGGCTGGGTCGATGCGGTCCGCAATTTCGTACCGACAGATCAGAAACTTTTCACTTGGTGGAGTTATCGCGCGGCCGATTGGAATGCTTCAGATCGCGGCCGCCGATTGGACCATATCTGGGTAACGCCGAAACTTGCGCGGCGACTGCGTGGCGTCGAAGTAATCCGCGATGCCCGGGGCTGGCAACGCCCGTCGGATCACGTCCCGGTTCTTGCCAAGATCGCTTCCGCCTGAAATAGCGCTACCGCGCCGGACCGGCCCACTCGATCCTATCCAACGCCGATCTGACACGTCCAAGTTCCGATACGGTTGCTGTTAGACGCTCGCTCAGAGCGACCCTCAAGCGCAGGGCGACATGTGGATACTCATTGAGCATGCGTGTCATCAGCGCCCGGTTTATTTCCATCACATCGGTCATCCGGGTCGCGGTTGCCGATGCCGGCCGCTTGGTATTGATGAACAGTGCAATTTCGCCAATCAGGCAACCGGTGTCGCAGGTTGCGAGGATTTTCCTATCGTCGCCTTCGCCACGCGACAAAACGATCTCGCCGCGCGCCACGATATAACCGGCCTGCGCATCGTCGCCTTCGTGGAACAGGTTCTCATCGGGGCCAAGTTCCCGGTGCGCGGCGCTAAACGCCAGAAGCCGCACCTGCTCGGCGTTGAGTTCGCTGAAAAGCGCTACACCCGACAGAAGCGAAATATCGTTGTCGAGACTCATCGTTGGCCCCAGGCCACCGCAAGCGCCATCATGGTACCAGCTTGTAGCCGCCGACGTCAGTCACAAGCAGTTCGGCCTTGGATGGATCCTTCTCAATTTTCTGGCGTAATCGATAGATATGGGTCTCAAGCGTATGGGTCGTGACGCCGGAATTGTAGCCCCAGACTTCGTGCAAAAGCACATCGCGGGTTATGACCTTTTCTCCGGCGCGATAAAGATATTTGAGAATTGCGGTCTCTTTCTCGGTGAGCCGGACTTTCTGACCGGCCTCGTCGACAAGCATCTTGGCGCTTGGCCGGAAGGAATAGCCTCCGATGGTAAAGACCGCATCCTCGCTCTGCTCGTGCTGGCGAAGCTGCGCCCGAATCCGGGCAAGCAAAACTGCGAACCGAAACGGTTTGGTGACATAGTCGTTGGCACCGGCTTCGAGGCCGAGGATGGTATCGGAGTCAGTGTCCTGACCAGTCAACATGATCACCGGCGCCTTGAAACCGCCCTTCCTCAAAAGCTTGACCGCCTCCCGGCCATCCATATCGGGCAAGCCAACATCCATGATCAGAAGATCGACCCGGCCCTGACGGGCGCTGTGCACGCCTTTCGCCGCCGTTCCCACCTGCTCGAGTTCGAATTCCTCGTGGAGCGAGAGTTGTTCGACGAGGCTCTCGCGAAGCGTGTCATCATCGTCGACTACTAGAATCTTCCGTGCGGGCATGATCGAATGCTTTGTCCCTATGCGCGAATCGGCCCCAATATTAGGGAATTCCTTTAGAACCGACTAGATCAGGTGTAGACCCCAACCGCCCGACAGTGCAAGCCGGCGATGCTGTTGGAAAAAATCGGGCCAGTGCGATGGGCGGCAAAGGACGACTCCGGCGTATCGCGATTGCGCCGATTTATGCCAACAAGGCAAACGGCATGGTCGTTTTTGGCGGTTTGTCGGTACCCTGTGCGCTCGGACGCAGTGGAATTGCAAGGCGAAAACGCGAGGGCGACGGAGCAACGCCGGCCGGCTCTCTTGCCTTTGTCGGGGTCTATTACCGGCCGGATCGCATCCCGCGGCCAACAACCGACTTGCCGGTATTCCCACTGAAACCATACTCAGCCTGGTGCGACGACCCATCCGATCGCCGATATAATCGCCCGGTACGACTGCCGTTCCCGGCCGGCCACGAACGTCTTTGGCGGGCTGATCATCTGTACGATCTGGTCGTCGTCCTCGACTATAATCTTGCCAGCCCACGACCCGGCGCCGGCAGCGCGATATTTTTTCACATCGCCGCACCCGATTTTTCTCCCACGCTCGGTTGCATCGCCGTCGCCCTGCCGACAATGCAACGCATCCTTTCCCGCTCCGGGCCGGGGACGTTTTTCGAAATTAGCTGAATTCAGTCGCGATCGCCAAGAATGGCGCTGCCGATCCTCACTTCGCTCGCCCCAAATGCGATCGCCGTCTCAAAATCGGCGCTCATACCCATCGATAGTTGGGAAAGCTGGTTGCGTTCGGCGATCTTTTGCAGGAGTGCAAAATGCGGCGCCGGCGCCTCATCGACCGGCGGAATGCACATCAGGCCCTCGATATCGAGGCCGAATTCAAACCGACAGTCCTGAACGAATGCGTCAACGAAATTAGGTGCGACGCCGCCCTTTTGCTGCTCATCGCCGGTATTTACCTGCACTCTCAGGCGTGGAAACCCGGTGCCGTCATTCCGCCGACGCGCCTTGGCAAGCTCTTTGGCAAGTGAGGTCCTGTCGAGCGAATGAACAACATCGAACAGACCCAACGCGTCACGCACCTTGTTGGTTTGCAGCGGTCCGATCAGATGCAATTCGATCCCGGAATATCGCTCCTTCAGCTGTGGCCATTTGTCAATTGCCTCGCCGACCCGGTTTTCGCCGAACACGCGCTCACCAATCGCAAGCAGTGGCTCAATGGCGGCCGCGACATATGTCTTCGAAACCGTAATCAATTTGACCGAGCCGGCCGGCCGACCGGCTTCGCGCTCGGCCGCGGTGATCCGCGATCGTATATCGGCAAGCCGATCAACCGAGTTCATAATCCTGTCCTCGCTGTTTCTTCTTGCGTTCGCGACCGCACCAGTCAAACGAAAGCCTTGGCAATCCTACACTATTGACCCATAACACCATTTCAGTTGATGGTCGCGGCGAGCCGGCGCACTGCGCCGCAACGGGCTGAAAGTACGGCAAGATCAAAATATGGCGATAGAACGCTATAATTCGCGTGAAGCAGAGGCGCGCTGGCAAAAAAGATGGGCCACTGAGCGCATCTTTGAAACGAGCAACGACGATCCGCGCCCAAAATACTATGTTCTTGAAATGTTCCCATATCCGTCCGGACGGATACATATGGGTCACGTTCGCAATTACACGATGGGCGACGTCGTCGCGCGCTTTAAGCGTTCCAAGGGTCACAATGTCCTTCATCCCATGGGCTGGGATGCGTTTGGTCTACCGGCCGAGAACGCGGCACTGCAAAACAAGATTAATCCAAAGCAATGGACCTACGACAACATTGCGGCAATGCGTGACCAGCTCAAGCTGATGGGCCTGTCGCTCGATTGGACCCGCGAATTCGCGACCTGCGATGTTGAATATTATTCGAAGCAGCAAAAGCTCTTTGTCGATATGCTGGCGGCCGATCTCGCCTATCGCAAGACATCGAAGGTCAATTGGGATCCCGTCGACCAAACGGTGCTTGCCAATGAACAAGTTATCGACGGACGCGGCTGGCGTTCCGGCGCACTCGTCGAGGCTCGCGAACTCACCCAGTGGTTCTTCCGGATTACCAATTTCACCGAGGAACTGCTTGGCGCAATCGACCAGCTCGATCGCTGGCCTGAAAAGGTCCGCATCATGCAGCGAAACTGGATCGGAAAATCGGAAGGAATGCGCGTCCGCTTCGCTTTGGCCGGTAACGCGGTGCCCGATACCGACTCGATCGAAGTTTTCACGACGCGACACGACACGCTTTTCGGGGCGAGCTTCCTGGCGATCTCAGCGGATCATCCGCTGGCAAATTATCTCGCCGCCAAGGATGCACGGCTCGCCGACTTTATTGTCGACGTCCGGCGCGCCGGCACCGGTGCCGAGGCAATTGAGACCGCTGAAAAGATTGGTTTCGACACCGGACTCAAAGTCGTTCATCCCTTTCAGCCAGACGTCGAGTTACCGGTTTATGTCGCCAATTTCGTCCTGATGGATTATGGCACCGGCGCAATCTTTGGATGTCCGGCCCACGACCAGCGCGACCTTGATTTCGCCCGCAAATACGATCTGAACGTGATTCCGGTGGTTCAGCCGCCGGATGCCGACGCTGCTACTTTCACGATCGGCGATGAATCCTATGACGGCGAAGGTGTGCACATAAATTCGGATTTCCTCGATGGCATGGGTGTCGAAGAGGCCAAGGAAGAGGTGGCCGTACGGCTCGAAAATGCAGTCCTCGGAAAGGAGAGCCAAGGGGCGCGCCAAGTCAATTATCGTCTGCGCGACTGGGGCATATCGCGCCAGCGCTATTGGGGCTGCCCGATACCAATCATTCATTGCCCGACAGACGGCGTCGTCCCCGTCCCCGATACGGATTTGCCGGTCAAGCTTCCCGACGAAGTAAGCTTCGATACCCCAGGCAATCCGCTCGACCATCATCCAACATGGAAGCACGTCACCTGTCCGCAATGTGGCAAACCGGCGCTCCGCGAAACCGACACGATGGACACTTTCGTCGACTCGTCCTGGTATTTTGCCCGCTTTACCGCCCCGCGCGCCGAATTGCCGACCGAGCGTGTCGCGGCCGATGCCTGGCTGCCGGTCGACCAGTATATCGGTGGCATTGAGCATGCCATCCTTCATCTGCTCTATTCGCGCTTCTTCGCGCGGGCGATGAAGGCGACCGGCCATCTTGGCATCGAGGAACCATTTTCTGGATTGTTTACCCAAGGGATGGTCGTCCACGAGACCTATCGCGGGGTCAATGGCGCCTGGCTGAGCCCAGCAGAAATTCGCATCGCCGGTGAAGATGGAGCGAGGACCGCCACCGAGATCGGAACCGGCGGCGCCGTTCAGATCGGTCCGATCGAGAAAATGTCGAAATCCCGTCGTAACACGGTCGACCCAAGCGATATCATGGATACCTACGGCGCCGACACAGCGCGCTGGTTTATGCTTTCCGATTCACCGCCCGAAAGGGACGTCATCTGGAGCGAGGACGGCATCGCCGGAGCCGGCCGCTTCGTCCAAAGGGTCTGGCGACTGGTCGCAGACGCGGCGGTGGCCGGAGCAAGCGCGGCGCAAGCCGAAAACAATGCCGGCGGCGGCTCCGAAAGCGCCTCCCAGATGCTGCGAAAACAAGCCCATGGAACCTTGAAGGCGGTCGAGGAGTGTTTCGAATCACTCAGATTCAATGTCGCCGTCGCTCGGATCCATGAATACGTCAATGCCGTGGCCGCCGCCTCCGGGCGACTGGCCGGCACGCCCGCCCTTCACGAATCGCTTGATCTTCTTGTTCAGATGATCGCCCCGATGATGCCCCATTTTGCCGAGGAATGCTGGGCAACGCTGGGCCACAGCGACCTGGTTTCGAACCGCCAATGGCCAGATATTGATGTAGCGCTTTTGGTCGAGGAAACGATTACACTGCCAGTCCAGATTAACGGAAAGAAGCGTGGAGAATTGACAATTGCTATCGAAGCTTCCCAAGCTGATATAGAGATGGCTACACTGGCGCTTGAAGTGGTTCATCGGACGCTTGATGGCCGGGCACCGAAGAAAGTCGTGGTCGTACCGAAGAGGATCGTCAATGTTGTCGTCTGATCGTGGTCGCCGGAGGCCGCGCCACCGTCTCGGTCCGGCCGTCATTGTTGCAATTGCGGGAGCGTTATTGCTGTCGGCATGCACCATGCAACCGGTCTATGGTCCAGGTGCGGCTGGCGGTTCGGTGGCCAAGACCCTGCGCAGTATCGACATTGAGCCCGCCGACACCCGTGTCGCCCAGGAAGTCAGGAACAAGCTTATCTTCCAACTGGCCGGCGGCGCTGCGGTCGTCGATCCGCAATATCGGATGAAACTGCGGACGACCACCGCCGAATCGGCTCTCGGCATCACCCGCGAGGGGTCGGCACCGGTGTATTCGGTTACCGTAACCGTGTCATACACCCTGATAGAGAACAGTACCGGCGAAATCGTCATGCGCGAGACCTCTCGCGGGACGGCGTCATACGATCAATACAGTCAGAATTTCGCCAATATCCGCGCTAAACTCGACGCTGAAAATCGTGCCGCCGCGCAGGTCGCCGACGAAATCCGAATTCGCGTCGCGGCAGCCACCGCGGTCGGTCTATAGCGGCGTCACCTGCCCGTTTCGTTCCACTGGTTTTTTTGATTCATGGTTCAAACCTGTTCCGATATCTGACATAGCCGGATTGCTTTGTCGTTCGCTGGCGCGTGCTCAGATGTATGGTTCGTGCCATTCAGGTGCCCGCTAACCCGGTTTTAGAATCTTGGTTCAAGTCCGTCCGGCTGACATTGATCGTTTTCTTGGCGCGCCCGATCCGGCGATCCGCCTTGCCCTGTTCTATGGTCCCGATGATGGTCTTGTTATCGAAAGAGCCGGCGCGTTCTGTGCCGCGGTGGTCGGCGCGTCGGATGATCCCTTCGCCCTTGTCAGGCTCGATTCGAGCGAGATCGCCGATGATCCGGGTCGCCTCGCCGACGAAGTAAAATCGGTGTCGCTATTCGGTGGGCAGCGGGCTGTTCTCCTGCGAAATTCTGGAAGCCGATCGATAATTCCATCCCTCGAATCGCTCCTCGACGCGCCACCCGAAGATTCCTGGGTTGCAATCATGGCTGGCGAGCTTCGCAAGGACGCACCGCTTCGCCGTCTGTGCGAGAAACACCAAGGAGCCGCAGCGATTGCTTGCTATGCCGATTCGGTTCGCGATCTCGATCGGATCATCGATGAGGAGTTCGCCAGGGCGGGCTTGGCCATTTCCGGCGAAGCCCGCGCGCTCCTGCACACACTGATCGGCTCCGACCGGCTCGCCAGTCGGTCGGAGATCGGCAAGCTTTGCCTTTATGCGGCCGAGGCGGACAGTGTTGGTATCGACGATGTCCGCGCCGTTGTTGGCGACGCATCCGCCTTTGCCGTCGATGAGACCGTCGATGCGCTTGCGCTTGGCGATATCGCCGAATTCGACCGCTCGTTCCGTCGTCTCGTTGCATCCGGCACGCCTGGCTTTGTTGTCGCCGGAGCAGCCCTTCGCCATCTCGGTTTTCTTCATCTGGCCCGCGCGGCCTACGATCAGGGTGCCGGTGCAAAGGAGATTGTTGGCCGCGCCCGCCCACCGATATTCTTTCGTCGACAACCTATAGTTGAACGCCAGATTGCACTATGGCCACGCCGACGGATCGAGCCCGCGCTTGCCCATCTCGATCAAGCCGTGATTGAAAGTCGCTTTAGAAGCACGATCTCGGACGCGGTGATCGGCCAGGCGTTAACCTTGGTCGCAACGGTCGCGGCAAGCCTGCGACGCGGTCGTAACACCTAAATTCCGTATTATTTACCGACCCTGCAAACGCCGGCAGATCCCGTCGAATTGCTCCAACGTCTTGTAAGAGATTTGAACCGCGCCGCCATTCGATCGATGGTTGACCGTCACCGCCAGACCGAGGTGATCGGAAAGGGTCTTTTCAATCGCGATTGTATCCGCATCTTTTTGACTTTTTGCCGGACCCGTTTTTCCGCTCTTCGTCCGCCGCAATGTCTCAGCCTCACGAACGGTCAATCCGGCTTCGACAATGTGTTTGGCAATCGCCTCGGGATCGTCAGTATTGACGAGCGCGCGCGCGTGGCCTGCGGTCAGTTTTCCCTCCTGAAGAAACGCCTGGACCGCTGGAGGAAGTTTCAGGAGGCTCAGCGTGTTGGCGACATGCGAGCGGCTCTTGCCGATGGCATTCGCCAGATCCGCCGCGCCATAGCCATACTCCTCAACCAATTGTTGATAGCCGCGCGCTTCCTCAAGCGGATTTAAGTCGGAGCGCTGAACATTTTCGATAATCGCGAGTTCAAGCGACTCCTTATCGGAAGCCTCGTGGACCACCACCGGCACTTCGTGAAGGCCGACCTTTTGCGCAGCGCGCCAGCGTCTTTCGCCGGCGATGATCTCAAACGAATCGATCGTGCCAGCAACCTGCCGCACAAGAATTGGTTGGACGACCCCTTTTTCGCGCACCGAATTGGCGAGATCGTCAAGATCGCCGCTATCGAATGAGCTGCGCGGATTGCGCGGATTGGCCCGCAGGAATTCGATCGGAAGATGGCGCCGCGACTGCGATTTGTCGAAATTTGCCGCTTCGGTTCCCATATCGCCGATCAGCGTGGCGAGGCCTCGTCCGAGTCGGCTTCGCGCAGGATCTTCAGCCATTCAATTCTCCAGTTCTTCCTGCTTCTTCCAGCGCATCGGCGCGGCAAAGTTGTTTCGGTCGCGAATCGGTCAGGCGGCGCGGAGCCGGCGCTCGCGCTGAATAATTTCGGCGGCGAGTCGCAAATAGGCCTGGCTGCCGGTTGATTTAAAGTCATAAAGGAGGACGGGTTTGCCATGCGAGGGCGCCTCCGACACACGGACGTTGCGCGGGATAACGGTCTCGTACACCGCATTTCCCATATGCGCGCGCACATCGGCGGCAACTTGTCCGGATAATTTGTTGCGGCTGTCGAACATGGTGAGCACAATGCCGTGGATCGACAGCTCGGGGTTGAGCGACTGCCTCACCTGCTCGACGGTATGGAGGAGCTGGCTCAGTCCCTCAAGCGCGAAGAACTCGCATTGCAGCGGCACCAGGATCGAATGCGCGGCCACCAATGCATTGATGGTCAATAGATTGAGCGACGGCGGACAATCGATCAAAATGTAGTTGTAGCTTTTTGTGTTGCCCGAACCCGCGCCAATTGAAGCCAATGCCCGTCGTAACCGGTGGGTACGGTCAGGCTGGTCGGCGATCTCTAGCTCCGCTCCGAGAAGGTCGAGCGTTGAGGGCATTACTGAAACACGGGGTACCGCCGTCGCGATCGCGATATCGGCGACCGAGGCTTCGCCGATCATCAGATCATAGGTGGAACGGCCGCGCATCTTTCGATCGATGCCGAGGCCGGTCGAGGCGTTGCCCTGAGGATCAAGGTCGACGATAAGCACCTCCTCACCAATTGCGGCAAGGGCTGTTCCAAGATTTATCGCCGTGGTTGTCTTGCCGACACCACCCTTTTGGTTTGCCAGCGCCAAGACGCGCGGAGATGATGGCAATTTCATAAGCGGTCTCGGAAGCCGTTGGTGCCGTGCACCTTGCGGGCGAGGTCACGGATTTCAAGAATAGCGCTGCTTTGGTCGGTCAGGCTTTTATGTTTTATCAGATTGAAGTCCCAAGATTTAGTGGTTTCTTCAATTTCCCTCTCAAAATCTTGTCCTCTGTGAAAGGCGCCACCAGCGCCCGAGGAAAACACCGGCTCGACCAAGCGAAAAAGCCGATCGAGCGGCGCTAGGGCGCGCGCACTGATCATATCGACGGGCTCGGTCCAGTCGGCAAGAATTGTCTCGATTCGGCCCTGGTGGACTTTCGCTGGGACGTCAATCTCGCGAATCACCTGGCGCAGGAACACACATTTTCGCTGATTGCTCTCGACCAGATGGACACATGAGCCTGGTGAGTCGCGATTGAGAATCGCCAAAACCAGTCCGGGAAACCCGGCGCCGCTGCCTAGATCGAGCCAGATGCCAGCCCGCGGGAAGTAACGGGCAAGCTGCGCGCTGTCGGCAACGTGACGCCGCCAAACAAAGGGAAGCGTGCTTGCCGCGACGAGATTGTCGTTCGCCTGCCACTTTTTCAGGAGAGCAACAAAGCTGTCCAGACGGTCGCCTGTTTCACGTGAAACAGAAATAATACCCTCAAGAGTCGAAATATCGTCGGTGGTGCCAGTTTTCAGGCTCACGCGACTTCCCGGCCGGTGCCCGAACGATTTTTTGCTTCGACAAGGATCAGCGTCAACGCCGCCGGCGTCATGCCCTCGATCCGCCCTGCCTGACCAAGCGTTGTTGGCCGCGCGGCCTCCAGTTTCTCGCAAACCTCGTTCGACAGGCCAGCCAGTGATCGATAATCGAGCGAGGCAGGAAGTGCTATCCCTTCATCGCGCCGGAACGCCTCTATATCGGCGTCCTGCCGATCGAGATAGACCGAATAGCGAGCATCGATCTCGATCTGTTCGGCGACAATCCGATCAATGCCCTTCAGCTGAGGCCAGATTTCGCCAAGCCGCTTTATGTCAATGTCGCGATAGGCCAAGAGCTCGAAGGCCGTGCGGCGCACCCCGTCGCGATTTAGATGGATCCCGTGACCGCTTGCTTCATTCGGCGTTAACGTCAGGCTATCGACAAGCCCACGCGCGCCGTCAAGTCGCTGAGATTTGTTGTGGAATGCAGTCTCTCGCTCCGTTACCACCAGCCCCAGCGATAATCCGAGTGGGGTCAGTCGGCGATCTGCATTATCGGCCCTCAGCGACAACCGATACTCGGCTCGGGAAGTAAACATCCTGTATGGCTCGTCGATTCCCCGCGTCACAAGATCGTCGATCATCACACCCAGATAGGCGTCGGCGCGACCGATTGTAATGCCCTCGGCGCGCGATGCGAATCGGGCGGCATTCAGGCCGGCGAGGAGGCCCTGCGCCGCAGCTTCCTCATAACCTGTCGTGCCGTTTATCTGTCCGGCCAAAAACAAACCGGCAAGCCGTTTGGTCTCGAGCGTCGAATTCAGCTCACGAGGGTCGATATGGTCGTATTCGATCGCGTATCCGGGCTGCAAGATCCGTGCGTCGGCCAGGCCCGGAATGCTCGCCACCACCGCCGCTTGGACATCCTCGGGCAATGATGTCGAGATACCGTTCGGATAGACCGTGTCATCGTCGAGCCCCTCGGGCTCAAGAAAGATCTGATGGCCGTCGCGCTCACCGAAGCGCGCAATCTTATCTTCAATTGAGGGGCAATATCGTGGCCCGCGACTTTCGATCTGTCCCGAATACATCGGTGATCGATGAATATTGGCCTTGATGATCGCGTGGGTCGCCGGCACCGTCCGGGTGATATGGCAATCGACCTGCGGTGTTGTGATCCGCTCGGTCAACATGGAGAACGGCACGGGCGGCTCATCGCCCGGCTGCCGCACAACACTGGCCCAATCGATGGTCTTTCCGTCGAGCCGCGGCGGCGTCCCGGTCTTCAACCGTCCAAGCTGAAATCCCGCCAATTCCAGCGTTTTTGCCAGCCCCGTGGACGGATTTTCACCAATGCGACCAGCCGGGATCTTGGTGTCACCGATATGGATGAGTCCGCGTAAAAACGTCCCCGTCGTGATAACGACGGCACCGGCTGACAGACTGCGCCCATCGGCGAGGCGGACACCTGAAACTTGCCCCGACTCAAGCTCGAGGTCCTCAACTTCGCTCTCAACGATCGAAAGCCCGGCAATATTCGCGATTAGGTCTTGTATTGCCTGCCGATAAAGCTTGCGATCGGCCTGCGCTCGGGGACCGCGAACCGCCGGCCCCTTGCGCCGGTTGAGCATTCTGAACTGAATCCCGGCCGCATCCGCCGCTCGACCCATCAAGCCATCGAGAGCGTCGATCTCGCGGACAAGGTGACCTTTGCCCAAGCCACCGATCGCCGGATTGCACGACATCGCCCCAATCGTTGCGAACTTATGCGTCACTAACGCGGTGCGCGCACCAAGTCTGGCCGAAGCTGCCGCAGCTTCAGTCCCAGCATGTCCGCCACCGACGACTATCACGTCAAATTTCTCGGTCATGGATTTCGCTCATATCGACAGTAAAAAAATTCCTACCCGATGCCGGCGCCGCGGTCAAAACCATCGCCCTGTACCAAATGTTTCACGTGAAACGCCGGCCGACAATCAAATCGCAATTTGCCCAAGCGGGATTCCGATTCATCCAGGCCGCACATCGCTGTGACGTTGAGTGGCGCGCCGGAACGCGCTTATTTTCCGATACAGAATTCGCGGAAAATAACGTCGAGGAGATCCTCGACATCGACCCTTCCCGTAATACGACCGATGGCATCACCAGCCCGACGCAGCTCTTCGGCCCGAAGCTCCTGACCACCAGACATGGCGCAAGCCGCAAGAATCGCTTCCCGGCAGGATTCAAGCGCATTACGATACCTTGCACGGGTAATCAGCGGCGATTCCCCGGGAGAGAGATCCGCAACTACAAACAACTCAAGCCGATCGAGAAGTTCGCCGACGCCGTCACCATTGATTGTCGAGATCAAGAGATCGTATGCCTTCCCGCGGGCGGATCGTTCCTCTTCCGAATCGATCAAATCGCTCTTGGTTCCGATCCGCAGAACCGGCCGGTCAAAGTCCGCCGGCGGGTCGAAAGGTTCCATCGAGGCATCTGACAGCAAGAGAACGAGATCGGCATTCCTGGCCCGCGCTTCGGCCCGTCTTACGCCCTCCGCCTCTACATTCCCCGTCGTCTCCCGCAATCCGGCCGTGTCGATCACCGTCGCCGGATACCCTCCGAGATCGAGGCGCACTTCGACCATGTCCCTTGTGGTTCCGGGCTCGGACGCGACGATGGCCACGTCGCGGCCCGACAACGCGTTGATCAAACTGGACTTTCCGGCATTTGGCGGTCCAAGAATAACGATCTCGGCGCCATCCCGAAGCCGCTCGCCACGTCCCCAATCGTTGAGATGATCCGCCAGTTCCCGCCCAAGCCCGGCCATGTCACGCCACGCCTCATCGGCAACCGAACCGGGCACGTCGTCCTCATCGGGAAAGTCGAGATCAGCCTCGACCAACGCCCGCGCCCGCACCAATCTTGCTCGCCATTCCTCGTAAAGGTTACGAAGCGCGCCCCCGGCCTGCCTCACCGCCTGTCGGCGCTGGGCCTCGGTCTCGGCAGCCACAAGATCCGCGATACCCTCAACCTGCGTCAGATCAAGGCGCTGATTGGCAAACGCTCTTCTGGTAAATTCTCCCGCCTCGGCCAACCGAAAATCGTCAATCCGCGCCAACGCATCGAGCACCGCGGCGACAACGGCCCTGCCGCCATGAACATGCAGCTCGGCAACATCTTCCCCGGTAAAGCTCGCTGGTCCTGGAAAGAACAGAACCAATCCCTGGTCAAGGAGTTCACCTTTATGACCCCTAATGAATCTCAACGAAGCACTGCGTGGTTCCGGTACCGAATCGATGATAGTTTCGAGTCCGAATCGGACGCTTGGTCCGCTGATCCGGACAATGGCAACGCCAGCCGGTGGCGATCCACTGGACAGAGCGAAAATAGTCTCTCGGCTCGTCAAACCAACTGATCCTGTTGCATTTGCCTCCAGGGACCTAACTATTATCCCGGCACCTCCGCCATCGGTATCAAAATCTTATGTCTGAAAACCTTCTCCAGCACGAAGCCAGCCCTTACCTCCTCCAGCACAGGGATAATCCCGTCCACTGGCGGGCCTGGGGACCCGCCGCCCTGCAAGAAGCCAAACGCGACAACAAGCCGATCCTCCTGTCAGTCGGTTATGCCGCCTGCCATTGGTGTCACGTCATGGCCCACGAAAGCTTCGAGGATCAGGAGATCGCCGAGGTCATGAACCGCCTCTTCGTCAACATCAAGGTCGACCGCGAAGAGCGTCCCGAGATCGATCAGATTTATATGGCCGCCCTCCACGAACTCGGCGAGCAAGGTGGCTGGCCATTAACGATGTTTCTCACCCCTGACGCCGCCCCAATATGGGGTGGCACCTACTTTCCTCCAACCGCCCGATACGGCCGCCCCGCTTTCCCCGATGTTCTCAAAGAGATCTCACGACTCTTTCACGAAGAGCCCGACCGGATCAATCAAAGCCGAGACCACCTGCTTGAACGCCTGACGCAAACACAAAAGGAAAGCGCGGCAGTCCTTGACCGTGATTTCCTCGACCGCGCGGGCCACCGACTCCTCGAACTCATTGACCGCGAACGCGGCGGCGTCCGTGGTGCCCCAAAGTTTCCGCAAGCCAGCCTCCTCGAACTTTTATGGCGCGCCGGCGAGCGCACCGGCAGCCCCGACTTTTTAGACGCTGTACTTGTGACGCTCCGCACCATCACTGCCGGCGGCATATACGATCATATCGGCGGAGGCTTTGCCCGCTACTCTGTCGACGCCAATTGGCTCGCCCCCCATTTCGAAAAGATGCTCTATGACAATGCCCAGCTTATCGATCTCCTCGCCCTCGCATTTGTCAGGACTGGAGATCCGCTGTTTCGCGTTAGGCTCGAGCAAACTGTCACATGGCTCGAGAGAGAAATGGTTGTCGAAGACGGTGCCTATGCAGCGAGTCTCGACGCCGACTCGGACGGTCACGAAGGTAAAGCTTACGTCTGGTCCCATAGTGAGGTCATCGAAGTCCTGGGAGCCGACGAGGGCGTCTTTTTTGCATCCGCCTACGACATCACCCCAACCGGAAACTGGGAGGGGCACGCCATCCCCAATCGCCTTGCCGATCCCTCACTTCCCGACACCGCCACCGAACGCCGCCTGGAAAATTCTCGCGAGAAACTACTCGCCCGACGCCAAACCCGCGTCCAACCCGGCCTCGACGACAAGATTCTAGCCGATTGGAACGGCCTGACCATCGCCGCCCTTACAACCGCCGGAGCACTCCTCAAGCGCTCCGATTGGATCGCGCTATCCATTCGAACCTACAAACGCGTGCTCGCCCTGATGCTCGCTGACGATCGCCTGGCACACTCCTATCGCGCCGGCAAAAAGGTTTTCCCCGGCCTTGCCACCGACTACGCGGCAATGACCAAGGCCGCGCTGTCTCTCTACGCCGCGACCTTTGATAAAACTTATCTCGCCAACGCCGAGGGCTTCGCTGCCACTCTTCGTACGCATCACTGGGACCAACAAAGTCCCGGCTACTTTCTCTCCGCCAATGACGCGGACGCTCTCATCGTCCGGCCTCGAGCCAATATCGACGAGGCAACACCCAGCGGAAACGCCGTGATGGGCGCCAATCTGGCGCGTCTTTGGCGCCTAACCGGCAATGACCAATATCGCCGCGATCTCGACGACATGCTCGAGGCGTCTGCTGGTACCGCCGCGGCCAATATTTTCGCCGCCGCGGCGACGCTCAACGCTCTCGATCTACGTCTTAACGCCGTTGATATTGTTATCATCAAGCCGCCCGGAGCCGACCCTGCGATCATCCTCGATGAAATCCGGCGCCATTGGTCGCCAAACTTCGTTCTATCCGTCCACGACGACGTAGCAATGCTTCCCGACAGCCACCCGGCTGCTGGCAAAAAGCCATTGGATGGCAAGGTAACTGCATATGTATGCCGCGGCGAAACGTGCTCGCGGCCGGTGACCGATCCTGCCCCTCTCGCCGCCCTATTGTGACAGCTTGGTGCCAGCTATCCCCGCGTCCATCAACAATTCGCCCAGACGTCAACTCTGCAATTATTGCCGATAACAGTTAATATTTCTGCAGAATTACATAGTTTACAATTCGTAAACTAATGCTTTCATACACTCAATGCCTGAGTATTGATCCGATTCGTCGTAATCCGCGGGATGAGAAAAACAGTTTAGTCCGTTTCTATCATCTCATGTCTAGAGCTCTGCAACATTACGTTCAGATCATATCGAAACAGGTCTCAGCCCATGACAATAACTCATGCAATCCAAGCTAAATCGACATATGAGAAATACCGCTTTACCTACCGCTTCGACGGTGCCGACTGGAACATCGAAATCCCGGCATCGTCGCTCGAGGAAGCCAAGGACCGGGTCAAGGTTCTTACCTTCGCTCGCTACGAGAGCGAGGTACCGGCCAGCCTCACCCGCTTAGCCGATTCCGAGCGTCGCTCGCGAAGCTGGTTTACAAACGCTTTGCGATCGGCCTGAGGCACGAGCGCCAGCCTCAGGTGTTCATCTGATCGAAGAAATCGGCATTGGTCTTGGTTTGCTTGAGCTTGTCGATCAGGAATTCGATCGCGTCGACCGTACCCATCGGCGTGAGAATGCGGCGGAGCACATAAATCTTCTTGAGAGCGTCCGGCGCCACCAGAAGTTCCTCCTTGCGGGTGCCTGAGCGGGTGATGTCGATCGCCGGGAAGACCCGCTTGTCGGCAACTTTTCTGTCAAGGATGATTTCTGAGTTGCCGGTCCCCTTGAACTCCTCGAAGATAACTTCATCCATCCGGCTGCCTGTATCGATCAACGCCGTCGAGATAATTGTTAGCGACCCACCCTCCTCGATGTTTCGGGCTGCGCCGAAGAAGCGTTTTGGCCGCTGTAGGGCATTGGCATCGACGCCACCGGTTAAGACCTTGCCGGAGGAGGGAACGACCGTGTTGTAGGCGCGGCCGAGGCGGGTAATCGAGTCGAGCAGAATTACGACGTCACGGCCGTGCTCAACCAGGCGTTTCGCCTTCTCAATCACCATTTCGGCGACCTGAACGTGGCGGGTTGCCGGCTCGTCGAAGGTCGAGGAAATAACCTCACCATCGACCGATCGCTGCATGTCGGTAACTTCTTCCGGCCTCTCGTCGATCAGCAAAACAATCAAATAGCATTCCGGGTGATTGTACGTGATCGAGCGAGCAATGTTCTGCAGGATAACGGTTTTGCCGGTGCGCGGTTGGGCAGTGATCAGCGCGCGCTGTCCTTTGCCAAGCGGCGCGACGAGGTCAATGACTCGAGATGTCAAATCCTTGGTCGTCTCATCGTCAATTTCCATCTTGAACGCTGATTCCGGATAAAGCGGCGTTAAATTGTCGAAATGGACTTTGTGACGTGCCTTGTCCGGATCTTCGAAATTGACCAGATTAACCTTGAGCAGCGCGAAATAACGCTCACCATCCTTGGGCCCTCTGATTTCTCCCTCAACCGTATCGCCGGTCCTCAGGGAGAAGCGCCTGATTTGCGCCGGCGAGACATAGATATCGTCGGGACCGGCTAGATAGTTGGCGTCCGGTGAGCGTAAAAAACCAAAACCGTCCTGCAACACTTCAACGACACCTTCGCCGATAATATCAGTATCGCGCGAGGCAAGTTGTTTGAGGATCGCGAACATAAGCTCTTGCTTACGTAGTGTGCTCGCGTTCTCGACCTCGACTTCCTCGGCAAATTCCAGAAGTTCGACAGGCGACTTTGCCTTGAGGTCTTTCAATTTCATTTCAGGCATAAAATAAGAATCTCTTTTCGCGGGAAGACCGTCAGAAATGGGAAGGAATGAGGCAGAACTTGAGACAGAGCCGGCAGGTCGCCGGTGTCGCAGCTTGCCGGCGCCTTAAAACTCGCCGGAGCCTGTCTGCATCTGTGCGGTAAAACCAAGATAGTCGTTCGCAATGCTCACCGCAAGCGTCAAAATGGCTTGACCACGACAAGGATAACAATAGCGATCACCAATAGGGTTGGAAGCTCGTTGACGATCCGATAGGTCCTGGCCGAGTGACGGTTTGCGTCGGCGCCAAACTCCGCGCACCGCCGGGCAAGCCAAAAATGGAACCAGGTCATCGTCGCGACCAGGATCAACTTGCTAAGGAACCACGGAGCAGTCCATAGCTCGCCGATCCAAGCCAGCATCAGACCGAGTACCCAACTCGCCACCATTGCCGGGTTCATGATGACGCCAAGCAGGCGTCTTTCCATAATTTTAAAAGTCTCCGATTGGACCGATCGTGGAGCGGCATCCACGTGATAAACCATCAAGCGCGGCAGGTAGAATAGCCCCGCCATCCAGGCAATCACCGCTATGATATGGCCAGCTTTAAACCAAATATGGAATGCCGCCGGAAGTATTGCCGGCTCCATCACCCTTGCCTTACACGCGCAACAAGCCGCTCAACATGGGCGATCGGCGTTTGTGGCAAAATTCCGTGACCAAGATTGAAGATCAAGCGGCTATCTCCAAGATCTTCAAGGATATGGTCGATGGCCCGGTCGAGTGCCTTACCTCCAGAAAGGAGAAGAAGGGGGTCGAGGTTACCCTGAATGGCGACTTGCCCCGACAATTGTTGCCGGGCAAAATCGAGCGGCACCGTCCAATCGATGCTGAGTCCGTCAACGCCGGTTTCAGCCACATAACGCTCAAGCATAAGCCCCCCGCCTTTCGGGAAACCTATGATTGGTGCATCCGGCACCGCCGCGCGAACTTTTTCTACTATCGCCGCGGTTGGGTCGATACACCATCGTTTGAAATCATTCTCACCGAGAACGCCGGCCCAGCTATCGAATATCTGTACGACATCGGCTCCCGCGCGAAATTGTTCTATGAGGTAATCGGCCGAAATCTCAGTTAGCCGATCGATCAATATTTGAAATTGCTGCGGGCTCTGCGCCGCCATCAATCGTGCTGGCGCCTGGGCCGGTGTTCCCTGGCCGGCAACCATATAGGTGGCAACTGTCCAAGGCGCTCCACAAAAGCCGATCAGTGTTTTCTTCTCGTCCAATTGTTTTCGGACAAGCGAGATTGTCTCAAATATCGGTGACAATGTTTCGAGCGGAGAGCCCGGCTTAAGTGCTGCAATACCCGCGTTGTCGATCGGTTCGAGGCGTGGTCCTTCGCCTTCGACAAATTCAACTTTTCGGCCAAGGGCGTGGGGGACCACGAGGATATCGGCAAAGAGGATAGCGGCATCAAAATCAAATCGTTCGATTGGCTGCAAGGTAACCTGGCTTGCAAGTTCGGAATCAAAACACAGATTGAGAAAACCGGGTACTTTTGCTCGGACGGCCCGATATTCGGGCAAGTAGCGGCCAGCCTGTCGCATCAGCCAGATCGGTGGCGTTTTCAACCGTTCTCCACCAAGAACTTGCGCGACTTTTCCGCTGTGGTGAATTGCTTCTCTCTTACCCACCGGTGTTCCTATAAAAACTATTGAATCTTCTTTTTGTTTTATTTTGACGGTGGATTAACGTTGACCCCAGCTGTCCACAGACTGCCAATTCACTCGATGCACCGGGCACGACGGTGGATTGCTAATCAATGTGATAACACTGATAGCAGGGAAAACGATCCTACCGAGCCTATTCATACTTTATTAACCACGAACACAAACGGGACGATACGGTGTTGTAGCTGTTGAGAGCCTGTTGAGAAAATTTAATATCGGTGATGATCCCCGGTCCTATTCTATATATCGGAATCGACAAGCGCGGGTTTGCGATTGTTGATCGATTCTGGCTTATCGGGGAGAGTTTGACCCGGCCAGCCAAGGATTGGCACTTGTCCAACACTTATCAACAGAGGTCGGGATGACAGCGTGAAGAACCGCGAGAGTTTTTTTCATCTACATATGATTTCCGATGCGACTGGCGAGACCCTCATCACAGTCGCGCGGGCCGCGGCAGCTCAATATGAAGAAGTCGAGGCCATCGAGCACGTGCATTCGATGGTACGGACGGCCAAACGGCTCGACCGGATCATCGCCGAATTGGAGGAAACGCCTGGCATCGTTCTTTACACTCTGGTCAACCGTGAGCTTGGCGAAAGCCTGGAGGCTGCCTGCCGCGATCTCGGAATACCATGCGCCTCGGTTCTCGAGCCGGTGTTGCAACTCCTCCAAAATTATCTCGGTGCGACAAGCGGCCGTCGCATCGGTGCTCAGCATGTTCTTGACGCCGAGTATTTTCGACGTATCGACGCCCTCAATTTCACTTTGATCCATGACGACGGTCAGCTTGCCGGCTCGCTCGAGCATGCCGATGTCGTCCTTGTCGGCATCAGTCGAACGTCGAAGACGCCGACCTCGATCTATCTCGCCAATCGCGGCATCAAGACGGCTAATATTCCGATTGTGCTGGGTATAGATTTGCCCGCTCAACTAGAAACGCTGGAAAGTCCCCTGGTCGTGGGCCTCATCGCCAGTCCCGAGAGGATTGTACAATTGCGCGAAAACCGGATCCTGAGTCTCAACGCGGCAAGCCCCGACCTTGCCTATGTCGACAAGGCATCGATCGCCCAAGAGATAGCCTTTACGCGAAAACTTTGCGCCCGGCATTCCTGGCCGATTATCGACGTCACCCGCCGCTCAATCGAGGAGACCGCCGCGGCGATCCAGGCGCTTCGTCAGTCCGACAAGGAGCCGAAAGAGGCAGGCGGCTGAGAGCATGGTAAAGATTGTTCTTGCCTCGGCGAGCCCGGCGCGAAGCGCGGTCCTTGGTAATGCCGGCATTGAGTTTACAACGCGCCCGGCAAATATCGACGAGCGGGCGATTGAGAAGCCGCTTGCGGCCTCTGGCGAATTGCCGGAGAGAATCGCAATGGCGCTGGCAAGAGCAAAGGCGCTGGCCGCCGCAAATGACCAACCTGACGCGCTCATCATCGGTGCCGACCAGATTCTGTCGGCCGATGGACGGCGCTGGAACAAGCCGGCGAGCCTGGTTGAAGCGCGCGACCAGTTGATGATGCTTTCGGGACGCACGCATGAGCTTTACTCGGCAATCGCGGTTGTGCGGGCTCACAAAGTGATCTGGCAACATGGCGAAATCGCCAAAATGACGATGCGCCACCTGACAAGAGACTTTGTCGATCAATATCTTGCCGAGATTGGTACGGAGGCGCTGTCGAGCGTCGGCGCCTATCAGATCGAAGGGCCTGGTATCCAGCTTTTCGAACGGATTGAAGGTGACTATTTCACCATACTCGGCCTGCCACTCCTGCCACTTCTCGGCTATCTTCGTGAATTCGGTGCGATAAAATGAGTGGCCAATCGCCAACAAGAAGTGTGTTTGGTCTGCGGATATTGAGGCACGTCGGATGAGTGAGCAGCCCACCGCATGCGTCGTCGGTTGGCCGGTCGCGCATTCGCGTTCGCCGGCGATTCATCGGTTCTGGCTCAACCAATACGGCATCCCTGGCGAATATGTGCCGGTTGCGGTCGAGCCAGACCGGATCGCGGAATTTTTCAGGGATTTTGCTGCCAGTGGCTGTGTCGGCGGCAACGTCACGGTGCCCCACAAGGAGGCAGCTTCCGCTGCAATTGTTGATCAAGGCGCAGCAGCTCGTGCCATCGGCGCTGTGAATACCTTGTGGATAGAAAGTGGAAACTTGCGCGGAGATAATACAGATTCACTGGGTTTTTTGGCCAATCTCGACGATGGTGTGGAAAACTGGGATAAAAATCCTGGAGCAGCAATTGTGCTTGGTGCCGGCGGCGCGGCGCGCGCCGTGCTCTTTGCACTTCTCGAGCGAGGCTTCGCACCAATCCATCTCGTCAACCGGACGCTTTCCCGCGCCGAGGCGCTGGCTACCCGCTTCGGCGCGGCAATAAGACCGACCGGCTGGGATCGTATGGAGCGATTTCTTGGCGACGCAAAAATCCTCGTCAATACAACGACGCTCGGCATGGCCGGGTCCGCGCCACTCGATATTAATCTTGCCGCGCTGCCTGGCGACGCGATTGTCAACGATTTGGTTTATGTGCCGTTGGCAACACCGCTTCTCAAGGCGGCGCGGGCCCGAGACCTTGCCGCTGTCGACGGGCTTGGCATGCTCCTCCACCAGGCGGTCCCGGGCTTCGAACGCTGGTTCGGCAAACGGCCAATTGTCACGCCGGAACTTCGCGCGGCGATCCTCAAGACATTCGAGGTCTGAGATGCTCGTTCTCGGCCTTACCGGTTCGCTCGGAATGGGCAAGTCGACATGCGCGGCAATGTTCGCCGAAAGGGGGGTTGCGATATTCGACGCCGACGCGACCGTTCACGCCCTATATCGCGGTAAGGCGGCGCCGCTGGTTGAGGCCGCTTTTCCCGGCACGATGGTCGAGGGCTCCATTGACCGGAATATACTCGCGAAAAAAGTTGTCGGTGATCCTTCCGCAATCGCACGGTTGGAAAAAATCGTTCATCCGCTCGTGCGCGAGGCCGAAGACGTGTTCCGCGCGCGCGCGATCCGCCAGGGAATACGCATCATTCTGCTCGATATCCCGCTTCTCCTTGAAAGCGGCGGGGAAAATCGTGTCGATGTCGTCATCTTGGTAAGCACGACGCCCGCGATCCAGAAGGAACGCGTCCTTAGCCGCGCCGGCATGAGTGAGGAGCGCTTCGCTGCACTGCTTGCCAAACAAATGCCTGATGAAGATAAACGCCGGCGTGCCCACTTCATCATCGATACCAGCGGTGAAATCGCCGACACAAACCGTCAGGTTGACGATGTTTTGGCAGCCGTGGCGGGAATGACCGGGGGGCGATGATCGCAGCGAGACATCCTCATGCAAACTCGGATAGACTACAGGCGTTGCGTATCGGTCTCCTCTAATCAGCCTTGGATCAAATGCGCGAAATTGTCTTCGACACAGAAACGACAGGGCTCGATCCGAAAACCGGTGATCGGCTGGTCGAAATCGGCCTGATTGAACTCGTCAATCACATCCCGACGGCGGATACCTTCCACCGCTACGTAAATCCTGAGCGGTCAATGCCGGCGGAAGCGCAACGCATTCACGGCCTCGACAATGCTTTTCTTGCCGACAAGCCGCTATTTGCGGCGGTGGCGGGCGAACTTATAGACTTTATCGGCGACGCGACGCTTATCGCGCACAACTCCAAATTCGATATGGGCTTCCTCAATTTCGAGCTCGCCGGCGCCGGTCATGCCGCAATACCCGATGAGCGCGTTATCGATACGCTGATGCTCGCCCGCCGACGCCATCCCGCCGGTCCGAATTCGCTCGACGCTCTTTGCAACCGCTATCAGATCGATACCAGCCGGCGAACCTTCCACGGAGCGCTGCTTGATGCTGAGCTTCTCGCCGAGGTCTATATTGAGCTGATCGGCGGGCGCCAGGCGGCGCTGGTGTTGGGTGAGGAACCCGAGGCGCCGACGCTTGCCGTCGCAAGCCACGCGGTAAAGCTCGGCGAGCGATCCGAGCCAAGGCATTTCAACCTCGGTACGGAAGAACTCGCCGCCCATCGCGCCTTTGTCGAAACATTGGGCGACAAGGCCATCTGGACCGACTATCCCGGAAACGAGACCGAGTGATCTTTCACTGCGCTGATTGACCGATATGAGGGTTCGCGAATACGCGCCGCGCTGTGTGGCGTGGCCCTCTCTTAGCCGATCAGTCGGCTCACGACCTTTGCCGTAAAATCGACCATGGGGACGATGCGCGCATAGTTGAGACGGGTTGGGCCGATAACCCCGAGCACGCCAACAATACGCTGGTCGGAATCGCGGTAGGGCGATACCACGAGTGAGGATCCCGACAATGAGAACAGTTGGTTTTCGGAGCCAATGAAAATGCGCACGCCGTCGCCCTTCTCGGCATCGCCGAGAAGTCGAACCAATTCCTTCTGCGCCTCCATGTCGTCAAACAGAAGGCGGATGCGCTCCAGATCCTCAGCCGCGGTCACGTCTTCCAGAAGATTGGCGCGTCCGCGCACGATTAGTGTTTCAGGCCGGCCCTCGCGGGCTTCCTCCCATGTCGCGAGTCCGGTCTCGACGAGCTTCTGGGTGAGTTTGTCGAGTTCACTGCGCAAATCGGTTTGGCGCCGACCAATTTCAGCCCGCGCCTCCGACAATGTCCTTCCATGCATGCGCGTGTTGAGATAGTTCGCCGCCTCGATCAGCGCCGATGGTGTCGTACCGGGATCGAGATCGACCAAGCGGTTCTCGACCGACCCGTCCTCGCCGACCAGGACGACCAGAGCCTTTGCCGGCTCGATCTGGATGAACTCGACATGTTTGAGGCGAATATCGGCCTTGTTGGCAAGCACCACGCTGGCGCCACGCGACAGGCCGGAGAGCGCCTGACTAGCTTCAGCCAGCACACTGTCAACAGTACGGCCGGGATCGCCTGCCTTGATTTCGGTTTCGATCTTCCGGCGTTCCTCGGCGGACAAATCGCCGATCTCGAGTAGCGCGTCGACAAAGAAGCGAAGCCCGAAATCGGTTGGCAGCCGTCCGGCCGAGGTATGTGGCGCGTATATCAGGCCAAGTTGTTCGAGATCGGCCATGACATTTCTTACCGAGGCCGGGGATAGCGCCGTCGGCAAGAGACGACTGATATTGCGCGAGCCGACTGGTTCGCCGCTCTCAAGATAAGAATCGACTATGCGGCGAAATATTTCGCGCGATCGCCGATCGAGGCTTTGCAGGGCCGACGGCGACGATTCGTTGGCTCCGCCGGCTTTGTAGTTTGGAGGGCTGTTCATATCGCTTCGTCCAATACGGCTATAAAGGTTGGTTTCGTGCCGTGTTTCAAGCGGGGCTTTACGTTTAGCAGGACCGGCGGCTACAAGCGGGCATGAACGAGATTTCAAAGCCGGTGGCAAGGCCATCAAAGCGGGCACCTGGCGACATGCGTCCGGTAACGCTCGAACGCGGCGTCTCAAAGCACGCCGAGGGCTCCTGCATGGTACGCTTCGGCGATACCCATGTTCTGTGTACGGCAAGCCTCGACGACAAGGTTCCACCATGGCTACGGGGCGGCGGCAAGGGTTGGGTAACCGCCGAATACGGCATGCTGCCCCGCGCCACGAACGAGCGCAACCGCCGCGAAGCCTCGGCTGGCAAGCAGGGCGGTCGCACGCTTGAGATCCAGCGCCTTATTGGCCGCTCGCTGCGCGCGATCGTTGATGTTCAGGCATTGGGCGAGCGTCAGATCATGGTCGACTGCGACGTCGTCCAGGCCGATGGCGGCACGCGCACCGCTTCGATCACCGGCGCATGGGTGGCCCTTCGCGATTGCGTCGAATGGATGCGAACCCGTGGTATGGTGACCAAGCCGGTGATCGTCGATCACGTCGCCGCCATCTCTTGTGGGATATTTCGCGGCTCGCCGGTTCTCGACCTCGACTATCCCGAAGACGTTGAGGCGCATACCGATGCAAATTTCGTTATGACCGGTTCGGGCGGTATCGTCGAGATCCAGGGAACCGCCGAACGTGAGCCTTTCAGCGAGGCCGAATTCAACGAACTTCTTTCACTGGCTCGCGGCGGCATTGTTCAACTCGTCGAACTGCAGAAGCTGGCAATCCTTTGAGGTAAGCGGTTTTGGTTCGTCCTCTCGAAAAAGGCGAGACCGTGGTGGTCGCAAGCCACAATCCCGGCAAGGTCCGTGAGATCGATGAATTGATGCAGCCCTTCGGCTTTGAGGCGATCTCGGCCGGTGCGCTTGGGCTCGCCGAGCCGGAGGAAGACGGGCTAACCTTCGAAGAAAACGCGCGTATCAAATCGATTGCCTCGGCGATTGGCTCTGGACGACCTGCTCTTTCCGACGATTCCGGCCTTGTCGTTGACGCTTTGGACGGCGAACCTGGGATTTATTCTGCGCGCTGGGGGGGGCCTGACAAGGATTTCGCTCGCGCCATGCGGCTCATTGAGGAACGCCTGCACGAGGCTGGTGCGATCAGCCGCGAAGCGCGCACCGCCCGTTTTGTCGCCGTCCTCTCGCTGGCATTTCCCGACGGTACTTCGCAAGAGTTTCGTGGCGAAGTCGAAGGAACGTTGGTTTGGCCGCCGCGGGGCGACAATGGTTTTGGCTATGATCCGGTATTCTTGCCAATAGACCATGATCGTACTTTCGGAGAAATGACTGCGCGCGAAAAGCACGGTTGGGACGGAAAAGGCGAGGGGCTTTCGCATCGTGCAAGGGCGTTTGCACGTTTTGCCCGTGCACGGCTCGGCGCGCCATGAGCGCCGATGGTGATCCCGGTTTTGGTGTCTATGTCCACTGGCCGTTTTGCGCGGCCAAATGCCCTTATTGTGATTTCAACTCCCACGTCCGTCATCATAAGCCCGACGAGAAGCGCTATACTGCGGCCTTTGCCCGGGAGATCGCGACGATCGCGGCGCGTGCGCCCGGTCGTACCGTTTCAAGCATCTTCCTCGGCGGCGGTACGCCTTCGCTGATGGAGCCGGCTACGGTCGGCGCGATTCTCGATGAGATTGGTGCGCATTGGTCGCTGGCAAGCGATGTCGAGGTGACGCTTGAGGCCAATCCGTCCAGCGTCGAGGCAGAACGGTTTCGCGGCTATCTTGCCGCCGGGGTCAACCGTGTTTCGCTCGGCGTTCAGGCGCTGCACGATCGTGATCTCAAATTCCTTGGCCGGTTGCACAATGTCGACGAGGCGCTGAAGGCAGTTGAGATTGCCCGAGCGACCTTTCCGCGTCTGTCGTTTGATCTCATTTATGCGCGCCCGCAGCAGACGCCGCAGCAATGGGCCGACGAATTGAAATCGGCGATCGCGCGGGCCGCCGATCACCTTTCGCTCTATCAACTCACTATCGAACCCGACACGCCGTTCTACGGGCTGCGGGCCGCCGGCAAGCTGGATATGCCGGATGAAGACACGGCGGCTGCATTTTATGAAGTGACGCAGGAAGTCTGCGATGCGGCAGGACTTCCCGCCTACGAGATTTCCAACCATGCCGAATCCGGTGCTGAATGCCGGCACAATCTGCTGTATTGGCGCTACGGGGAATATGCCGGTATCGGGCCGGGGGCGCATGGGCGGTTGATCGGCACCGAGGGTCGCTACGCGACGAGCGACGAGCGGATTCCGGAAACCTGGCTTGAAAAAGTCGAATCCTGGGGTGACGGGATCGTGGTCGACGACCGTCTGACCAGCGAGGAGGAGGGTGACGAGATGCTGCTCATGGGTTTGCGTCTGGCCGAGGGGATCGACCTCACGCGTTATTGCGCAATTGCCGGGAAAATATTGGATCCGGGGCGGCTTTCGGATCTGGTTGCCCATGGCATGGTCGAAAAAACGGCAAACAACCGCGTCCGCGCCACCCGTGCCGGTTTCTTCGTGCTTGATGCCGTTGTCGCAGATCTTGCCGCGTGAGTTGGCGCAGGAAAATCCTGAATGCACCCATCGAGCGGAAGATCAGTCGTGTTGCCTATTACCTGCATAACGTCGCGCGAGATAGCGTACCGCAGATCATTTTCAGGAAGCGTCTGAACGCAATCTTGAGAACCGTCGGCCGCTATGATGCGCGCCATCTGTCACAGCGCTTGCACTATTACAACAAGCTTAGCGAACATTGGCCGGCCGAGCCATATTCGTCGACGGTCGGCAGCATTCCAATGAAAAAGAGCCTTTATTACTATGATTTGAAGGAGCATGCCCGCTATTTCCAACGAGATTTGCGGCTAAGCCATGTCTTCGGCGATATAACAAAAGTTCCCGCCATGCCGAGCATGGTCAAAAGTCGACCGTGTACTGCGGCCCGGTTTTGAGACACCCGTCTGAGCTTATTCAAGCGGCAAACTTTAGACCGTCCACCGCGTTGTGTTCAAGTCGGCATTGATCTGCTCGTACCTGTGCTGGGGTACGATATCC
>Ga0315339_1001011_pt1 | contig 27947 bp, 29 predicted proteins | sample ASW17metaG_FD_204514 | JGI IMG/M metagenome (GOLD analysis project Ga0315339, IMG submission 204514) | Ammonia-oxidizing marine archaeal communities from Pacific Ocean, United States - ASW #17 | ecosystem: Environmental > Aquatic > Marine > Oceanic | place: USA: California | collected 2016-12-05 | reverse complement strand
CGTAGACGGCGATCCACAACATGCCCTCCGCGTCGATGGCCATGCCGTCGAAAACACCCGCGTCCTCGTTTTGTGCGACCACCCGTTCATTACCGATATCGCCGCTGTCGATATCATAATCGTAAGCGCGCACATTATTGAGCCCGGAATCGATAAAATACATCGTCCGGTAATCGGCCGTCCAGACAATGCCATTCGAGACACTGACCGACGAGATCTTCTTGCTCACTGAATGATCGGTATCAAAACAATAAAGCGCGCCCTGCCCTTTAGCCCCCTTAAACTCCATCGTGCCCGCCCACAGGCGCCCAGCCGGGTCGCACTTGCCGTCGTTAAAGCGATTGGCCGGGATCGTACGCTCTGGATCGGTGCCCAGCGGCGTGATCTTCTCGCTATCTAGATCGAGATGCGCGAAGCCATTGTGCAGGGCTACAACCAGACCACCACTTTTGCGCACGACCACCGTGCCAACACTCTGACAAGTAGCTATGATGCGATGACTGCCGTTGGCCGGGTCGTAGACATAGAGCTCGTGGCTCAGGATATCCACCCAGTACAAAACTTGCTCATCGACATGCCAGATCGATCCTTCGCCGACGAGCGCGTCTTTTTCCACTAATAACTCGGGCACTACCTTTTCGCGATTCATCTTGCCTACCTCCGGGGTAAATTGATGCCGCAAACGGTAGGAAGCCGACCCGGTCCTGTCAATCCCGAAGCGCATCATCCTAGAAGCATCGGCGCCCCATACTCACCGGTTCGATTTTTTCGCCTCGAATCCCAATCATGTGGCGACTTCATCACCAAAGATTTAATCATTTGCGTCTATTTGGATAAATGATGAGCCTATTTTAAAATCCTTGCTTTCGTCCCTAAACAGCAATAACCTAATGGTTCCGAACCTATTTTGTAGAAGAAACGCTCAGTGAAAGCTGCCGTTCTCCATAAACTCGGCGGTCCCTTGCTCATCGAGGATGCCGACCTGCTCGACCCCTGGTCCAGGCGAAGTGCGCGTTCGTTTGGCCGTTGCCGGCATTTGCAATAACGATTGGCACATGGTGCAAGGCGAGTTGCGCCGGGACTTCCCCCGCATCCTCGCCCTCTACCTGGCGGGAAAATTCAAACTCGACGAGCTTATTTCACAGCGCTATCGCCTCGACCAGATCAACGAGGCCAACGCCAACCTACTCACCGGCGACGCCCGCCACGGCGTTATCGTTTTCGATGGAGCATAGCACCATGGTCGCATTCGACTATCAGGACTTCGACCGCGAGATATGGCACACAGAGCTGGAGGATTTTGTGCCCGGCACCATCTACGATATGCACACCCATATGTGGTGCGAAGCCCACAAAGGCGCGCTGACCGGCGCCCCCGATGGCCTGCGGCTGGAGATCGACTACCAGGACCACTTAGATTGGGCGGCCAAACTTTACCCCGGCCGCGAGTTCCATCTGCTGGTGCTGGGCACACCGATACCAGGTATGGACGCCGAAGGGCATAACGACTGGATGGCGCAAGAGCTGAAAGCCGATCCCGAATCGGCAATCAATATGATGGTCACCCCCGATATGAGCCCCGAATATGTCGCCGAACAGGTCGACAAGCACAATTTCCTCGGCCTGAAACCCTATCGTACTTTCGCTGAAGACCCCGCCGGCGCGCGTATGAAAGACTTCCTGCCCGAATCCTTTATCGAAGTGGCGCACGACAAAAAATTGGCCATCACCATGCACCTGGCCAAACCATCCGGGCCGGCCGACACCGACAACCAGCGCGACCTCGAACGCTACACCCGCGAGTATCCCGGCGCGCAGTGGATACTCGCGCACTGCGCGCGCGCCTTTAACGCCTTTATGATGGAAGACGCGATCCGCTTCCTCTGCGACCTACCCAATATCTGGTACGATACCTCGGCGGTGAATGACCTCTACTCGCATTTCCTATTGATGAAACACGAAGACCGTTCGCGGGTGATGTTTGGATCGGACAACGTGGTTGCCGGGTGTGCGCGCGGTAAATACATCACCTACGGTCGTGCCTGGCTCTATTACGCAGGCACCGACGCAGGCACCCCACACTGCGATTCGCGGGCGACATTGGTCATCTACGAGCAATTGCGGCAGGAACGGCAGGTCGCCGAGATGTTGGAGCTGTCGAAGGATGAAATCGAGGACCACTTCGCAGGAAATGCAAAGCGTTTTTTGGCGAAGATGAGAGAGGGGAAATAGCTTTAGCGGCATCTATACAGTAAGGCACGAGCGATACGGCGGTATAGTACGGTGAGTGGCTTAGTAATCAGTCACTCACACCCGCCCCACAAACTCCTCGCCGCGAATCAACATAAAACGAAACTCGCCGCGCGGCTTTTCACACTCGGTCATCAACCGCTGATCTTCATTCTCGATCCCCAAATACATCGTCTGCGAACGGATATAATGCAGCGCCAGTCCGCGCCGCCTATTCGGCGTCGTATTCGCACCGGTGCGGTGAAAATTTAAGCCATGGTGGAACATGCAAGAGCCCGCTTTCAACTCAACCAACACCGGATCGGGCAAGAGTGGATTTGCCAAAAAATGCTCGCGCTGCTCGCCGCCGATCGGCCCCCAGTTGTGGCTACCCGGTATCACCGTCATACAGCCATTTTCTACCGTCGCGTCGTCAAGTGCGATCCAACAGCTCACATGATGCTGCGGCGCGAACTGCGGCCAAGCAACAGAATCCTGATGCCAGCCGGTCACCGTACCGTGGAAACGCGGTTTCATCATCAGTTGGTCGCAATAGAGCTTGAGATCAGGTCCGAGCAAATCTTCGATCGCGTCGACGATTTTTTCCTTGCGCGCCACGGCCTCAAAAAGATCGTCGAAATAACACAGATGCGTCATCTTTCTCACCTGATCGAGGCGGTCAGTCTGCGCATCGCCGTCACGAAAAACTGACTCTAGTTGGATATAACGCGACGGCACGTGATCGACACACCCATTGGCAATATCTTCACAGCGCTGCCGCAAAGCATCCAGTTCCGCGGCGGAGAGGACGCGCTCATAGGGCAGATAGCCGTAATCCGCAAAATACTGCTGCTGCTCACGACTAAGCGCCATGCTCAATGCCTCGGCAACGGCAGTTGAATTTTCGCGCTGTCCTCGACCTGAGACTCGAGCGCCGCGACCATGATCTCCAAGGTATGGCGACCGCGCTCCGCCGGCGACGAACTCGGCACGTTATCGCTTATCATCCCCGCAAGCTCCTGCACCGCAGGAATCAGGTTCTCGCCAAAGGGATCGGCATAACCGCGTCCCTCAGGCGCATTCATTAACTCAGCGCGCCCCTCCGGCTGCTCCGTCTTCCAGAAGGTGCATTGCTGATCGGTCAACCAGTAGCGCCCACCGGGCCCCTGCAGATCAAACTCGAACATCTGCGGCGTCAACTTGGCGGCGTTGATAATGCCGCGCACACCATTGCGGAACTCGACTATAATAGTAGACCCCGGATCGTATTGCGGGTCCTTACCGCCCTTGCCGTCGTAGACCGGTCCATAATCTTCAAAACCCCGCTCGTGCGCGGCAATCACCCACACAGGTTCAGCGTCGGCAAAAAAGCAAACCGCGTCGACGAGATGCGTGCCATTGCGAAAAAGCATCGAGCGCTTACCGCCCATATGCGCGACAATGCGGGTCAGAGGGCCAATCTCGCCGTCGCGAATTGCCTGACGAACGGCCTGATGGGAAGGGATCCAACTGCGGGTATGGTCCACCGAGAGCTTGGTGCCATTGCGTTCGACGGTCTCGACAATGCAGTCGGCGTCGGCGAGCGTCGTCGCCAGCGGCTTCTCGCACAAGATTCCGCGGATACCGGCATCCGACGCGTCGCAAACCGGGTCGACATGCAAGTGGTCCGGGGTCGCCACGCTGACTACATCGAGATTTTCTTTTGCAAACATCTCACGATAGTCGGCATATTCGCCGATACCGCCCCGCGCAATCTCGGCGCGTCCGTAAAAGCGGTCGAAGACCTCAGGGTTTATATCACAGACCGCAACCAACTCGTACTCTTGCGCGCGGGCATAGGCATATCCGTGCGAACCACCAAGCCCGCCACCGATCACCGCTGCGCGCAATTTAGTTTCAGACATAATCAACTCCATCAGAACAAGAGTATACATCGACGTCCGCACATAGCTCAGTTTATACTCTGCGCCGTTCAGGTAAAACTTACCAGTCGCAGCGTATCAGGCCCCGATCATCTCATCCCATGCGCTCCCGCACATGAGCCACCGCAGCCCCAACTTGGTCCTCCTTTAAGCTGTGTAAAATTACCGAGCCTTCGAATCCGATCTGCCGCAACAAACCCAGGTAGTGCTCGTAGTCGAGTACGCCGGTGCCGGCGGCCTGGTGCCCGGCATCGCCGTCTTTTTCCAGGTCCTTGGCGTGCGCAAGACAAATAGAATCGCCGAGCAGGTCGAAAGCCTCGTCGAGTATTTCGTGCATACTAGGCAATTCGCCCTCATGAAAGAGATTGGCCCCGTCGATAACGACCTGCAAATGCGGCGAAGATATCTCATCGAGCAACAGCCGAGCCTTCTCGGCCGAATCGACGACATTGTTCACCTCCGGTTCAAAGGCCAACGTCGCACCCCGAGCCTCCGCGATCTGTACCGCCTCTTCCATCGTCTCGACCATCTCGGCCCAGGCCTCAGGTGTATCGTTGTCGGGGTGAAAGTTCCACATCGAGTCCGGATCGCGTGTGCCGGTGCAGAAAGTGATCAACTCGGTGCCAATCTCGCCACTCACCGCCGCCAGCGAATCGAGCCACTCCATGCTATTGTGACGCTGCTCGAGATCTGGGTCAATGAGGTTAAAAGTTCCTGAAAGTGCCGCCACCTCAATATCGCGCGACTCGTGCGCTTCCCGTATACGAGCGCAATCCTCGTTCGATAGCTCCGCCGGGTCTATACCGACAGCCGTCAGATCGAGTTGCACCGCCGTCAGCCCAGCCGCCTGTATGCCGTCAAGGCTTTCTTCTATTGTAGACCGTTCGAATACCTTGTGGAAAATACCGAGTTTCATTTAGTCCCTTTCTTTTTCGTCTATTCCGTCTTGTTCACCGTCAGCTTGTGGCGCAGCGCCATTTCTTTGTGCCGCCACTGTCTAAATAGCTTCTCGTGCCGGTCCCGATTCTCTTTTCCAGGCCTCGCCGGCACATCGGTGCGTTCGAACATGTAAATTCCCCTCGGGAATCGGCCCGAAGATACCTTGCCGGGATCGTGTGGTCAATATTGACCATCCGCGACTACCGTGAAATGTCGGGAGGACACCACCCGGTCTAAGATAGGAGCATCCGATAAAAATCGCCTATAGCGAGCAAATCCCCATGTGCCCTGCTCTTCGCCGCCCGCACGCACAATTACGCTTTGGACTAGCAGTTCATCATCAAGGTCACCGCCGATAATGGCCAGGTCGTTTACGACATGCTCTTCAAACTCTACGCCGACTTCATCCGCGCCGGCGTTAAGACGCTCATAGATATGAACCTAGGCTGGAACTTATAGTGGCGGCGCCTCAGCAAATCATCGTGCAATACCTGCAAACCACGTTCCTACCCATCGTCTTATAATGATCGAGTGATTTGTTTCAAGCATTGTTAGGCGAGCGAACATATCAAGTAACGAGGCGTTTAAACCGTGGTCGTTGACCATCAGAATGCGCTCGAATCCATGGTGCGCGAGGCTGCAGTAGACATCTTTGACATCGGGGATAAAGGTATACCAGGCCATGGTCAAGGTGCCGTGAAAATCCATATCTAATACGCCATCTGGACCCCGCTCGACAGGAGACGGACTGAATCCGTCGGACAGTATCTGCGACTCACATAAATCGTAGACACTGTAAAATCCATCGCCCGACACGCATCCACACAGCCCAAAAATCGCGCGCACCTTCACTCGCTATACAACACCCCCGCCATCGCCCGCTCACGATCAGCGCTCGCAGCGTCGTAAAACTCATCTTTGTTATCTATCTCATTGACCATTAGGCCCGCCCGGTGTTGGCGGCACGAAGCCTTGATCTCGCCATTGGGCAAGACAAAAACACTGGGCCAGCTCTGGTAATACCCCGAAGAATTATTGGCGCTAATATAGAAATAATTAGTAGCCGCATGGGCTTGTAATGATGGCCGCATGATAGTCGTATGAATATTGGCGCCCTGGCGACGAGCATTGTAGAAAGATTGGAAGAGCACCTGCACGCCGCGTTGTTTACAGGCGCGATACAACTCGGGAAAACGCACGTCATAGCAGATGAGCAATCCGCAGGTGAAACCCTTAATTTCGAAAGTGACAAACCGCCTGCCCGAGCGATAGTATTTGAGATCGCCGCCCGTGCAGAAACGCTTGTCATAACGGGCAACGCGTTTCCCCTCCGCCGAGACATACACCAGGGCATTGCGGACATCGTCGTCAGCGACGCGATGATTCGTCCCGTAGACCAGGCCGATACGCATTTCCAAAGCGAGCTGTAATAGGTCTGTATCAGCCGTCTTTAGCGCCGACCAATCATAACGGTCCCAGCTTTTGAACTCGACACCGGCATAACCTCCAAGACAGGTCTCGGAAAAATGTACGACATCGGCCCGTTGTTCTTTGGCCTCTGCAATCAACCGCCGCATATCGCGCAAATTGCGAGCGATGGAAGCGGCTACGGGAAATTGGGCTGTGGCGATACGCAATTTAGCCATAGTTCAATCTGCCCTGAGTATCGCATTTTGCGCCGACAGATCCCAGGTCTCGTTATAGACCAGCGGTTGCGGGCGCGACGGCGGGTCACCAGGAGGTTTATTGCTAGGGTCGATCAACTGTAACCGATCCCTACCCCGTGGCGCGTCGAGCCATTGCCGCTCCTCCGGCGCCGAGGCCACCGGCCGCCGCAAAATAAATTCCACCCGATCAAAACGCGAGAAGGCCGCGTGCGCGACAAAGACCCGGTGCACGTCGCTGCCGTCCCAAGTCGCCAAATCCGGCAAGAGCACCGGGCCGGTACACACCTGGAACTCGCCGTCGGCTTGGTTGATATTCATGACATTAACCGGGTATTCGAGCTCGACTTCGATACCGCTCGCCTCGTCGATATAGACCGACCGGGCGTTTTGCGCGTCGCAAGCCAGGGTCGAGTCGACGATCCCCCCGACTGCAGTGAGCGAATCAACCCCCTCATAAGACCGAATATCTATGGTATAATCCTGATAAGCCCCTGCCAACAGTTGCGCTTGTACCATTTCCTTCTCCGTACTGGGCAATTTGGCGATCACCGGGATCGAAGAACGACTGAAGGCCATGCGCCACTCGCCGCTGGGCACCTGAAAGAGGTTTTCGCTGGCGATGGTGTATTCGCTACGGCAAGGAGCACCCATAAACAAATCGGCCAATTCGTTGCCCGCGCGATCCCGTAAGAGACAGCGGGATTCTAAAGTAAAACGTACATGGTAAGCCTGCCCGTGCTCGCCGACAAAACCGCCGGTCCACTTATAATATGGGTCCGCCTGCCAAGGGTGTGCTTTCCAGGTAAAGGACGAACGGGGGAAATTAATCATCGCCAACTCCTGCCGGGCAACTTGCCCTGGCCGCTATTTGTCCACATCTTACCGCGCGAGTCTGTAGTATAGCCAATGGGACCCCTGCCAAACAGAGCCTATGCCCTCCCTGGATTTTTATCCCACCGTCCCCGTATTTGATGCCAACATAGGCATAGGACACCGGCACGACCGCGTCGCCCCTTTCGCCGGCCCCGCCGAGCTATCCGCCCAGATGAAGGCCCAGGGCGTCGACCGCGCACTCGTCTACCACGTGCAGGGCGAAAAGATCAGCGCCATCGACGGCAACAACGCCCTGCTCGGTTGGATCGGCGACCACGACTGCTTCACCCCCCAGTGGATGGCCAATCCCAACCAAGCTTGCCTCGCGCACTTGCAGACACTGCGACAAGAGGGCCACTTAAACAGCGTCCGGCTCCACAGCACCACCGACAGCCACCTAAGCTTTAGCGACTGGATCTACGGCGACCTGCTCGATTGGCTCGCCGACGCAGACATCCCCTTGTGGGTTTCGTTAGCCGATACGCCCGCTGATCAAATCGGCGCGACCTTAGGCCAATATCCCCAACTGCGCACGGTACTGGTCGGCGCCCACTACATGCACGCGATGGCCGTCAAACCCCTGTTACGCCGTCTGCCCAACGCACATATAGAACTCAGCCGCTACGAAAAACTCGGCGGCGTCGAGGAATTGCGCGACGAGTTTGGTGCCGAGCGCCTGCTCTACGGTTCCTATTACCCGCGTTATGCAATGGGCCCGATTCTCTACTACCTGCACACTGCCGACTTCAGCACCGATGAGCTTGCCGCCGTCTGCGCCGGTAATCTAGAACGCATTCTGCTGAAGGCTATATAATGATCGCCGACTGCGAAGTCATCGACTTCCACGGCCACGTCGGCCGCTGGGACGCCCTCGATATGGCCGACGACCCGGATCGCATGCTGTTCGCAATGGACCGAGCCGGTATCGACTGCGCCTGCCTTTTTAATATCTTCCACCCCGACGGCCGCCGCGGCCACGATCTGACCGCGGCCTTCATCACCCGCCACCCCGACCGCTTTATCGGCTTCGCCTATGCCTCTCCGCTCGGGCCCTACGACCCCGTGCCTGAACTCGAACGGGCCATCGACGAGCTCGGTTTCCGCGCAATCAAGATCTACCCGCCCTATACACCCTACAACTTAGACAACCCGGTCTGGGACCCGATCTACCGCTTTGCCGATACGCGCGGGCTGGCGCTAATAAGCCACACCGGCTCGGAGGCGACCTGTCCCCCCCGCCTTTTCGCCAATGTCGCCGGGCGCTTTCCCAACGCCCGTTTCATCATCGGACATTCGGGCAATATCGAACCCCACCGCTCGGAAGCTATCGCCGTGGCCCGCGCCCACCGCAATGTCTATCTCGAAACTTGCTCAACCTTCCGCGCACCTGGCGTCATCGAAAAACTGGTCGCCGGTGCTGGTGCCGCCCGGGTGCTCTTTGGTTCGGATATCCCGCTGATGGACCCCAGGCCCCAACTCGGCAAGATCCTCACCGCCGAAATCAGCCACGACGACAAACGCCAGATCCTCGGCGACAACGCTAGACGTTTGTTGCATCTATGATGCAATGTCTACGCCCACTAAGCATTGCAGACACATCGCCCCATAATCGAATCAGCTAGGAGAACATAACATGAACAAAGCGGGAGTTATTGGTTGCAGACCCATAGGCGTCTACCACGCGCAAGGCATCGTCGGCTCGCAGCAAGCGCAGTTGGTTGCCGCCTGCGATTTCGACCAGCAAACCCTCGACGATTTTATACAGCAGTGGCCGGACGAGACCACTACCGGCTATAAAAACCACCGCGAAATGCTGGCGCATGAAAAGCTGGACATCGTCACCGTCGCCACCTCTGACCACCGCCATGCCGACCTGGTCGTCGACGCGGCCGAAGCTGGCGTCAAAGGTATCTTCTGCGAAAAACCGCTCGCCACCACCCTTGCCGACGCCGACCGCATGATCGCTGCCTGTGCAGCCAACGACACCTTACTCTCCGTCGACCACACCCGCCGCTGGTGGCCCCTGTGGCGCCGCAGCAAAGAGTTAATCGCCGAGGGAGCAATCGGTCCGGTACAATATATTATCGGCACGCTCACCGGACCCCGCGCCATGTTATTCCGCAACGGGACCCATCTGCTCGACACGGTCTGCTACTTTGCCGACGCGCAACCCGCCTGGGTCGTAGCCGATTTGGAACCGGGCTACGAAGACTATACGGAATATCGCGGCGACGGTGGCCACGACCCCGCCACCGAACCGGCCGCCAACGCCTATATCCACTTTGAAAATGGGGTCAATGGATTTTACATCGGAGGATCAAAAAACACTACGCTCTTTACACCGCAAGCCGAGATCGTCGGCGCAACCGGTCGCATCGTCCTGGCCAGTGAAAAACAGGGCACGCTATACCAAGGGGAAACGTCCTCGGCGATCGAGGTGCCCGAACTAACGGTCCACGGAATCGCCGCCGGCATGCAGGAACTAGTGAAAGTCGTCGCCGAGGGCGGCGAACTCGTTTCACCCGGACGCGCGGGTCATACCGTCGTCGAACTGCTGTTCGGCATCCTGCAATCGCAACAACAGGGAAATACCCCAGTGAAGTTTCCTATGCCCAGAGATTAAAAAACCTTCAATCTAACTCGAGCAGCACCCGCCCCGCCTCGATCCTGGCCGGATAAGACCGCACCCGGTTTTTTTCGCCATCGACAAGCGAGCGGCCAGTGCACAAATCAAATTGCCAACCGTGCCACGGACAAACGAGAATTTCTCCGTCGCGCTCTAAAGCGGGCTCGCCTCCCAAACTGCACTCGGCCACCTGACCCGTGACCTGTCCGTCCGAAAGCCGGGCGCCCTGGTGCGGGCAGATATCGCGCAACACGTAGAAGACATCGCCGCGCCGCACTACCACCAACCCCCGCCCGCCCGCCTCGACCCGTTGCACCGCGCCGTCAGCGAAGGCTTCGACCGCCCCGAGATCGACCCCCTTAGAAGCCATAGAAGGCCACCGCGTTGTCGACCACGATCTTCTGGCGCAAATCGCCCGCGATGACTGGGGGCAGGGCTCGGTCGGGTGAGTCGAAATCCCAATGCGGGTAATCGGTGGCGAACAACAAAAACTCATCGCGGCCGATCATCTCGATAAGCTGCATAAGATGTTGCGGGTTTTTCGGCTCTTCCATAGGCTGCGTAGTCGCACAGCAATGTTCGAGGATATACTCGCTAGGCAGCTTCTTCAACCACGGTACCTCGCTGTGCAAACCCCGGTAATTTTTGTCCAACCGCCACATCAATCCGGGCAACCACGCGAAGCCCCCCTCGATAAGCGCCAAGCGCAATTCGGGGAACTCGCAGAACACGCCCTCGCAGACGATGCTGACTAACTGCGCCTCAAAGGCCTGGCTCATCGCGGTATGGTCTTCGATATAATAAGAGGGCCAACCGCAGGCGGTGATCGGATTGCCACTGCCGCCGAAGTGGATACCCACCGGCAGCCCCGCCTCGCAAGCCGCGGCGAAGATCGGGCGAAACTGCCGCTTGCCATAGGGCGCGCTCGACCGCACTAGCAGCAGCACCTGTACAAAACGCGTATCAGCCGAGGCCCGCTTGATCTCCGCCGCGGCGTTTTCCGGATCATTGGCATTAACCACGATCGAACCCCGCCACCGCGTATCGCTGCCGAGCCAAGTATGAGCAGTCCATGCGTTGACCGCCCGCATCAGCGCATTGGCAAAATCGAGATTGTGCAAGGCGGTCATCCCGTAGAGCGGGTTGAGTATCGCCAGGTCGATGCCCCATTCATCAAGCAACTGCTCGCGGGCAAAATCGGGGTCGCCGCCCGGTTTGAGCCCGGAGGGAGGCCACGCGTCGCGGCGCGCGGCTTGTGCAAAACCCTTAGGATAGGTGGGACCGCCCGGACCGCTGAAACCCGACTGCCGCACATAGGCCTGCCACCTGGCCGACAAATACGGCATCAGTTCCTCAATGGAATTGGGATAATTGTGTACGTCGCAGTCAATTAGCGAGAAGGTCGACGCCTCTTGCGTCTCGACAGCAGATTCGACCTCGGTCATATTTCCCTCATAAAGCTATTGCTCGTATGATATCCAATCAGTATAACTATACGATACGGTCACCCGCCCCCATTGGTCAAACGCAGGAAACGCCATGTCCAACGACAAACTCATCGCCCGTTACCGCCTAGCCAGCCGCCGCTCCGGCGCATTATATTTCGGCGCACGACATCTCCACCCGCACAGCAGGTCAAGTCCTACTCGTACGATTTTAGAACAATGACGACCGGTCGATTATCGTACTTGCGTTTCTCCGCCCTCTTTCAACCCATCGATGGGGCTTTCGCCGCCTTCTTCCGTATCGTCTTCGGGCTGGTGATGTTCGTGGATATCGCCCTGCACCTGGGCGGCGGAGCCGTCGAGCACATCTGGGCCGCCCCGCGTATCCATTTTAAATACTACGGTTTTGAATGGGTGCAGACTTTGGCCGGCCAAGGCATGCACCTGCTCTTCGCAGTCTTGGGCGTATTATCGATCTGCGTCGCGCTAGGGTTTTGCTACCGACTCACCAGCACCCTGCTCTTTCTCGGTTTTACCTATACTTTCCTCGCCGAAAAAGCCGCCTACCAAAACCACTTCTACCTGCTGTGCTTGATCAGTTTCTTTATGATTTGGATCCCGGCCCACCGCACTTTTTCCATCGATTCGTGGCGGGGGTGGGTGATATCCGATGGCACCGTTCCGGTCTGGACGCTGTGGTTGTTGCGCGGGCAAATCGCCATCGTCTATTTCTTCGGTGGCCTCGCCAAGCTCAACTACGACTGGCTGCACGGCGAGCCGATGCGGCTCTGGCTTGCGGCCTACGGGGACTATTGGCTTATCGGCCCCTATGTACGGGAGGAGTGGCTGGTCGCCTTTTTCATCTTCGGAGGACTCGGCCTCGATTTATTTATCGCCCCCCTGCTCTTGTGGTCAAGGACCCGCTTTGGAGCCTTTGCCGTGTCGCTGACCTTCCACTTGCTCAACAACTGGATCTTCCGCATCGGCATCTTCCCCTGGTTTATGATCGGAGCCACCCCGCTCTTTTTGCCACCGGATTGGCCTAGACGAGCCCTGGCCCGATGGCGCGGACAAACATTCACACCGCCCATAACAACTACCGCTCCAAAAAAAATCACCTCGCGCCAACTCGTCGCCACGATGCTATTAGCCAGCTACGCGATCATCCAGCTCTTGGCACCGTTGCGCCATATGCTGTACCCTGGTGATCCGAGTTGGACCGAGCAAGGCCACCGCTTCGCCTGGCGCATGATGTTGCGCGACAAACGCGTCGACGCGCAATTCACCCTGCGCGACCCCCGCAGCAAGATAGACTGGCCCGTGCGTCTCGACCGCTATCTGGTGCCCTGGCAACGAAAGGTCATTGTCAACGACCCGGACATGGTCCTGCAGTTTTGCCACTACCTCAAAGAGGAAAAAAACCACCAAGGCTTTCCCGACTACGAAGTCTATGCGCAAATCTCCACCTCGCTCAATGGACGACGACCGCAACTCATGCTCGACCCTACCGTCGACCTAGCTAGCCAATCACGCACCCTATTGCCCGCACCGTGGATCAAGCCGCTACAAACGCAACTATAAAAAACGGGGACTACCGCATATACGGCACACCCCGTCAATGAACTAGATCTTTTGCTGCTAATTAATCGCTCAGGTTTCGCCGCCTCTTCCGGCAACTCCCCCGCAATACCGGATGTTCGCCGATATACCCATATGTCTGTTCGAGCACCTCTTCCGGCGTCAGATCCGAGGTGTCGACCATCTGGGGTCAAACCCCGCGTTGTTCCCGCCATCATTTTCAGCCATTGCTTGACCCCCTTCTGATTACGCCGGTCTAAATCGCGACGATAGCACACGCGTTCAACTACAATCTCGTCGCGGGCATCGCGCATAACATGATAGACCTCGTTGAGTTCACTCAGAGCCCGCCAGGCCTCATTGATCGCCCGCCGCCGGTAGAGCCCGTTGCCTTCTATCACGACGGCCCGCACCCCGCGATGACAAAAACACAAGCCACAGCAGCGAAACCATTTGGCAGCGCTAATACCCACCAGTAGCGATTCTTGCCTTGCCAATACGGGTCGAACATCGCGTAGAACTAATCGACGGAAAGTGTCGCGGTCTCGCCGATACACTCGCGAAGAAAATACGCCGCCGCGAGCGTCGACTTAACCGTCCCGAGACCGCCGTAAATCAACACGGTAATCGCCTTCTGCATTGCATATTGCTCCTCAACCCATACGCACGGATATTGCGCGGTCGGCCCCCTGCAACGGCAACTCAACCCAGGCGGAATTTTTGCCGTGCGAGGCGTGAAAACCGATAATCGATTCCAAAACATGCACCGCCTCTTCCGGCCCCGGTTCGACTGGCGTGCCATCATCGAGCCAAGTGACGATTTCTCGTACGGCCACATCCATCCCCGAATCCTGTTGGTCTTGGTTCGTCCATTCCGTTGTCTCCCCCCCCCAATATTCAATCGAAAAATCCATCCCGCGCGACAAAACCCGTCCCTTACTGCCATTGATCCGCGTATCCCAAGGCGTCTGATTGTAATCTGCAGCGTCGATTGTGACCATCAAACCACCCTCTATCCGCATCAAACCCCACCCGCCTGGATCAGCGAATTCATCACCGCGACAATCTGGCTTACCGGCCAGATCGAGTGTCGCCGACACCGCCTCGGCCCGCCGTCCCGTCAACATATAGATCGCGTCAAAAACATGGGTTCCGACATTGCCCAAGCGACCGCTGGGCCATTGTGCGTTAACCGAAGTCAACTCGCCGATGCCCCCAGCCTTGATGTGATCACGTACACGGCGATAGCTGGTAGTAAAACGCCTCTGGTGGTTAAAGACCAATAATGCTCCGGCCTTGGCGACTGCCGCGAGCATCCGTTCGGCATCTGGTACCGATGGGGCCACCGGTTTTTCGCAAAAGATCGCCCGTACCCCACGCTCGGCGAGCGCGACGGTGACTTCTTCGTGCGCCGGCGTATAGGTCGCGACGCTGACAATATCCAGGTCTTCATCCTCGACCATCTCGCGCCAGTCGGCGTAGGTCCTGGCCCCAGTGCGCGCGGCAAAACGCTCACGCCGCCCCTCATCCCGACTTGATCCAGCCACGACCTCGACACCGGGATGATTTTCCAGCGACACCAGATGAGTGCCGTCGAGATCCTCGACCAACTGGCCCAGCGCGTCACCCGACACTTGGTCGGCCGCGCCGATAAAACCCAGACCGATAATACCCGCTTTATATTTTGCCATTTTTTGTATCTCCCCTGCGGCCCAACCAGAGCCGACTATAGTGACGTCGACGTTCGGGGTCCGCATCATCCTCAAACGCCGTACGATTGTGCAAAATCCAGTGATTGTTGACAAAGAGCATTTGTCCTGGCTGCAAATCGAACTCCAGCCGCAACGACTGCCGCTGTAATAACTCTTCTACCGCCGCCAGAGCCTGCTTCTGCACAGTACTCAACGGCACCACCACCCGCTCGTGCCCGATCTCGATATAATACCGCAGGTAGCGCATCGTCAACTCGCGACCGTCCCAGGCCATAATCGGCGCGCGATGGACCGGATCTTCCCCCGCATGATACTGCCCGCGACGATCGAAGAAGAAATCATCGTAGAGAGCAGCCAAAACATCGGGGGTTTCCTCCAATAAAGCGTCGTGCAAGCTGCAAGCACTAATCAGTTGGCTCCGCCCGCCTACGCTCGCTGAGCGCAAACAAAGCAGACCGACATAATCTGGAATTCTCGGGCTAAAAGCGCTGTCGTTGTGGAAAGTGCTCTCGGCATTGGTCACCGAGAAACGCGCACCCTCTGCTACATCCTGACCGGTATCACGTACATCATAAAGCAGGTCGCCTTCAATATTCTGCACTATCGGCTCACCTAGGCAATGACCCAGCACGTAATAAGCCGCAAGCAAATCCTCTCTACCATAACCCACAACATCCAAGCCTTCGATTATCGCAAAACCCGGGCCATCTTCCAGCGCACGGGCCACTGGTCGCAGCCCACCCCGACAACGCGGATCGATTGCACTGACGGCCCCCACCACCGCGCCATTAGCCCACTGCGCCGCCCTCGCATCACGCGATTCTGCCAATGCCTGCGAGCATTCTGCCGGCAGGGTAAAGCGCCACTCCGCACTCAGGTTTTCACCACGCCAGGCACGCGCATCAGCCAATTTATCGGTTAACCGTATCACAATACACCTTATTTTTTGGGCCTCTTCGGCGGCGTCGCCGACACCCCCTCCATACCACCCGAAACCCGCATGACCTCGCCGGTCATCCAACCGGCCTCCGGGCTGCACAGAAAAGCCACACCGCGGGCGATATCCTCTGGTTCACCCCAGCGACCGAGCGGGATCGCACCGCGAATGCGCTCGATCATCTCGTCTTCGCCGATCCCTAGACTCTCGCAACGCTGCGCCATATTTCGCTTATTGAAATCCGTATAAACCGGCCCTGGACACACCGCGTTGACCCGTACCCCATAAGCTGCCAACTCCAAAGCCAAGGTTCTAGTCAGACTAATTATACCCGCTTTCGCGACATTATAAGCCGCGACCAGAGCCGCCGGATTCTGACCGTTGATCGAAGATATATTGACGATCGCACCCGATTCTTGCCGCTCCATAATGCCCGCCGCCGCCCGACAACAATAAAAAGCCCCGGTCAAAGTCACATCCATCACCCGGTGCCACTCACTATCGGGCAATTCGGAAATCGGCGTCACCTGTTGGCCGGTCCCGGCGTTGTTGACAAGAATATCGAGCCTGTCGAGGCCGGCGAAAAAACCGTTTACCGCCGCGCTGGCGGTAATATCCAATTGCGCCGCATGCGCTGCAAGGCGATCGGCGCGCATCTGTTCGCACGCCTCTTCGGCCTTACCCAATTGTATGTCGGCAACAATTACCTGCGCCCCGCGCCGAGCAAGCTCTCGGGCAATGCCAAAACCAAGGCCCTGCGCCGCACCCGTTACAACCGCGACCAAACCTTCGAGGTCCATTTTAGTCTCTATAGTCATCACCTACTCCTTTTACCAGCCCGCGACGATCTCGTCTAGATCCAAGCCCACGGGTATTGTTTCAAAAAAATAAGGCATCGGTCCGGATTGGAAGCCGGGGACAAAATATTCATCGCCGCCCTGCAAATGCCGATCGAGCGACGCGAATCGATGCCACAGTATATCTTTATCTTCCTCGCTGAACCTTCGTCCCAATGCGCGATCTTGCGACCAATCACCTCCATAACCCGACCGGTACGGATGATCGCCTCGACACATCTTATACGCCAGCTTGGAGACGAGGATCGCGCAAATCAGCCGCTCATCTTCGCCGGGGTGTAAAATCTCAAGCGCCGCAAAAAAAGCCGGCTTATCCCCAGCGATCGCCGCACGAAACACCGCTTCAAGCTGATCGCAGTCCGTCGCATAGAGCGCCTGGTGATGCGCACATAGCGCCTGATATTCAGAGCGCAAATACAGCATATAATCTCCTCGGCGCTCCATCTGCGGCACATAGGGATATTGTCGCCCACCAAAAGCGCGATAGCCAAGATGCACCGTACGGCGTTTGACAGTACTGTAGTTGCTGCCCCAATGCAATATCGTATTGGTATAGACCACACCATCCCCAGCTTTTAGCGCAACCGGCACACTACCGGGCAAGGGCACCTTGGCATCGGCCAATAACTGTCGATTTTCCTGCTCCGTATTCGTCCGTTTATGACTGCCCGGCACGACCCACAACACATCGTCGTCGTAGAGCGGGATATTCCACTGCAAATACCCAGGGCCATTGACCATTAAGTCCTGTTGCAACCCGCAAAGCGGCGCCTGGTCGATCGGGTGGATATCGCGGTGCCAGTTCGCCGGCCCGTGGTCTTTGACCGGATTACACATCATCATCAGCACGGTAGGCACGGCATCCTCTACCCCCATAATCTGACGACTCGCTCCCAAGGTGCGCTCCCCGAGGCAGAATTCAACGGCGGCCGCCGTCTCTCCGTCAATCAATTGCTCAAAATGAACCAAGCGCGGCTGCCCACCTATCTCCCATGCTCCACCCGGCGGATCGTCCGGTCCACGCTCGGCCGCCCATATTTCCCGCTGGCGATCTACCAGCGTCTCAAAGGCCGTGCGCAACGCCTCCAATTCTGCGGGGAGTATTACCTCGCGTAGAACGACAAAGCCATCATCGAGCAAATCTTGTGGGTTTATTTTCATAATGGGTTAGACTCCAAGACTTAATACCACACAGGAGACGATGGCGAATTTGGCCAGAACCATCTTATAAAAACATTTACAGATGAGACACAAGCTACGGAGGATTTTAGGAGGGTATATCAGCAACAGCCCTCGGAGACGCACAGGATATGATCCGAGCAACCGCAGGCCGCCCCACACGGCGCAGGGACACGAGCGAAAATATACCCCTCTCCCAATCCGTCGACGCACAGTATCAACTTCAATGCACACGAAAACCAGCCCCAACAAGCACAATCACCACCCCCCTGTCAAGCAACTCACCTTGTCTCACGCCCCTTCACAGAACTATATTATCGCCAGAAAAACTCAACCAATCGCCGAACCACGGCGATTGCAAAAAACGAGTAAAGAGGAACGATTCGGGGGAATGACAGATGGCCCGCTTAACACCGACACACATTAAACAATACCAATCCGACGGCTACACCGTCCTCGAAAAATCCCTCAACGACTCAGCAGTCGTCGCATTGCGCTCCCACGTCGAAGCGATCGCCGCAGGAGACCTACCCTTGCCGACCGAGTGCATCGAATTCGACCCCGGCGCCCCGCAAGAGCGCCATATTGACAATCTGCGCAAAATCAACAACCCCGCCAGACACGACCCCTTCTTTATGGACCACGCCACACAAGCCAACTTACTCGACGCGGCCGAAGCCCTGCTTGGACCCGATATCAAATTCTTCGATGACCAACTCTTTATCAAAGGCCCCGGCGGCATCGAAAAAACTTACCACCAGGACTCGGCCTACTTCCAAATCGAGCCTAAGGCCATCCTCACCGCTTGGGTTGCCTTAGACGATGTCACATTAAAAAATGGCTGCCTATGGGTCGTACCCGGCAGCCACTTAGAAGGTCTCAAAGAACATAGTGATAAATGGATGGTCGGCGACCGGCAAGACCAAAAAGTCCCCGATACCGCCATTGACCGCGACCGCGAACAACCGATCCTGCTCAAAGCCGGCGACTGTTCTTTCCACCATAGCCTGTTATTACACCGGTCCGGCGCGAACCACACCGCAACACGCCGCCGCGGGCTGGCTACCCATTATATGAGTGCGCACTCGCGTTGGACCGGCGAGCCAGAAGAACAACCGGACTATCCACTGCTCAGGGGACAACAACAGGCCAACAGCGTCTAGGCAGCCGGGCTATACCTCACTACATCTGCAGCACCGCCTTAACCACCCCCGTGCCCGGCTCGCGCCAAGCCGGAAACTGCTCGGCCACATCGTCAAACGTAGCGCGATGGGTGATCCAAGGCCGTGTATCGACCTTTCCCTCCTCCATCCAGCCGATAATTCGTTTAAAATCAGCCCCCACCGCGTTGCGGCTGCTGAGCATGCTCATCTCACGGCGATGAAATTCTGGGTTGGGAAAGGCGATCTCGCCGAGCTGAAAACCTACATAGACCAGCTGTCCGGCATTGGCTACATAAAAAAACGACTGCATCATCGCACCTGCATTGCCGGTCGCGTCAAATACCGTCGCCGGCAGTTCCCCGTCGAGCGCTTCTTGCAACTGCGCCAAAGTGTCTTCACCCGGCGCCCAAGTGTGTTCAACCCCAAACTGCTCACGGCAGAAATCCCGACGCCTCTCATCCGCGTCGATAACCAGCACCTCAGCCCCGGCGATCTGCGCGAACTGCACCACGCCCAGGCCAATCGGCCCAACACCGACAACCAACGCGGTATCGCCCTTAGTCAGTCTGGCGCGGTCGACAGCGTGCGCGCCAATGCCCATCGTCTCAACTAGGGCCAACTGTTCCAACTCCAGTGTCTTCGATACATGCAATTTGGCCGCAGGCACCACGATCTGCTCGCGCATCCCCCCGTCGACATGCACGCCGAGGACTTGCAGTTTTTCGCAGCAGTTTGTCCGCCCAAATCGGCAGAGCCGACACGTCCCGCAGTTGAGATAGGGCTCAACCGCACAACGATCTCCTACAACGACTTGCTCCACCCCCTCGCCGATAGCCACCACCTCGACTGCCAACTCGTGCCCCAAAATTCGCGGATACTCAAAAAAGGGCTGGCGACCGACAAAGGCATGCAGATCCCTATCGCAGATACCGACCCGCTGTACTTGCAACAGCGCCTGCCCCGGGCCGGGTTTGCCCGGTTCGGGTGTATCGACACGCTTGAATTTTGCCGGTTCTTCGAGAATTAGTGTTTTCATATTTAATAATCCGCGACCGAGCCATCGACCAGCCGGTTGTTGGGCCATTTGAATTGTCGCTCCGGCTCCTGACCGACGGCGATGGCCTTTTCTTCGTCGATCTCCACGCCCAAACCAGGCCCTTCCGGCAAACTGACAAAACCCTCGTCGTCCATCGTCCAAGTCTTGTTGGCCACCCCCTCGGGCAATTGGTGCGTATAGCCTTCGTGTATCAGGAAAAAGGCCACCGTCGCCGCTACGTGTAGACTCGCGGTCAGCCCCAAATACGACATCGTGCAATGCGGGGCGATAGGCACGTGGTGCGCCTCGCAAAGCGCGGCGACCTTCATCATCTGCGTGATACCACCGCCATGGCCGCAATCAGGTTGCAAAATATCGATGACCTGCGCCTCCAAAATCTCGCGCACCTCCCAGATCGTGCGATCCCGTTCACCAGTCGCCAAGGGTACCGATACCGCCTCACGCAACTTGTGCATCGCTTCGATATTGCCCGGCACCCAGGCCTCTTCGAGAAAGAACAGATCGTCCGATTTGAGATAACCGGCAAATTGCTTGACAATCGGCAGTGGCAACATGCTGTGCGCGTCGAACATCACCGCCCCATCCGGACCCACTTTGGCGCGGGCCTCAGCGACCGACTTCACCAACCCTTCGATATCCGCTGGCGTGCCCGCATGATAGCGCGAATGCCCAGGGCTGATTTTCAGCGCTTTGGGGCTCGGATACATCCAGACCTTGTCGCGCGATGGCCCACCGAGCAGGCGATAAACCGGTACCTGGTGGAGTTTGCCGGCGATGTCCCACAGCGCCATATCGATCGCCGAGATCACATGCATCATAAAACCGCCGCCGCGCAGATTGCGGTGGGCGCGGAACATCCGCTGCCACAAATGCTCGATGCGGGTCGGATTCTCGCCGATGACCAGTTCCCCCAATGATTCGGCCAGCGCGCAGGCGACCTTGGTGTCCATATTATTAATCTCACCCCAGCCCGTAACCCCCATATTGGTCTCCAGCTTCACATAGCCTTTGGCCCCGACCGGAATCGTCGTCAAACGCTCGACGCGAATGGCCGAACCGCGGTCTTCTGCACCCGCCATAACCTTACTCCTTGTTGTCTTCAGATAAAGTTTTCATAATCTGGTGGTGGCCCATCCCCGTAGCCCGCAACTTGGCATAACCCACTTCGTCGACGCCCTCGCGATTGAGGTAGCCGCGAATATCATAGCGGCCTTTTTGCGTCGGCTGCAGCTTGCCTTCGTCCACCATTAATTCCAACGGATACCCCTTCTCCTGCAGCGGAAAACGCACGACCTGGTGTTGCCTAGCCGATTGCAATAGCGCCATTATCACCTCAACAGTATTGCGCGCGTTGCGCCCCGCGCCCCGGTGCTTCGGCCCGCCCTCTATCCACGCAATCAACTCGCGGGTCTGGCGCTCGTTGGCCCGGCCACCGATCACATCAATCTTATCAGAAGCCACACCGAGGTCCTGCTCCTGCCAACCACCCGTCTCGCCATTGAACAGCTGGGTGGCCGTCTCCGTCGTCTCGACCATACCCTCCGTGCCGCGAAAAAAGAAATGCCCCGGCGAAGCCCCATGCGAATCGAGATCCGATTGAATAAAAAGTTGGACCCCGCCCGCCATATGAACCAGTGCCATACAGCCGTCCTCAATTGGCGTATCGCGTTCAAAACGCTCGCTCTGGCGTTCGACCGCCCCCATCACCCACTGAGTCTCCGGGTCGCCGAGAATAAAACGCACCCCGTCAATCGCGTGCGTGCCGCAATTGAGCAGACCGGCGTTGACCTTTGAATCGACCTGCATGACCTGACCGATCTCCCTACCCTGCACCAGTTCGCGAGCCTTTTCCCAACCTGGCGTAAAACGCCTCTGGTGGCTAATCACCAGCTTGGTGCCGCTTTCGTCGCAGGCGGCGACCATCTCGTCGGCCAAACCCATACCAACGGCCATCGGCTTCTCGCAAATCACCCCCTTGACCCCTGCACGAGCAGCGGCGATGGTCGGGCCGGGATGCAGTAAGTGCCAGGTACAGACGCTGACCAAATCGGGCTTGACTTCCTCCAGCATCTCCTCCACTGTGGCAAATCCCTGGGCGATCCCGTATTCTGCCTGATACTGCGCCCTGGCAACTTCTAGCGGATCGGTAACAGCGACAATTTCGACCCCGGCGAGTTGATAGCCTTTCACGTGGTGGTGAGCGATATCGCCACAACCGACGATAGCCGCGGTGTATTTTTTGCTCATAGTTTCTTTTGTCCTTTTCAAAAAATAGCTCTATATAGTGCGCCATTGCGCCATTTGTCGCAGCGGGTAATTAGACCTTTTCCTCGCCTGACCGCAACCAATCGTTATTTGCGGAAGTAGTTAGACCGGCCGCAATTCGCTAAGTTATAGGTCCTCTGATACGATATTCCAGCCCATAGGAGCTAATATGGTCGATACATCCGATATCCAACGTCCCGCCAAAGAGCTCATCGAGGGGCTCAGCGGCATCGGCAGCGCCACCGCCGCCGGCGAGCTAGCCCGCCTCGGGATTCGCGACCCTTATATCCAGGGACCAGTCGCCCGCACCCCGGGCAAAAGCATCGTCGGACCGGCACTGACGCTGCAGTTTATGCCCAAGCGCGAAGACCAATACGCCGTCGACGAATACGCCGACCCTGAAAAACAGCTGCATCGCCACGCCCTCTACCACACGCAACTCGGCGATATCATTGTCGTTGACGCGCGGGCTGATATGAACAGTGGTGTCTTCGGCGATATGATGATGACCTTCTTTATGGGCCAGGGCGGCATCGGCGCGATAGTCGATGGCTGCATCCGCGACTATCCCAAAATCGTCAAGGATCTCGATATTGGTCTCTGGCTCAGGGGTACCACCCCCAACTTCCACACCCAGACCAATATCGTGCCCTTCGCCGTCAACGTGCCGATCGCCTGCGGCGACACCCTCGTCATGCCCGGTGATATCATCGTCGCCGATGACGACGGCGCCACCGTCGTGCCAGTCAGCCTCGCCCCCGAACTCGTCGAAAAGGCCCAGACGCATGCCGAGTGGGAGGAGTTCAGCCGGATCAAGCTTTCCCAAGGCGGCCACCTGCGCAAATACTACCCGCTCTCCGAAGAGGGCCGCGCCGAATACGAGGCATGGAAAGAAGAACAGGGCCACTAGCCGACCACCGTGCAAAAGACGTCCTGCTTAGTAGACGACAAGCGCGTCATGCACGACAGACTCAACTTTATGCTTGCGCAAGCGGCTACTAGGTCTGTGCCATGGCCAAATCGGCGCAAGGCCTGGAGCGCTTCGCGCAAGGCGGGATCGACCTCGTACTATTTGGATCTGTCGCTGCCCGATATGCCGGGGATCGAGTAATAACACGGCTAAAAGCACATGATACCGGCTTTCCCCCTGCGATCCTCTGCTCGCAGAGGCTACTAAATCCTCTTTAAACACTTACGCCTAGAAGACCCACTGCCCGCGGTTAACCACGTACTCACTGAGTGAATCTTATGGAAAAATGCCCCAATATTGTCTTCGTACTCACCGACGACCAAGGATATGGCGACCTTGGTTGCCACGGCAACGACACGATACAAACCCCCCATATCGACCGCTTTTACCAGGATGCCGTACGGCTAACCGACTTCCATGTCGGTTCGACCTGCGCCCCCACCCGCGCCGGCATACTCACTGGTCATTTCTGTAATAGCGCCGGAGTCTGGCATACCATCGGCGGACGCTCACTATTGCGCGAAGACGAATGGACCTTGGCCGACGCACTGTCTGCAGCCGGTTATCGCACCGGCCATTTCGGCAAATGGCACCTCGGTGACAGCCAGCCCTTCCGCCCGCACGAGCGTGGATTCGACGAATCGGTCTACCACGCCGGCGGCGGTATCGGCAATACCGGCGACCATTGGGGCAACGACTACTTTGATGACACCTATTTTAAGAATGGCGTTCCGACCGCCTATGAGGGCTATTGCACCGACGTGTTCTTCCGCGAGGGCATGCGGTTTATAACAGAAAATGCCGACCAGCCCTTCTTCTGTTATATCGCCACCAATGCCCCGCACGGCCCGCTCAACGTCGAACCGCGCTATGTCGATCTGTACCGCGATTCGACTCCACACGAAGACCGCGCCCGCTTCTACGGTATGATCAGCAATATCGACGACAATTTTGGCCGCCTGCAAAGCCATTTGCACGAACTTGGCCTGAGCGACAATACCATCTTGATCTTTATGACCGACAATGGCACTGCCACCGGCATCGAATTGGACTCCGAGCAATACCCGCAGGAAGGCCCTGGCAGTTATAATGCCGGCATGCGCGGCAAAAAAGGCTCCCCCTACGAAGGCGGCCACCGCGTGCCCTTTCTCGTGCGCTTTCCCAACGGGCAAGTCGCCGGTGGCCGCGATATGCCCGCGCTTGCCAGCTACGTGGATTTTATGCCGACGCTATTGGAGCTTTGCAATGCCGACGTCCCCAGTGAGCGCTCTTTCCATGGCCAGAGTCTCGCGCCGATGTTGCGCGGCCAAGACCCGCCCGCCGACTGGTCCGGCCGCGTCAATGTCTGCGACACGCAACGCGTGGCCTACCCAGTCAAATGGCGCAAAAGTTCCGTCATGAAAAAGAGATGGCGCTTGATCAATGGTCGTGAATTATACGACCTCAACAGCGACCCCGGCCAGCGCCGCGATATCGCCGCTAAGCACCCCGGAATCGTCTCCGAGCTGCGCCAAGATTATGAACTTTGGTGGAAGAATATATCGGACCAGTTCGACCGTGATGTGCCCATCGCCTTGGGCGGCGATGACGAAGAGGTCAAACTCACCACACACGATCTCCGCAACGAAACCTGTAACGGGGTGTGGAACCACCGCCAGGTGCGCGCCGGCCAAGTCAGCAGCGGCTATTGGGCGGTGGACATCCGCCAGTCCGGCCGCTACGAGATCGAATTGCGACGCTGGCCCGAAGAAACGAGTTATGCCCTAACCGCCGCTATCGACGGCGACGATAGCAACTGGCGCCGCGATAGTATAAAACCCGGGGACGCACCCGCCTACGAAGGCGGCATCGCGCTCGCCATCCAATGGGCCCAGCTAACCATCGGCGACGCCAACTATCAGGCGGAAGTCGACCCCGCCGGTACCAGTGCCCTCTTCACCGTCGAGCTTACCACGGGCCCGGATCAACTCTTCGCCGCGTTCCACGACCACAGCGAACGCACGATCGCCCCCTACTACGTCTATATTCGGCGCCTACCCTAAGAAATGCGCATTGTATTTATAACCATCGGACTGGCGATAGTCGCCTGCAGCGACCCGCATGAAAAGCGCGTGCGGATGGTGATGGAGGGAGGCGAAGCGCGAGAAGAGATGCTGATGGAGTTGCTCTTGGGCAAGGGCGAGGTGCTGCCGGCGGTATTGCCCCGATTGACCGACTCCGCCCAACCCCTGCCGGGTCGCTTGGCACTGGTCGACCTGGTCTGATAGCTCTATGTGCGCGGGAGCGACCCGCGAATCCTGACATCACTACTCGGGCTGCTCGACGATTCAGCACCCGAAATGCGCCAGAGCGTGGTCCACGCGCTGGGCAATATCGGCAAGGAGGAACTGGTCCGACCACTGCTCGACCAGTTACAGCGCGAAGCGGAACAGGCGGTACAGCTCGAAATACTCAAAGCGATCGAAATACTCGACGAATGGAAAGTCGAAGGCAATTGGAACATCAAGATCTACGGGGGTGACGCCTTTTCGCCCGCAGGCCGCGACGGCTTCGGCAGCGTGTTGCCCAAGATTCGCACCGAAGCCACAGTGGACACGCTGGAGCACCTCGCCGAGGAGTTTTTGGAGAAGATGGCCGGTCAATTGGCGAGTGAGGCCGAAGCGCAAGTGGTCCGCGCCGATCTGGAGGGGGCATTGAAGCTTTACGACCAAGCACTGGCAATCAAACCCGACCGCAAAAATCTGCACACTAGTTTAGGGAAATTTCAATATTTCAACGGCGAGCGAGCAAAAGGGCTGGCCGCGCTTAGAGTTAATGGCATGTATTGCAGGTGCCAGAGCTTGAGAACCCGCCATTCATAGACGGGTATCTGACCGATCCCGCCTGGGCACAGGCCACGCGACTGGACGCATTCTACCAGAATGTGCTGATGGTGCGGGCGATACCGACCGAGGGGCGCAGCGAATTCTACGTATACTAATCGGCCGACACGATCTACTTCGCGCTCAAGGCCTATGAGGAGTCGACCGACGGCCTAGTCGCCAGCCACCGCACGCGCGACAGCCAAGTCTGGCAGGACGACGGCGTAAAGCTCTATATCGATACCGATTTAGACCAGCGCAGTTATTGGAGGGTATTGGCCAACTGTATCGGGACCATTCTAGATAGCAAACAGAGCGTGGTCGAGAGCCCTGTGTCTTCGGACAATGGCTGGAACGGCGATTTTCAGCTCGCGACACGGATCGAGCCAACCTACTGGTCGATCGAAGTGGCGCTGCCCTTCGCCGAGATCGACGCGCCCGGCACCGGGGCGGGCGATGTCTGGGGTTTTAACGTGACCAGAGTGCGCATCGGCAATGCCTCCGAGCACGGGCAGTTCGCGCCGACCTACGGGCGTTCGTTGCGGCCGCGGCTATTCGGGCTGCTGATCTTCGAATAAGCCGGAGCATCCCCCGCAACACAAGCCACGCACCACATGCGTTAATAAAAACGCCGACGGCAACAAAGCAACCCCGCCTAGACACACCCCGCAAAGTGCTGCCCTGTCACCAACTCATACTCCGGCTGCGGCTGCGGTCCTACATATTTCGACTCGGCGTTCATATAGGCCACCGTCAACCCAATCCGCCGATCGGGGCTGCGATTAGCATCAGTCCGGTGCATCGCCAAACTATGATGAAACGAGCACCCTCCGGCCGTGAGCGGCACACAGATCTCGTTGTCGTAATCGACCTTCTCATCCTCGACGCGAAAGTCTTCCAAATGCTTGTGCTCAACTACGCCCAGTTTATGCGAGCCGGGGATAAAACGCATACAGCCATTCTCCTCCGTCGCGTCATCGAGCGCCATCCAGCAGATCACCAGATTCGGCGGAGCGATATTGGTCCAATAGGCCGAGTCCTGGTGCGGTGGCTTAGGCGAGCCGATCTTCGGCGGTTTGCATAATGTCTGGTCGAGATAGATCTTCAGATTGGGCCCAATCAAACTATGCACCACATCCAAAATCGCCGGATGCCGCGCATACTCCTTAAACAGCTCGTCATACTTCGTCAGATTCCAAATCTTGCGCACATTGTTAAAGCGCACCGAATCCTCCGCAATCTCCCCACTCTTCACCATCGGCTCAATCTGCACATACTCCGCAGGAAACTCCACCACCCCATTGCCAATATCTTCGAGCCGCGAATGCAACGCCTTAACCTCTAACGCGTTGAGCAACCCCTCGCGAGGCAAAAAACCCTGTTCATTAAACAGATCGATCTCTTCTTGTGTTAAAGGCATGATACTCTCCTAACTTAAACGAGTAGATGTCATAATATTTAATAACCTACATAACAATTTCAAATAGTCGTGCGAAAACCACCCAAGTATCAAAGGACATTTTGAGGATAGACCCTGAGGTATCCAGGGATGGTCGGCGAGCTGCCGCAGGGCCCTATCGCAAAACGATGCGTGCATGAGCGAAGGGGATACCTTCAAAATACCCGTAAGCAACTAAGCCCTCTTCACACCAAATCTCACCAAAAAC
>Ga0315339_1001010_pt1 | contig 27950 bp, 23 predicted proteins | sample ASW17metaG_FD_204514 | JGI IMG/M metagenome (GOLD analysis project Ga0315339, IMG submission 204514) | Ammonia-oxidizing marine archaeal communities from Pacific Ocean, United States - ASW #17 | ecosystem: Environmental > Aquatic > Marine > Oceanic | place: USA: California | collected 2016-12-05 | reverse complement strand
TTCTGAACTACCTGCTAATAGTGCCAGCCGCAGCGGCGTTGGCTCTCTGGGAAGGCGCCAGTTGGGATGGCTCTATGCTCATCAGTGCCTCAGGCTCGGCACTGTTCATCTTGGGCTACAACATGACGGTCCTGCTCGCTTACCAGCAGGTGGATGCAAATCAGGTCACCAGCGCTGAATACACCGGCCTGATCTGGGCGGTGTTGATCGGATGGGTAGGTTTCAATGAGATGCCCGACCTCTGGTTCGCCGTGGGCAGCGCCATGATCGTGGTGCCGTTAATCCTAATTGGGTTGCGTTCGCGCCAGAGAAGCCACCGGGTAGTACAGGCTCATCCGGCGAATGGTTGACGCCCTCTAATCACAGAGATATCAAGGGATGACCCGATCCCGCCTGTAGGACCTAATGTGGTGTCAGGGTCATTCCTCAGCGAAGCACGGCACACGAAACCGAATGCGGCGCGCCAAAGACTGATTGGCGGGGTACAAAAGTTAAGCTACGGTCGCAAAGCGAACATTCAGGTGGATAGGCCATCACTTCCCTTTGGAGAAATTCAGCCTCTTTTTAGAAATGTTTGCAGTAACGGGGTAGGACCCGTCCGGCGAATAACGCTGCAAGATTATTGTCGCATCGTAAATGCCGCGATTACCAAGAAAATGCTCCGTGGATGGGAGCTTTACACTAGTTCTGGCAAGCCATCAATCCATGTGTATGCCAGTCAGCAGGGGGCATACCTAGCCATAATATATTGAGTGCTGTAAGCCCCGTAATGTAGCTCATCAATCATGTCACACCAATTTTGACGCATAAAAAACCCCTCCGAAGAGGGGAAAGGAGACACAGCGTGGAGAATTACGACTGTGAATTAGCAAATTATCGGTCTGCCAACGTTTTCCTTCTACGTTCCATTGAGAAAAGGAAACACGACAAGCTTGGTATTAAAATCAATGCCGCCAACATATTCCCCAGGAACATAAACGACAGGAGTACGCCCATGTCCGCCTGAAACTTGATCGGCGAGAAGACCCAGGTCGCGACACCCAAAGACAGCGTAAGGCCGGTCAGCATCACCACCCGCCCAGTGGACATCAGTGCATCGTGATAAGCCTCGATCGTATTCTTCCCCTTGCGCAGGGAGTTCATCACTTCGGACATGATGTACAGCGAGTAATCCACCCCGATACCAACCCCGAGGGCAATAACCGGTAACGTGGATACCTTCACGCCAATATCCAGGAAGACCATCAACGCCTCACAGAGTATTGAGATCAGCGTGAGCGGAAGCACGGCGCAGAGCACTGCTTTCCACGAACGAAACGTCAACAAGCACAGCAGGAGTACGGTGATGTAAACGTACGCGAGCATCTTGCGGTTGGAATTGTCGACGACGATATTGGTAGCCGCTTCAACCCCCGCGTTCCCGGCAGCCAGAAGGATTTTGCTTCCATTGGTCGATTCGAAGTTATCCTGGAACTTCTCGACTTTTTGGACGATCCGCTCTAGGGTTTCAGCCTTATGATCCTTCAGGTAGATCAACAGCGATAGAGTGTTACACGCCGAATTAAACAAGACTGGTGGCACCTGGTTGGTCACCGAGTTGAGCATGCTCTGGTTTGGCAGCAGCTCATACCACGCGGGATTCCCCTCGTTCATGAAAACAAACACTTCACGGCTTAGGCTTGCCAGGGAGCGAGTCGATTCCACTGCCTCATCTTGACTGAGCACCCATTCCAGGTGATCGATCTGCTCCTGCATCTCATAGCTTGCGCATTGCGAGTCCTTGGTCTTTCCTATCACCACAAACACATCACTACTGGCATCAAACTTTGCATTGATAAAGGCCGCGTCTTGGTTGTAGCGAGAGTTGGCTTTCAGTTCCGGAGCTCCACTGCCAAGGTCGCCAATTTTCAGATCGTGGCTTACGGTCAAGCCACCTATGGCGAGCAATGCACCACCCACGACCGCGCCTGCTGCCCACCTCGGTTGAGTGAACCGGCCAAAGATGGTCCAGTAGGTTTTAAGACTCGCGGGCTCCGCCCCTTTGAGATTACGCTTCACCGCCCGCTCAGAGACACCGAAATAGCTGACAAGCACTGGCATCAATATCAGATTGGTGACTATCAGGAACGCCACACCAATACTCGCAACGATCGCCAGCTGCTCTATCGACTCGACATCGATCACGCTCAGCACAGCAAAACCGGCCGCGTCTGACACCAAAGCCGTCAAACCTGCCAAGAAGAGTCGTCGGAAGGTTACCCGAACGGCATCAATGGGTAGGTAACCGCCAGAGACATCACTGATAATACCGTTCATTTTCTGGGCACCATGGCTGAGGCCAATGGCAAAAACCAAGAATGGAACGAGAATGGAGTACGGATTCAGGTCCATGCCGAGTAGGGGTAATGCTCCCAGCTGCCAGACCACCGCGACAAGAGAACAGAACACAATCAGGAGTGTTTTTCGCAAAGAATGCGTAAAGAGGTACAAAGCGATGCAGGCGAAACATACCGCAATCACGAAAAAGACGATTATCTTCTGAAGCCCTTCAATAAGGTCACCAACAATTTTTGCGAAACCAGTGATATGGATGCTGATATTCTCGCTACTGTACCTTTCTCGGATAGTCTCCAGCTCTTTGGCCAATTCGTTGTAATCGAGAGGGTCACCGGTTTCGGTATTTGTGGACAACAAAGGGGCAATGATCATCGCTGAGGTGAAGTCCCTTGAGACCAACTCTCCTACTTCGCCACTGCGTTTTATGTTTTCCTCAACCTGTTGAATACTGCTCTCAGAACCGTCGTAATTACCGGGAATAACAGGGCCACCCTCAAGGCCAAACTCAGTGACTGCTAGCCAACGGGTGGCTGGTGTCCACAGAGATTTAATCTTTGAGCGATCAACTCCTGGTAATACATAGATGTCATCGCTGACGTTCTTGAGAGTCTCAAGAAACTCCGGGTCAAGAACCGTCCCATCCTTTGCCGCGACAACGACCCGTATGGCATTCCCGCCTCCTGAAACCTCTCCCCGATTTTCCGAAAAGTTGGCGATGTAAGGATGCGAATACGGAAGCATCGATTCATAGCTGACGTTCAGCTTCAAGTTCTGCAACTGGAAACCAAAGAATGCAGTCAATAGGGCGCACAGGACTATGACACTGCGCCGGTTATTAAAAATGGCGTTCTCAATAGTGGTACTAAACCTTTTGAGGAACCCATTCCCATTTTTATTGAACTTTTCACCCATAGACTTCATAAAACCGCTCACTTGAAAATGATACAACCCGCCTCAAATCCAGAGACTTATCGATATGTTGCTTCGGTGTAGCCATGAAGACTGGTAAGACCCAACGTGTTACCCGGTAGCTCTAGAATGGCTGTCAGCATGGGAGCTACTTGGTTCATCAGTTCATAGGTTCGGCTGTGGATGTCATAGCGGGCAATTAAACCGTCGAGTGATGCGATCCAAACAATGCCATTGCCCGCGTGAGTCAGGTGGGTTATGCCATTCTCAACCTCAGGAATAGTGACTTCTGTCCACTCATCACTAGTCAAATCGTAGATGAAGACATGGCCTTGCAGGCCACCGATCACTACTCGTTCGCCACTGATAGTCTCGGCGACAAAATAACTGCCCTCATATGGGATATCCTCGACTAATCTGAAATCGGGGCGCGCCTTGTCTGATAGATAAACACCACCCATTTCACCGACAATCAACAAATGTTCCTCGGTTTCAACAATGGTATTGAGGTGAAACTTGGATGGGTTATCAATTCGCTCCATAACAGAGTGCCAAGAAATGCCACCGTCGGTGGTTCGAAAAGCCAGGCCGTACGACCCGATGACGTAGCCCTCGTCGGGATTGAGAAACCGCACATCGAGCAAAGGCTTATCGGCACCATCCTGGACAAGATACTCGTAGGACTGTTTTCTGTAGGGATCATCTATGCCGCTTTGCTCGAAGCTTTTCATAGCCAGCTTGGCGAAATATGCACCGTCGCGTTGAAACTGCCAGGATCTGCCACCATTGGTGCTCTTGAGGAGGACACCTCTGTGGCCCACAGCCCAACCAGTGTTTTCATCCACAAATTCAATCGCGGTAAGCGACACATCCACAGGCACATCCGCCTGTGTCCAGGACTGTCCCTCATCTTCAGAAAGAATGATCACTCCACGTTCGCCGAGCGCGATGAGACGCCCGTCATGTCTCACAAGATCTAAAAGCGCGACGTTTTCCGGGCTTTTGACCATTAAAGATGGTCGCCAATCCACGCTGTTCGAGGAACCCAATCCAGCCTGGGCACCGGTTATGGTCAAGACACTGATAATCAAGCCAAATACGGCTCGATATAGACTTTTTTCAGATACAGATTTCATGGCAGCCGCGTCACTATTCGGAAAACCTAGATAAGAGAGAGTCCGATGAAGGGCGACGTTATGACGCCCCCATCGCTCTAAATCACCGTATCCCTTGTGTTGCCAGACCTCTCGGGCTAAATACGCTCTCTGGCAAGCGGTCAATAAACTCCATATAGACCGACTTTTCATTGGGCATCACATTGGCAATCCATTCACCTGTCTGTAGGTCGTAGTGCCCGAAACTACTACCCACAACGCCAGGAAGGTCTGAAGCTACGAGGTTCAGGTACCAGTAGGTTTTCCACAGCTGCCCTTTCGCGTCCCAGCCGTCGGCCAAAACCGGTTGCCATGTGTCTTCATCGATGTAAAAGACTCTCTCCGGCATTACATGTCGCGCCCCCTCCTTTAGGGTGGCTTTTACTTCCCAAACCCGGTGCTTCTCCCAGCGGATATGGTCCGGATTCAAATGGCGCTGCTTCATCACTTTGTCGATGCCTGAGACCCTGACAAAGCCGTTATTGTTGTACGGAACGATCATTTCCTTCTTTCCGACCAACTCCCAGTTATATCTGTCCAGCGGTCCAGACCAAATAAAGATTTCATCGAAGTTACTGACGCCTGACGTAACAAAAGATGGCGTGTCGTAGGCTACGTTGGGCAACTGACGGACTCGGCGCTGCCCGGTCAGGTACTGCCAGGAAGGCCGTCCAGCAGTGGGATCGAACGTCTCCCTAACCAGAATGGCTTCACCACTCTTCTGGGACGGGCCATGCGTGATGAGCTTGTAGAGGTTCCATTCATTCATACCCTCAGACATATCGAAATTTTTGTAGTAATAAGGAAACTGCGACCAGGCTTCAGAATCAGAAACCATCACGCGGTTTCCGTCCTCTGTGACGATATAAGTATTGAAGTAGATGTGGGATGTCACTCCTTGCCACTTAAGCAGAGTGTTCCACATCACTTGCGTTCCTGTTTGAGGAATTGGGAACGGTATTCCTGAAGTGGCTTTTGCTATTGCATACCCGTTCTGGTCATCTTCCGCCGAGACGGCATTTTCATAGGTTCCCTCGTAAACATATTCCGGAGCCACTGCCGTGCGGTGGGTTGGGTAAACGTCAATTCTGTATTCCGGATATTTCCGGATCATTTCGACCTGACCGGCACTCAGAGTCTCGCTATAGTCTCCGACGTTTTTTTGGTCAATGGTGTAAAGTGGTTCTTCATTGGCAAAGGGATCGAGGCGCTTTCCAGAATCGCTTTCTGTGTCCGGGATTTCACCGGTCCACTGCGGAATGGAGCCATCAGCCGAACCAGCTCTCTCGGCTCCCAGGGGTGTCAGGATGGACTTCAGTTTTTCGGCTTCCTCTGGGGGGACCTTTGCATAAAGGTTTGCGCTAAAGATCAACGCGGTTAAGCAGATACCTACTTTCGCAATTGTTGTTTTCATGTTTGCCTCTCGAATTCTTACAGCGTGGTTTGAATGGACAGAGAAATGTAATCGCGATCCTTGAACGACTGCTTGAAGGAGTAACTCCCCGACTCGTCCAATATTCCGCCGGCCTCGCCGTAATAGTGCGTATAAGTGATACCAGCCCTGTATTTTTGCTGTATATCAAAACTTAGGCCGAGCGACATATCGCCGCCGTTATGGAAACCGCCGTTGAACAACTGAATGGCAGAGGATCTTCCGTTGGTGTAACCCAAGCCAATCGGGATGCCCATATCCACTCCCGAAGTCACCTGGTACAACGTCGGTTCAAACAGCATTCGAAACGCAACCGCATCCCTATCAGCATTGGGGTCAACAAACTGGCCGTTTTCCGTCGCGCTGGTTACTCGATTCCAGGCGATCTCCGCTAGGAGCAGCCCTCCATCCCAAAAATCATTTCGGGACAAGCTATGAATCGTTGAGATCTGCGCATGCGCCGTATTTCCAATTGGATACAACGGGTTATCTGTATTGTTGGCGTCGCCAACGAAATCGAATACTGCACCACCCGCCGGGACCAAAGGTGTGTCGCGCCTTACAGAGACTTCGCCTGCGACATTAAAACTGCCAAAGGTGTGAGAGGCGCTTAGTCCAAAAACATCAATATCTTCCGCGTAAGTCAGCCGGTAATCCTGGCCAGGGCGGACATAGACAATTGGGTTCTTGTCATGGAATCTGACAGCGTAGAGGCCAAAGTCAGTGTTGATTGACTCACTGAACCAGCGGAACTGAACGCCAAACTGACCGGAATCGCTGGCGTCCTGGTCGTCTCCGCGTGGAACGGGACCGCCAAAAGCGGCAGGCAAGTAAAATAATTCACCACCCTCGTCCAAAAGGTCATTCCTCGACAGGTAACTTCCTACCGCTGGAACTCGGTTCTCTTCCCACTCGAATTGATAGAAGGCCCCCACAGAAATTGTTGGCGTAAGTGTCAACTCGGTGGAGAACTGATTGACTGGACGAATTACTTCCTTGAACTGTGAATTTGGAATGCTAAGGAGTTTTACAAAGTCAACGGGAGCCTGAGCTCCGGCAATGCCGTTCGATCCGAAAAACAGGCTCTCTCCCCACAGCAGTGAATGGCGGCCGAGCCGGGCGCTGAGTTCCGTTTCACCTAGATAAGTGCGGCCAAAAACAAAGGCGTCCAACACTTCTGCATTACGACCGTGAACTCGGCGAGTGTCGTCAGTGAACTCATCGAAGGGAACCGATTGGTTGTTCGGAACTGCGCCACCTTGGAAACCGGGATTATCGTTCTCATCGTTGTATACAGTGTCGTACCAAGCCGCACCACTTAATCGGAAGCCGTAGCGGTTTTGATACACCAGATCAAACTCACTGAGCAAATCCAGGCGATTGGATATCAGGCCCTTGTCGAAGTTGTAGTCCCCGTCATCCAGGTTCGGGTTATAGGCAGCAATCACATCTTCATCTTGGTCGTTCAATCGGAAGGCTGCGCTGTATTTGATTGTGTTGTCGAATCGGACCCTCAAGTCCTGAACGCCAGTATCTACGTTGATGGCAAAGGTCGGACTAGAAAAGGCAACCACCCCTCCTACACATATTGACTGAATCAATTGGCTTCGTTGATTTCGTACTGAATTGTATTGGAAAGACATTGCTTCACTCTCTTTTGGAATTGTTGCTGTGAATCGCTACCCAATTGCTCCTCTTTGGTCTTGCCGGCATTACCGCACCTCACTCAAAAAGGCATTTAAGATGGTCTCAATTTGATGTTAATCAATTCCTGAGACAGTCTCAATTTGAGGTTAATCTTTATTTGATACCCTGTCAATAAAATCCAAAGAATGTTAACACAACTCAGGTCGGATCTAGTTGCAACCCATTCCCTGTATTCTGCGGTTCAGGGCCTTCAGTGGTTAGAACCAACATACAGGAGTAAAAATCGCGGGCGGTTTTGAATGTTTACCTACCAGCGCGAGAGCCTGATTGGGGAAAACAGACACTGCGAGCCCAAAATAAGGGCTCGCAGCTAAAGGGCGGTTTACACGTTAAAGGTAAGGATGTCGTTAGGGACGCGAAATCCCTTTGCCTACTTCTACTGGCACTTTGAAGATAGTGGATTGGGTGCGCAGATTTACCATCGCTTCAAAAATATTATCTCCATCTACTTTGGTTGCTACCAGATACAAGGTTTTCCCCTCGTCACCTCCCAAAGCAGATGCAACACACTCGTATCCGGGTAGGTCAATTCGGTGCGTTATGTTCCGGTCTTTATCGATACGGATGAACTGGCCAGCTCGGAGCATGCTGATCCAGATTCCATCTTCGGCATCAATCGAAATTCCATCAATGCAGCCCCGCATATTCGCTCGATCCTCATCACTTGAGTAGATCGTTTTCATGTCAAGAAAGAGACGCGGATTCTCCAATCGACCATCAACAATGTCGGCAATGGTCAATTTTTCTTGGAAAGTTTCTGCGAATATCAGACTTTTCTGATTGCTGGTAATGACGATACCGTTCGGAAATTCGTGACCCTCCAGGCCGACGGACACAGTACCATCAGGATCAACAATGACTATGCGACCAGGCTTCAATGTTTCTCCTTCGAAAACCCTTGCACCAACGTCATCCGCATAAATCCTTCCATCTTGATCAATAACCATGTCACCAACGTAGCCAGTGTAGACACCGGACAAATCCGCATACTCTTCAAGCCCAGACCGTGTCTTTTTATACAGCTTCGTGTCATGCATAGAGCTAAGGATTAGGTCGCCTTCAGGAAGAAACCCAAGGCCGTTTGGTTTATTCGGCATCTCGGCAATCACTTCTTTATTGCCGGAATCATCGACTGAGTACACTTTCTTACCCAACATATCGGAGATATAGAGCTTGCCGTTTTTCCACCTTGGACTTTCTCCAAAATAAAGCCCGTTGGTTAGAACTTCGAGATTTTTGATGTTCATTGTTTTTGTCATGACAATCACCTATCCAGCTTTTCGATCAATTATCAGAACCTCATGGCTTCAGCTGTTCTATTAATCAGTTCCAACCTAAGGTTCTGGCCAAATCAACTTCCAGGCACTATCTAAAGACCTCGAATAGACCCGCGGCCCCCATGCCACCACCGACACACATGGTTACGACTACATATTTGGCCTTTCGGCGCTGTCCCTCTAAAAGGATATGTCCTACCTGACGAGCTCCCGTCATGCCGTAAGGATGACCGATAGCGATTGCTCCTCCGTTGACGTTCACTTTATCTGGATCGATACCCAGCCTTCTCTGGCAATAAAGTGCCTGGCAAGCAAAGGCTTCATTAATTTCCCAGAGGTCGATGTCCTCAATAGTCAATCCATGTAACTTCAAGAGCTTGGGCACTGCGTATACAGGCCCAATACCCATCTCCTCAGGGGGAAGGCCGGCCACCGCCATCCCCCTGTAAATGCCAATAGGAGCCAGACCCTCTCGCTCCGCGATAGCACGCTCCATCAACACACAGGCACTCGCACCATCAGATAGCTGGCTAGCATTGCCAGCGGTAATGGAGCCACCAGCGAGCACCGGCTTCAATCTCGCCAAGTCCTCCAATGTGGTGCTTGCCCGATTCCCTTCGTCTTTATCCAATAAAGCCTCTTCAAAGCTGACTGCGCCCGTAGCCTTGTCTTCTATCTTCCTAATAGAAGGCAACGGAACGATCTCAGCCTCGAATATCCCGTTTTGTTGAGCCAGAGCAGTGCGACGCTGCGACTCCAGCGCAAACTTATCCTGATCGGCTCTATCGATGGCGTACTTTTTGGCCACATACTCTGCTGTCTCCAACATCGGCATGTAGGCGCTCGGCACCCTCTCGAATACCGATGGATCTTGCTCTTCAGCTACCCATTCAAAATATCGGTTCTGAACTGCTGAAATATTCTCTTGACCACCGGCAGCAACGATGTCCATCCCGTCCACCATGATCTGCTTCGCAGCGGTTGAGATCGCCATCAATCCGGAGGAGCACTGACGGTCAATGGTCTGAGCACTTACAGTCGCAGGAATACCTGACGCAAATAGCGCATTTCGGGCGATATTGGAGCCAGCCGTCCCGGCATTGAGCACGCTACCAATCACAACATCGTCAATGCGTGATGGATCGATGCCAGACCTAGTAATCGCATGATTCAATGCATGCCCGAGCAGGGTTGGCGACTTCGTTGTATTGAACGCCCCCCTGAATGCCTTGGCTATTGGGGTCCGAGCAGTCGAAACGATGACAGCTTCACGCATGCTAGCCTCCCACTCTCATAAAAACTTACCCGAAAGTAACGCGCCGGCGTTCGGCACGACTGGCTCGAGCCCCAGTCGATCCAACATCTCCCGTACCGTGCATACGGCTGTCGATGTCACCGGAATTCCGATTAAATCTTCGGCTTCCTGGATTGAAGGCAGCGACTGCATCTGTACACAAGCGGACAACACAACGACATCTACGTTTTCGGTATTCAGCTTCTTCACATCCTCTTTCAGAAGAGCCGGCGACCTCAGACCTACTTCAAGGTTGTCTGCTATTTCAAACGCAATGGAGTCAACGACCTCAATTCCTTCATTTTCAATGTATTGAACGACCTTATCGCACAGCGGACGCATGTAAGGTGCGAGAAGAGAGATTTTCTTGGCACCCAATTTTCTGAGTCCGTAAATCAGTGCACCTGCTGAGGTCATGACTTCCGCATCGCAGTGGTTGTCCCGAGCAACCTTGGTCAATTCTGTTTCTGTGGTTCTGTGGTAGCCGAGTCCTGAAGCCATGATCGCGACCAAACAGGCAGTACTCATTACATCGACACGAGCATCAGCAAGTTCGGCAGCGCATCGCAAAGATTGCCGATTCATGGCCTCAAGCTCTTCAGGCGTCACGTTATGCATTCGCATCCGGCTAGAATGGAAGGTAAATCGTTCCGGACGGACAGACTCCCTCATGCGCAGCATTGCAGGGATCTCTGTTTCCATCGTTGTGTTAGAGCTAGGAACAATTTGTCCAATACGATAAGCTTTTTTCATAAAGTTTTTCCCTCGCCTAAAACCGAATGGTGTTCAAGCGCCTCACGTAGATCTCTAGGTATGGCGATGCTTTCCCTCGCATCCGGTTTGATACAAATTGGAGAGAACTTCCCTTCAAATGCCACACGGCCATCTGAAGTTAGAGCCCGCACAACAAGATCAAACGTCCGAGTTCTGATATCTTCGACCTGAACTATCAGGTCAATCACTGACTCCGGTTCCAAGCTGATATCAAACGTCAGGCTCAAGTGTTTGCAAGGAAGCCCGAGACGATCTGCCTTTTCGGTTGTCGACCAGTGGATATGTCGAAAGAACAAATCCACAGCGTTCAATAGATATCCCGGTACGAGCCCAGTAAAGACGTAGCCTGCGGGATCACAATCCATCCACCTGACTACTCGACGTACAGTGAACGGCTTCGTGGAAACGACCGACTCGAAGCTAGATATCATGATTACTGCTCCCCTATTTCCAGCTTCTCGGCAAGATCAGGGAATTCGGACATCAAACGCTCATCATCAACGCGCCCCGTTCGCGTCATAAATCGATAGACAAATTCTTTAGGGGAGTACTTATCCATCCATTCAGACATGTTTTCGTACCAGAGGTAGGACTTTTCCGATGCAGCAATCAGTTTCTGTTTGATTGGTTTGTGACGTTTTTCATAAGCCTCCAGCGCTGCCTCTATGCCATCGTTTGAACCTAAAAGATCTTGCGCTAATGCGATTGAATCGTTCATCGCAATGCGAGTCCCAGACCCAATAGAAAAATGGGCGCTCGCCAAAGCATCGCCAACTAGAACGTATCTACCGTGAACCCAATGCTTGCTCCGAATGACAGGAAACTGCCGCCAGATCTTTGATGCTGGGCCCGGATCCAGCTCATGTCCTTCAAGCTCGTTCTCATAAATTTTTTCGAATAGGTGAGTTCGCTCCTCATTGGTCATCTGGTCCATCGCCAAACTTGTCCATGTTTTATCGTCGCACTCAGCGACAAAGGTGCTCATGGACTCGCTGTAGGGATAGTAATGAGCACAGAAGTAGCCGCCCTTGTACTTCCTGAAGACAAGCGCGGAGGTCTCAAAAACCTTCTTGGTTCCATACCAGGCGAAGTGGTTGCTGAGGGTGCTGTAGGTTGTCCCGAACTCCTTGGAGAACTGCTCACGGATGACCGAGTTAATTCCATCTGCACCCACCACCACATCCGCATCATCAAGCCCCCATCTGGCTAGGTCATCGATGGATTCTATTCGTTGGTTGTGATGGATAGTGACTCCGGCCTTGAGCGCGTGTTTTTCAAGTATTTGAAGTAGCGTCAGCCGAGGGATTGCCCCCCCTTTTATAGGAAGGCAGATTTCAATGGGTGTTTCATCCTGGACAATAACCTGACGGTCATGCTGGGCCGTCGCACCTACAAGCTCCTCATATGACTCATCATCAGCCTGCTTCAATTGCATCAGCCCTGTGTCTGCGACAACAACACCAAAACCAAAAGTCGCATCTGATGGATTCTGTTCGACAACTTCAACTCGCCAGTTTGGCGCTCCCTTTTTCAGCAACATGCCCAGGTAGAGCCCTGAGGGACCACCACCTACAATTGCAACCTTCATTTTGCGCCCCCCACCGAATCGATCGTCAGGGTGTAGCGATCGAATTCAGTTACAGCTCCCGTATAGCCGCCCGTCAGGGCCGCATTCCAAAGGGCAGCCGGGAAACCCAGTTCCTTTCTTTTGAAAACCAAAGGTCCAGACGAGCTGATTTGCCAGTAGCCATTTCCTAAATCCTCAAGTTTATAATCCGGGTTCCTCTCCGCTTCTTCGACGAGTGGTCTAAACTCAGGTGCTTGCAACACAAGCAACGTAGGCTCAAATTCCTCTAATTCGCCCAGGGTCTCTGACGCCTTCAGCTTCCACACCTGGTCAATACTTTTGAATTCCTTGTGGCCGGCTTTCGCCGCATCTTCGATTTCCATGGCCGCTTCAATCGTGCGGGTTGCATCCTCGGCGTCCAGTCCATCCATCGGGCGTTCCTGAATGGTGATTTCGAGGTAGTAGCCATTTGGATCGTTGAAATAGATCGACTCGATTAGTTCGTGCCGAATCTGAAAAATCAGCGGAATTCCCTGGCTTTCCAAACGGTCACGCCATGCGATCAACTCATCATAGGTTTCGACTCGCCAGGCAGTGTGTGTTGCCTCAAATCGATAATCAGCCACAGGCTTTGTATAGTCAGGTTGCTCCGTATTGATGTAGTAAAAAAAGGCAATCGTGCTGTGGTTCCCACTATCAAAAAAGAAGTGAAGGAAGTCCGGATGGTTATCTGGCCCCCAAGCTCTTGCTGAAATGGCGTGGACGAGAGGGAGGCCTAATTTGTCACGATAAAACTCAACCGTTTCACGGAGCTTCCAAGTTGGGCGTGCGCTATGATGCACCCCTTTGAGTACAGGGCTAGGATTGTTCATAGTGATGGTTCCTCTTGTTAATGCGATGGCGTTTGGCTTTTGCGCTCTTGCTCAACGTTCGCTGCAACAAGCTTTTTGATTTGCTCTTTACTTACTTTCCCCGAAGCACTCAGAGGAAACGTTTCCAATACTTCAATCCGCTCCGGCCATTTGAATTTCGCAAGACCGTATTTTTCCAAGAATTTTCCCAACTCCGTTACCGACGGTGCTTCGTGACCATCCCTGAGAATGATGGTCGCGCAGAGTCGCTCATCCATCACCGGGTCGGGATAGCCAACTGCCATGACGGAGGCAACTGCGGGATGGTGGGAGACTGCTAGCTCAACTTCTTCGCAATTGATCTTTTCACCACCCCGACTGACAAGATCCTTTAACCGTCCACAAAAGAAGTAATAGGTTTTGCCATCAACCTCTTTGGTGTACATCAAGTCGCCTGAGCGGTAATACCCATCACTGGTGAACGCATCTTTATTTCGCTCCTCTGCGTCGAAGTAACCCCTGATTGTGTAAGGCCCCTTAAACGCAGGCTCACCAACCTCGCCAGGAGCAACTTCTTTCTCCGTGCCAGGAACAAGAATTTTGATGGAATCCCACTCAGAAACCGGGCGGCCATTGCTGGTGTCCTGCATTTCGATCGGATCATCTTTATGCACGAGCATGATGACCCCTTCCGTCATCCCAAAAATGTTATGGGTCCTGACGCCCAGAAGATTTCGGAGCTTGGCCGCACTATTGGCAACGATGACTCCTTTAGCGCTCGAAAGATCTACAACACCGTCTTCTATCGCTTTCTCGAGACGTGCAACAATTGGCCCGCCCAACATGAACCAGGTCGGCTTAGTCGTGGCAATAAGATCAATCAAGGTTTCGGGCTGGAGATCGGGAGCAATCGCGTATGTTCCACCCGTCATGAGGAATGGACCAAAACAACACCCCATATTTAGGTTATGCACCATAGGCTGGGGCATAAAAAGTACGTCATCTGGCGTGTAGTCGAGCCAAGCAGCTACAGCCCTCATGTTGTACAAATATTCGTTTTGAAACCGAGGGATAATTTTGGGAACACCGGTTGTGCCCCCAGAAAGTTGGAATACGGCCACTTGGAATGGATCGAGCTCAATATCCTCAAGTGCAGCCTGGGCAGCCTCTTTACTGATGCCATCAATAAGATCAGTTATTTGCAACACGCCCTCTTCCGGGTCGCCCTGCATTTTCAGAATCATCTGTAACGATGAGACTTCCCGTTGCATCTTTTTCGCAAAAGCGACGCTGTCAAACTTAGGATCCGCTCCCTCAACAACATGGAGTTTTGCCCCAGCATGATTCGCTAAGTATCCAATTTCCCGCTCACGATGAGCGTAGAGCGTACAGATCGGGATAACACCAATCTTGAGACACGCGAGAAAGGTTATAACCAGTTTTTCGCTGTCGCGGAGCTGAAACACCGCACGATCGAGCGGACGAAGTCCTTGCTTGATAAATGCTCCGGCCAGTCGATCAGAGAGGCTATCCAATTCTAAATATGTTAGGCAAAGCCCTGGCCCCACCAAGGCAACATTCTCGGGGTAAGCCTCGACCACTTTACGAAACCCATCACGCAGTGTTTCGCGGGTCAGAACACCTTCGGCAAGGTAATGATCGAGGTCTTTTTGATCGGGGTACACAACACCGGGAATCGGGTTTTTTACCTTGTTGTTCGAACTACTCGGGTTTGACTTAGTCATTGTTTTTCTCCTCTTATTTCGTTCAGAACGTTGTTTTCAACCAACGCCTGAGATGTTCGCCTGCTATCTTCTGGCCCGACTCCTCATCATCAGATAAGGGTTGGCCATGATGATTACCTCTGACTTTGTGCCGCTCCTTGTCTGACGACGCCAGGTCGTTGAAAATTTTGTCCGCGTCAGCCGGAAATACGCAGTTGTCGCCGGTGTATTCGATGAGAATGGCGGGCTGCTCGATAGAGGAGGCACATTTTTCCATGGACGCGTTAGAAGAGAGGCCAGACCAAGTTGACAGCCAGGACTCCGGCGTTACCGTCCTACCAAATCCAACGCTGCCAAAATTCGAAACATAAGGATTCGCACCCCAAAGAGAGCCCACATACCGGTCAGATGGATCAATAGAGGCATCCCAACACCTCAGATCGGCATCGGTCCGCCAAACCTGGAAAATTGGTCCATGGCCAGCCAGTTGCCGATCAGCGCGAGTAGGCTGCTCTTTTACCCTCTTCCGAGCAGACATCTTTCTGTTGATTAGATATTTAGCGTGGTCATCAATTCGTTGCACACGGGCACGCTGAGCGGCTTGGTACCTAGTAATGAATTCCTCTGAATAACGTGAAGAATCGGGCGGCACCGAGAAACCGTTTTCTGGGCTGAATGGATCCAACTTTGCATCGACCGAGAACGGATCGTTCTCATTTAGAACGGAAGGATCCAGAGCGTTCATGAGCAACACGCCTTGGCCGGGGTGCGGTGAGACAAACCCCAAACCGTCTGCAACTGGAAGCTCTGCTGACTCCAGCTTTGTTGGACGGCCGGCAGGAGTCTTCGAAATCCTTTTATCACCCGAGAGCAATGACTGCTGATTGTAGAAAGCAAAGAGTCCGGCCCCTCCGGAATTGCCTACCAGCACGATTTTTTCGAATCCAAGTGCCTTAAGGCTTCTCATGCCAGCGGCTACGTCATACAGAGCGAATTCATGCTCTAATCTAAGGTCATTGCCAACTGACCTCGCACCCTGTACCCAGCATGCCCAACCGGCATCCAGAATCTCGGGCACGAGGTAATGCGTCAGAACCAGTTCCCGAGGATGCATAACGAAAGCAACATTCTTCTCCCCGCCTCTAGAAAAAAGCATTCCCATCACGCTCTGACCATCTTCTGTCACCAGAGGCATTGGTACAGAGCTAAAGGGAGCCTTCATTCGCTCTGCGTTCCAGGATGCACCTCTCAATCCCGCCGTGACCGCTACCTTCTTGCCGTTGTTCTCTGATTTCACGGGATCGGACCTCCTCTTTAACTTTATTTGAGACCATGTCAATTTCAATAAATCCACCTTATATGATATTCTGAGTGGGTGTCAATTAAATCTTGAGGGATATCAAATGCCGGACAAACCGACCACTCAACGAAAGCGCGCTGGAAGGCGCTCGAAGCACGAAAAGGACGTCACACGCGAAGCAATGATTGAGTGTGCGATAGGCATAGCGAAAAAAGAGTCTTTGCTGGAGATCAGCATGGTGAGACTAGCCAAGGAGCTGAACGTATCTCCAGGGCTTGTCCACTACCATATGAATTCGAGGGATGAGCTACTAAGTACTGTAATCAATGCTGCGATCAAAGAGCGGGTTCAGCTGCTACCCGATTTAACAGGAGACTGGAAAGAAGACCTCCTAGGTATTTGTAGATCTACGCTCGAGGCCTTCGGCAACTGGCCAGGATTGGCAACATACACCCTTTCCCAGAACAAATTCAGATTATTCCAGAAGGTAAAACCTGGCGAAAAAGACTATGGTTTGATCTACTTTGATCATCTTGGAAGAGTTCTGAAAAGCTCTGGGCTTTCCCCCTTCGTGTCAGCACTGACATATCACCTCTTATTATTGTTTGTTTCCCTAGCCGCTGTAGAAAAAGAAAACCGGCAAGCCCCTGCAATACATAGGGAATTTATCCTTAAACATGTGTCTGAGCTGGCGGACGGCCAGTACCCAGGTGCCGAATTTCTAGTAGAGCCTTTCACTCGAATTACGAACGAAAAGACTTTTGAAGCAGGGATACAGTTTATACTCAACCAAGTTGGAGCTTTATCCGGACAAGACGCTGAACTAGTTGAGTTTGGCGAATAGAAACCTTCACTTTTCCAGCAGTCGAGATGAGAGGAGATGCGTAGCAGGCAAGACTGAAATTCATCATCTGCCAAGCCGAAGGTAGTGTCGTCTATATGACAGTTTCAACGGGAACTATATTGGCGGAGCTTATTCAAAACACTGCGTGCGTTGGTGAAGATCGTCGCAGACTTGGCAAGCGCGAGAACTGTCAGAGGACCGCCTTTGACCTTGGTGTGACGGGCAAACAGATAATTAATCGACAGCTGGTCATCGTCGAACACGACCATCACATCTTGGAGCTCATGAATATCAGCAAAGGTGAACCCTTTTTTCTGCCTTATCCTGGAGAGACTCACATTCTCTAAGTACGGCACATACGGGCCATCCGGCCAAGCTGACCCTGACCCCGTTTCAGTACCGCTCATTGTCAGAAAAATCCGGCTCTAATTGCTGCTTCAGACGACCCGAAACAGCGTGTTTTCTGGCGTAGTCGGAAGGTGTGGACCACCCCAATGCGGAGTGGGGTCTGACTTGATTATAGAACGTTCTCCAGGCCTCAATCTTCTGCTCGGCATCGGCCAGTGACAGAAACCAGTTCTCGTTCAGGCATTCTTGGCGGAGTCTGCCGTTGAATGACTCCACGGTCGCATTGTCCGTGGGCTTGCCGGGCCGAGAGAAATCAATTTCTATCTGTCTCTCATAGGCCCACCGGTCCATGACCTTGCCGGCGAATTCGGAGCCGTTGTCCGCTTTCAGTATTCTCGGGTTACCTCGGAAACGAGCGATCCGCGTCAGTGCTTCTTTGACGTCTTCTCCTCTCAGGCTCTGTCCGACGATGATGCCAAGGCACTCCCTGGTGAACAGATCAATGATGGTCATCAACCGCAGCCGGCGGCCGTCAAAAAGGGCATCTGAGACGAAGTCCATGCCCCAGATGTGATTGGGAAATTCCCCTTGAGACATAGGCTGCCGGTTCTTCGCAGCCTTGTTCCGTCTGGGGCGTTTCAGGCGCAAAGACAGCCCTTGCTCACGGTATAGCCTGTAAACGCGTTTGTGATTGTCCTGCCAGCCTTCACGCTGCAACAACACATGCACCCGACGATAGCCATAGTGGACTCGAACCTGAGTGATTTCCCGGATCCGCATCGATAGCGCCGAGGCGTCACGAGCCACCGATTTGTAGTGGTAGGAAGCCCGGGAGAGGCCCAGGACCGCACAAGCCTGCCGCTGGCTGACTCCGAATCGCTTCTGGAGATCATCAACCAGCTGACGCTTGCGAGGCGGTCTCAGGCCTTTTTTGACAGCACATCCTGAAGCATGGCTTTGTCCAGGCTCAGGTCCGCCACCACCCGCTTCAGGCGCTGGTTCTCCTCCTCCAACTGCTTCAAACGCCTCAACTCGGAAGGTCCTAGCCCTCCGAATTTCTTACGCCAAGCGTAAAACGTGGCGTCAGAAATCCCCATCTTGCGGCAGACTTCCGGAACCGATGTGCCCAACTCCGCCTGCTTCAGGGCGAAGGCAATCTGCTCTTCGGTGTAACGGGATCGCTTCATGGCATGATCTCCTATTCAAGGCTCAATCATGCCGGATTTTCCAGTTTTAAACGGTTAAGAATTCTGGGTCAGGGTCAATCCCATCAGGTCGATCAGACTATATATCATTGAACCAATTGGATTCTGGGCGACGTTAGTTATCAGCTAGGCCCCTCAACAATGCACACAATTCTGTTACCGCCTCTTGAGCAGATCCGGGTGAGTCAAAGCGAGAGAGATACCAGACCGGATGATCATCCAGTCCTTTTTCGGCGCCAAATCCAAAATGCTCAAGTGCGGAAGTGACCTTCGAAGAGCAGGAGTTCCCATCTGTTGTTGAAAAAAGAAATTGGTATTGATGATCTTGATACCAAACTTTCATTTGGTACTCACGATCCTCAAATCGGAAACCGGAGAAACAAATATAAGTTAGAGCGTCTGCCCCACGATCCGAGTGATAATAAGCTAACTGAAACGGGCTAGAATTTACTTTATCTGCCTCTAGTCGAAGCTCAAGGAATTTTGAATACAGCTCGCTGTGGTAGTGGTTTCGCTGTGACTCGTGTAACAGCACTACCTCATTGTTGTTTTTGACGATAAACCCCTGATTACAAATTTTGAAAAGCGCTGGCGTACTAATCAGCAAGCTTCTCCAATCTACGACCTGTAAGGTTTCCAATGCAGCTTCGCAGATTTTGTCCAGCGATCCTTGGATATCATCCGTGTCAAAATTTGGGTCATCGAAAACAGATCTAACGTGACTTTGCCTTTGGTCCCAAGGGCTTCCTTGGGTATAGGGCAGACGAAGAAGCCTTTTCCAGCTGTGATCTCGTTCAATATTGTTTTTGGCTAGCCGGGTGCTCAACAAGTTAAACCTGTCAGCAGTACTCGTCGTCAAATAATCCCCTTTAGTCAGCACAGCTCTTTCCCATGCATAGTCAATGCTGGAAGAACTGACTCCAATCACTGAAAACACAGCAGAGGCAGAACGGGCATACCGGCGAAATTCATCTAAATAGTTTTGCTGATCAGCCTCACCCCAACCTGTATTACCGTGCTCTAGGTAATAATCAACAATCCCTGAGAATTTCAGGACGAAACCGACTTGTCCTCGAAAAAACGAGTGGTTCTCCAAGGAAAGAACCTCGGTAAGCCATTCCGAGGACTTATCGATCAAATGCGCCTTTACTTTTTCTTCAGTGATTTGAGCCCCAATAAAGCCATCAACATCAACATCACGTCTTAATAGCTCCAATACTGGGGTACCTTGCTCAGCTAAATCACGAATGGATTCCAGCGACAGGTAATAATCATCAAGGGTATTGATAATTGTATTTTCCGTTAGATTGAAGATCACCCTCATCCAGGACGACAATTCGTCTCCGCGAAGACCATTCTCCACTGCGCGATAAAAACCGTAAAAACGCAGCTTCTCTGGATAGCTGGTGGTGTTCCTGATAACAGCTCTGAAAGTTTCCTCTTCCGAGTAGTACGGGTTGGGCTCCAGGTAAGGTGTTAACTTTCCCTGGCTCAGGTTGCCGCGGTGCAGGAGGTCAAACATCGAAATCAGGTGAACGATGAGATTCTGTGACAGGCAGTTCAGCTGGTCATACTCCATAAATGACCAGCGCTTCAAACTACCTCCTGAGCCAAAAAGACCTCGTTCGAGATTCTGGTCAAGAATATGGAAATTCGCGATCACCAAAGCCATAAAATTCATCAGCTCATCGTCATAGGTATTGTCTGCTGATGTTTCGTTGCGATAGCTCCAGAAAAGATCCGCCCAATCGGTATCAATTTTGTGAATAAAGTACTCATAACCGGAAACCGGTCCGTCCTGGAATTCGAGCCGGTATTCTGGCCACGGCGAGTTAAATGACTTTACTTTCTTTTCGAGACGGGCTTTAAAATTTTCGAATTGGGTTAGTGGCTTGCCTCTGGCATTCATCTTGATGTAGAGGTCATCAGTGAGCTTGAACTCCTGCAAGTTCAAAAACAGGAAGGTAATCACCGGCGCCTCATCATCCACCAGTAGATCAAAGAACTCTTTACAGCCTTCAAAGCGGTCATGAATTGCATCAAGCATGATCAGCATTGATCGAATGGTGGGATCACTGCTCCACGAAAGATAAAACCAGCCAGCGTCCTCAATAGTGGCAGCAATGCTCCCAGAGCCGGTTTCGTCACAGAGCAAATCATCGATCCGGATATCATTGGCTATCATTGCATCGCAAAATTCACTGGAACTGTTCCTAGTTTCATAAGTGAACAGTGAGTGTCCCTTGATGCTAAATGCACTTCTTAGAAACTCAGTTTGCCCGGAGATTTGTGCTAGATACCAGTGCAATAAAAATAGAGTGGTCAGCCGCTGTTGCCCATCCAGTGGCACAAATCGCCCTGCGACGGGTAGGGTGCCCGCATCCTCTTTTTTAGAGTTGTTAGCGACAATACTTCCATATACGAAATCAAGGTCCCTAAGAGGTGTCCCTTTTTGAAGATACCCGTATAGTGCGTCCAAAAATGCGGTGCGAACAGCTTTCTGATTTGGGCGCCCCTGGGCATAGTCACGCTGGATTATCGGTATCTCCACCCGAAGCCGTTTTTTACTGATTAGTTGAAAAAAGCTAAGTCGCTCGCCCGACTGAGGTTCCATATCCTGACTATTCATTTAAGCCTCCTTGCTCGGGCAAATACTCTGATAGCGCTGCTCGAATCGCTGCCAGGTAGTCGTTCGCATCTGACTCTTGCCAATACAGCAGGTCGCGAGAGGAACGGCTGTAAAACTTTAGAAAAACGTTCTTGGTGCAGATTGGAACAAAGATACCGCACATGTCATTTTCAATGATGCGTGTGCGTTTCACGGGATAAAGCGCGTTCTTGTAGCTTCGATTGGTGTTTGCATCCAACAAGGCTAAATTTCCAAGACTGTCAGCCCACCCTACATCGTCATGGCCAAAGTGATCGCAAATGTCGCGATACAAGCCTTCAAAATCGTCTTCATCCAGCTTTGGCTGCTTCAGCAGACGCTTTAAATCCTCTACAAACGGTTGCTTGTCCGTGTCGGTTGTTAACTTTGCGTGCTGGAAGTATCCCAGCATATCCTCAAGCCAGGCACTCCGGCTGGAGCCGATAGGCACTATATCGGTTTGAGAACGGATATGCTCAATATCCCAGTTTTCTCGCTTATAGCGATCAAACGGAAAGCGAATGTCCGCTTCCTTTGTCGCCAATAAAGTCTGAATGTTGAAGAGCAATAGCACTCTCTTGATGAGCGAATCACCGTAGTTCAATTCCGTCAGTTCACAGCGCACCCGCTCGCGGATTCTATCTTTCAGATAGTTTTTAAAATCTGATTTAGTGGTGCCTGGCTGATCAGAGGCTTTCTTGAGCGTAACTACATCATCGCCACAGTCCACTAGGAACCCAATCAAGTGATACAACTCCCGGTCGCGATACCACTCGTCGAAGGTTAGAAAATAGTCTTTGATGCCCTTCCAAAGGGTGCCTATATCAGCCCCGCCCTCTTTAAAATCAGCATTGAACTTATGAAAGGTAAAGTAATTCTCGGCACCAACCTTTTTTCCTTTCATCAAATCGAAAATGAATTCGATAAGGGTCTCGTAGCGTGTGCCAGAATCTGAGCGATGAATGAAATACCAAAAGTCGGGCGCTTGCAGTTGCTTCTCTATACTGTCCCATTCGGATGCAATCTGTATTTGCTTCAGTCGCGCCTGATCGGCATCAAAATGATGGCGCTGTAAGAAAAGGGCCTTGACCAGCTCCGCATTGGTTAGGGGAATTTTCCCAATATTGATGCGTGAAAACACATCCACCGCATAGTCATTGCCAACACATTCATCAGTCAGGTCATACCAAATTACTTTAACCGATTGATCTGCCTCTGGCTTGGCCAACAGGACCGAAAGCAACGCATTATTTTCATTGAAGTCTCTATTGTCGAACCACTCTGCTACCGCTTTATAGGCGCTGGCTATGTGGAAGAAATCAATATTATTGGTTTCTTCTGGGGGTCGGATGTTCTTTAGAAAGCTCTCACTTTCAGAACGAGTCTCGTATTCGAGCGCGTATAGCGGTTTTTTGTAGGCTTCTTGCAGCTCTCGCCGTAGATGCTCTTTTTCAAGGTAGTGAAGAATGATGTACAAGGTGGTTAGTCGCTGTTGACCATCTACCAGCTCCCAGTGGTCGTCCCTTTTCACCACTACGATGGGTTGCAGGCAGTAAAAAGCTGACTTTTCGCTAGATGCCTGCTGACTGAATTCCCAGACATCCTCTAAAAGCTCCTTCACCTGAATCTCGGACCACCGATACCCGCGCTGATACGCCGGTATATAGAAACGCTCTCCCAAGAGCTCGTAGATATTCTTTAAACAGAGTTTCTCCTGAACCAGTACATCGCTCATATCAACCCTTGCTTCCTTGTCATTAGTTTTCGCATCTTGCCCTTTTTGATCACAAAAATCAGCATGGCTCAAGATCTCGGCACTCGCATTCTTACGTGCCCTATGATCAGAAAGCGTACCTTTCCAAGTCATAGATTTTTTGCGCGTGATCGTTGGACGTTAAAAAAGGCGAAGTTGCATATTTTTGAGGGATAAACAAAAGCGTCCAACAAACGACCGTTTTCTGGTTGTTGGCAAAACTTTGAGATTGCAACTAAGTTTTATTTAGATAAGGACATCTCAGAGATACCGGTTATGAAAAGATTCTTGCCCCACCTCTTTATTCTTGTCATTTCAGTTTCACTTGGATTTTTGCTGGGTCAGCACCGAGCAGCCACCCACGTCGTTTCAGAGATTGAAGCCAACCAAATAGAGCAGAAGCCGTTTGAAGCTGTGTTACGTGGTGATGAAGCGCAATTGCAGACTTTGTTGGATTCAGCAGTCAATGCAGACCACCGAAATTCGGCAGGTGAAACCTTGTTGCATGTTGCCGCTAGCACGGGCAACCGGAAAATGGTTGAGATGCTCCTTGAGCATGGTGCCGATTTTACCCTGGAAAACAACCAGGAACAGACGCCCCTAGCTATTGCGGTTCTAGCAGACGATATTGCTGTTATCAAGGAACTCATCGAAGCAGGCGCATCCACTTCCGAAACAATAATTCTGGATGGTGTGAATGTAAATTTGGTCGAGATTGCAGTAGCAAACAGTTCGTTTGAAGCTCTCGCCCTGCTAGATCAAGAAAAAGCTCAGTCCGTTCAGGAGGACCTAATGAATGTTCAGAGCGGCTTAAAAATGATTGATGCAGCAAAAGTTGGAGATACGATTTTAATAAGAGAATTGGTCGATGAGGGAAGCGACCTCAATTTTAATGACGAAAACTCCTGGTCTCCACTGACTCATGCCGCAGCAAATGGTTTTAGTGAGGCTGTTAACCTGCTCATAGAGTCAGGTGCAGAGATTAATGCTCAGACTCCAAATGGGATGACTCCTTTACATGTTGCAGTGCTTGGAAACCACGTAGAAGTCGTCCGTTCGCTAGTGGAGTCAGGAGCTGATCAAACGATCTTGGCAGAGGGAAAATATAGTCCGTATGAGCTTGCTCAGGCTCAAGGAAGCTTCGCTCTACTAACGCTTCTTGAAAAGCCAAATAATGGAGAGAGCCGGCCTAATATTTTCTCGGTTATCCAAAATGGCGACGTCGGTCTCGCTATGTCTTTGTTCAAGGGTGATTGGCAGTTAATGAAAACAGCTGATGCTGCTGGCTGGTCCCCATTGATGCATGCAATTGAGGCGGATCAGACCGAAATAGCTCTTGCGATCCTTCAAGATGCCAGTTCTGAGGCGAATCGGTATTCGCCAGATGGTGTAAGTCCTCTCGTAGTTGCCGCAATGAAAGGAAACTCCGTTTTAGTTGAGGAGTTATTGGAGGAGGGCGCTGCTCTTGAGTATCGAATTAAAGGCGTGTCGATCCCAGAAATTGCAGCAAAGAATGGACATCAAAGCCTGAGTAATTACCTGGACGAAAGGCTCAAACTTCAAACTAGAAGCTTGCAGCGTGAACTCAACCTTTTTGGACAGGTCCCGGGTCCGTGGGACGGCCTATGGGGTGATGGCACCAGGCGGGCTGTGGAGGAGGTTAAAAAGAATAACCCGGAAACCGCGCGCATGAATCACGCGGAGCTGGTTGATTGGCTTTACGATCAGAATAGCCATGGAATTTTCTACTGTAATCACACTAAGAAAGACAATTTGTGGTTCGTTCTCGCCTACACTAGCTCTGCCCACGAAGGTGGTATTTCGAGCGGATGGTATAAGGTAGGGAGGTACGAGTGTCGTAGGAAATACATTGGTGGTAGCAATATTATTGCTTTCACCCACGCTTCTGGTCGTGGAGGAAGCTGGGGCAGGGGTGATGCAGAGTTCTGTATCCGAAGGCCGGATGGATTTAGGATCGAGCACCCTGTCTCCTGTAATGGCGACGGATACGAACGAGCCCAGTTCTCAAGTTGGCCATTTGGTGGCGGTACCCGGCGTATTGCAAGAATGGTGGAATGAATATGACAAACCTCTGCCGGCCATTGCCCTCCTTAATAGGCTTCACTTTCCTGCTGCTTTTGTTCAGGCCGTTTGATGCAAATGCCCTTCAACTGCCTAATCCTCCAATCGCCCCTGAAAATAATTCGGAGTGTCAGGCATTTTCTCAAAAGTGGCGGGAGCTATTTAGTGCAGTTGCGGACCAACATACTCAGTGCTTAGCCGAAAATAAGAATTCTGATTGTGCTATCGGGCAGGGGGGTGGCCCTGGTGGAAATTGTTACTGTCACCGCTGCCAGCACTTGCATGCATTAAAGTGGAGGATCATGTTGGGCGATCTTAATGACCAAAAAAACCAACAAGTAAGTCAGTGTTATCACCAAGTGCGAGAGCATAAACGATTATTGAGGGCCGAGAATAGAAAAACAAAAGCCAATCGAAAAGACCTGATTCCAATTAATGATCCCCCTTCTGATACAGCTCAAATAAACCAATATTTTGAGGAAAGAGCAAAGAAAGTTTTAGTCAATCAGGTCACTTCAAATTCGAAAAAAATCGCCATCGAGCATGCAAAGGGAAAAGTTACAGAATTTAGACTAGCGGTTGAAATTCAAAAAAGAATTGCGAAAGCTGAAAGGCGAACCCGTATTGCTGCCGACTTTTTGAAGCTTTTCAACGAGGGTGGAACGACCGAACAGAAGCTGAGCGCCGTCACCAGGAGCGCCGTTGAATTGAAATACGCCTCCAGCGGGAATCCCATCTCAAATCTCATATTTGCACAATCCCTCGGAGCAATCTCGTCCATCTTAGGCGATTCTCTATCGACCATGGAGCGGGAGTTCTCGAGGTTTCCGTCAGGCAGTGAAGCTGGTGCATCAGCATTGATCAATGCGCGTTTGGCTGGAATTGATAGGCTGAATTTCCTACGCATTCCTCAAAGACTTTCTGACAGGCGGAAGCTTATAGCTGCCAGAGAAAATTCAGAGGCTTTCGAGAGTGCAGTCTTTGAAATCATAGATAAGATAGCGGCGGAGAAGCTGGCAGAACATCGTAGGGTCGAAGCTGAGCGGCAGAAACAGGCTGCTCGGACAGCTCCTTCGCCGCAGAATTCGAGTCCTTCGCAATCGGTAAATCAGTTGGCTCCAAAAAGGAATGAATGTTTCGAGGAACACTCGCGTTTGGCGAGGGAAGCAGAGAGACTCGAGCGGCGAATTCAGATTGCTTCAGTTGGATCGAGCGAATGGAATCGCCTTTACGAAGAAAAAAGGTCGACCGTGCAACGGATGCTTAGCTTGGATTGTTCATAGGGCGCACTGGTTTTCCCGACACGTACTTTAGCTCTCAAAAGGGTATTGCCAAATTAACTATTTCAAGGCGCAGTCGCCTTCCCTGCTCTCTTCATACCACCGCCGCTCTCCAATCGGAAAGCGCACCTTCCCTAGGGTTTCGATAGTGCTTTGCTCCGATCAGGTGGCGGCCGAGATTGAACAAGGCGTAGACAACAGCATGGGCATTCAGGAAACGCCGCGCCTGCCTTGATAACTTGAATCAGCGCATTTGTATCTCTCGAACCCGAGTGAGCTGATGCGATAATTCTGCTCTGTTGTTGGCATACTGAGCATTGTCATGAATCGTCTTCGGCATGAGATAACGGTGAACCACATCGTAACTGCGCGGTTTGTCGGTAACGATTTTCCTTGGCTCACGGCCATGAGACGCTAGAAGGCGATTAAAGAAGCGCTTTGCGGCTTGCCCATCTCGTCGGGTTTGCAGGAGCACATCAACAACATCGCCATCCTGGTCCACTGCCCGCAACAGATAGTGGAACTCGCCATTGATCTTCACGAACACCTCATCGATGTAGAAGATGTCGCCATAACCATCCCGTTTTTGCTTCAGACGAACCGCGTATTTTGGCCCAAACTTGTTGCACCACAGGCGGATCGATTCATGGCTTACGGAGACGCCTCGCTCAGCCAGCAGATCTTCGATGTCTCGGTGGCTCAGGCTGAATCGGTAGTAGAGCCAGACCGCGTAGCTGATGATATCCGGAGGGAACCGGTGGCGCTTGTATGTTCTCATCGAACGATTTTAGTAAAATGTGACTTTAACTTGGCAGTACCCAACGGCGTGGGCCTTGACCTCTTCTCATATAGTTAATCGAAATTTCTCTCTCTCATCTCTTCGCAGACCCCGTCGATGCCCGGAAACATGGAGCCTGCGGTTATGCCCATGAAGCGGAGGTCATCCATAGCAGAATCACGTTCACTCACCGGAATATCGATAGCGGTTAGAAACGCAGTATTTGCGGTTGTTTCCAACTGCTTAATATAAGACTCAATGTCGAGTACATTGGTTGCAGTTGTCGCCGCTTGCTGTGGGATCTGCCGAGGGTTAGCGATGGATATAAACTCCATTACCGATAGATGAGGTAAAGGCGGATCTAACACATGCGATTGGTTAAATTTGGCTTTCCATTGCTCGTGATCGAAGAGATAGACCCTAACATCATCTTTGCCGGTTTTTTGGTGTTTTTGAACACCCCTAAATGCAAAAAAGGCCGCAACGTAAGGAGAGTAGGACCAGTCTAATAATGGGGTGGGATAGCCATTGTAACCATCCCCTACGCTCGGTGCATGCGCAATTAGAATTCTCCGATCTACAATGGGACAAAGGGAGAGCAACAATAAACACTCATTCGTCACCTAACTTTTAATCCGAGAGGTAACGCAATTAAAGCTTTATCTACCTTCTTTTTGGTGCTAAATC
>Ga0315339_1001008_pt1 | contig 27970 bp, 23 predicted proteins | sample ASW17metaG_FD_204514 | JGI IMG/M metagenome (GOLD analysis project Ga0315339, IMG submission 204514) | Ammonia-oxidizing marine archaeal communities from Pacific Ocean, United States - ASW #17 | ecosystem: Environmental > Aquatic > Marine > Oceanic | place: USA: California | collected 2016-12-05 | reverse complement strand
ATTTTCTTGTGGTTTATTTTCTGGAATAAAAGAACTTCTTCCCCCAAAACTTGCTACTCTTTTAACTCTACACCCTACAATCATGTTATAAAAATCTATATCGTGACAACATTTCTCCAACATAAAACCACCAGAGTATTTCTCTTTTCGACGCCAATTACGCATAAAAAAACCACCATGCCAAGGCATAATATGTTCTGATGCTTCAATAGAAATAATATTACCTAAAATATTTTTATTTATTAAATCTCTAACTGATCTTGCGTGTTGAGAATATCTTAAAACAAGACCTACCAAAACCTGATCTTGTCCAAATTCACCTAACAATTTTGCTAATTCAAAAGATTGCATTTCATCAATGACAATTGGCTTCTCAGCAAAGATTTTAATACCAGCGTTTAGTCCAATTTTAATATGCTCTAAATGAAGATGATTTGGAGAACCAATCATCAAAAGATCTAATTTTTCATTTTTTAACATGTCATGAAGATTTTTATATTCTTTGGATGGAAAAATATTTTTACTTTCTGCAAATTTTTTTCCAATAGGTTGTGGATCAACAAAAGATATCATTTCCACTTCAGGGTTTATTTGTTTTAGTTCAAAATAAACATGTGCTATTCTATTTCCAAAACCAACAGCACCTATTTTCATAATATATACGTATTTAAAATTCTAATTATAAACAAGAAAAATTATTAAAAATCATGATGTTTCCAACCTAATTTTGTTAAAAGATTCATATTATGTTTTAAGGCTGATCTAAACTCACTCCAATTCCTTCTATGATCTGAAGACCAAGCAACTTCAGCTAAAGTAGCAAGTCTTGGGTTAATCATTTCATCCATATACGATTCATCAGTTAGAGTTTCTGACCATAATTGCCCTTGAATACCTAGAATTAGTTTTCGAAATTTTTTATGAATATTTTCTAGAGGTCTCCAAGAATGTATTTCAGAAGCCTCAATGGTAGCTGCCCAACAAATACCTCGCTCCTCAGTTGAATTATTGTGAACCATATCAAAATATGTTTTTTGCCCAGGACACATAATTGTTTGAAATCCCTTTTTTACTGATGCAACAGATACATCGCTATGCTCCCAGGCAAAAATCAAACAATTTTTATCAATATTACCAGAGCCACCTGCAGAACCAATTTCATTGTGTGGAGGAAGAGCAGCTTCATTCCACGCAGCAGTTCTTTTATTATTCATTTTATTTAAATTTATTATCTTGTTCATATAAAAGTCTTGAAGCTCAGAAAATGTATCAATTTCATTTTCTTTCATAAACTTTATTATTTTAGGAGAGCCCTCCCAAGCAGTTTTAGGTCTTTCATCAACTCCAACATGAATAAATTTATAAGGAAATAATTTACTAATATCATAAAGAGTTTTTTCTAAAAATTCTTCAGTTTCATTTAATACAGGATTTATAGTATTATTCTTATAATTGCCTATGTCCTCTGATTCTATATTTGATTCATGATCATATAGTTGTGGCATAACTTGCAACAAAGCCCAAGAGTGAGCGGGTAAGTCAATTTCTGGCATTATTTCAATATTTAAATCATTAGCAAAAGAGATTAATTCTTTAACATCTTCTTTGGAATAGTAACCCCCACTTTTATAGTACCCTGTTCCATATACAGGAGGTATCCTTTCCTTGTAGCCTCTAAAAGAAGAGTGCTTAGCTAAACTTGGATAGCTTTCCAAGTCCAATCTCCATGCTTCATTATCTGTAAGATGCCAATGAAAGCGATTAAGTTTAAATAAACTCATATAAATTAGTAATCGTTTAATTATTTTAATAGAATGAAATTGTCTTGAGCAATCAAGATGCATCCCCCTCCATTCGAATTTAGGTTTGTCTTCTATTGTACCTATTGGTAAGTCACCTGAATAAAAATAAGATAATTGTAGTAAAGTGATCAAAGCATAAAAACTTCCACCATAGTTGTTAGAAAGCACTAGAACACTTTGTGAGTCGATTATTATTTTATATGCATCTTCTTCCATATCAATTTTATCAAATTTAATTTCAATACCACTATTAGTATTAAAATTAATTCCTAATGCTGTAGTAGTTGTATTTAATAATAAAAAAGCTTTTTGTATTCCTTCATTTTTTGTAAAAAATATTTTATCAGGATTTTTTAATAAATTATCACTTAAATTAGTTTTTAAAGGCTCAGGTATAATTGGATTAATAATTTCAGAATCGATTTTTTCATAAAGTTTTTTTTTAATTGGTTGATCAAAATTTAAATTTTTTAATTCTGATTGAATTAAATTTTCATTTTCATCTAATAAAAAAACTCCTTCTGGTCCGCATGATAAATTATAAGTTCCTATTCGAGGGGTTTGTAATAGAATATAAATCGTCTTATTTTCGTTAGAAAGAAGATCTTTGTTTTCTAAATTCAACTCATAATACCTTCCAATCTGCTTGACTATTATAGCTCCATCCAAGGATTTAATTGAATAAACAAGACTAAAACATAACTTAATATTCTTAAAATTGTTGTTATTTTTATTTTCTAAATTGATAGATAAAACATTTTCTTTGTTGAATTTAGGAGTAATAATTATAGAAATCATAAATATTATATTTTAATTATAACTTTAAAAATGAAAAATAGCAGTGAAAACTTCAATCAATTATTTAACAGTCCATCAACCATAAAAGTATCTTCTCATGCAAGAGTAAATCTAATTGGTGAACATACAGACTATACAGGAGGTTATGTTATGCCTTCTCTTCTTCCTTACAAGACTACTATTTTTTTAAATGAAAATAATAAAAAAAATTATTCTGTATTCTCAGAATATTTTAATGAAAATTTTGAATTTAATGATTTTATTAAATCAAAATCAAATGATTGGTTAGATTATATCAAAGGTTGTTTGTTTGTTTTTTTTGATGAAAATAAAAAAATTAAAAATACATATTTAAAAATATATATTAAATCTGATATTCCAATGGGAAGAGGTATTTCTTCCTCTTCAGCCTTGTGTGTAGGAGTTATAAAAGCTTTAAATAATTTTTTTGAAACTGGATTTAATGAAAAACATATAGCTATATTAGCTCAGAAAGTTGAAAGGAATTATATAGGTGTGTCTGGAGGTATTATGGATCAAATGGTATCATCCATAGGAATTCACGGTAAAGCATTTTTTTTAGATTGCCTCAGTTTAAAATATGAATTGCTAGACATACCTGTGGATTGGAATTTTTGTTTAATAGATTCTGAAGTGCAAAGAAATTTAAGAGAAAGCTCTTATAATGAACGTTATGAAGAACTTAAAAAAGCTGAGGGTATTTTAAATACACAACATCTTGGAACCATAAAAGAAAATCAAATAGATGAAAGTTTTTTTGAAAATAAAATTATTTATAAAAGAACAAAGCATGTAGTTTCTGAAAATCAGCGTGTTTTATATGCAAAAATATTTTTACAAGAAAATGATATTGAAAATTTTGGAAATCTTATGAATAAAAGTCATCAATCCTATTCACAAGATTTTGAAGCATCTACTAAAGATGTTGATTTAATTGTTGTTCGTTCGATAGAAAGTGGCGCTTCTGGTTGTAGGCTAACCGGTGGTGGATTTGGTGGTTTTACAGTATCTTTAATTGAAAAAAATAAATATGATAATTGGTATAAAAAAATGCTAAATTATTATGATCAAATTAAATTCTTTAAAATATAATGGAACAATATCAAAATTATATTAACGGTCAATTTAAAGACTCTAATAAAAAATTCCATTCAATTAATCCTACAACAGAAGAACCTTGGGCTGAAATAAGTGCTGCAGAAAAAGAAGATGTAAATGATGCTGTTAAAGCTGCTAGCAATGCATTTCATGGGGAGTGGTCAAAATTTTTACCCCAACAAAGAAGCAAGGTTCTAAGATCAATAGGAGATAAACTTTTAGAAAATGCAGAGCTTTTAGGGACTATTGAAACTAAAGATACTGGTAAAATGTTTAAAGAAACAAAATTTCAAGCTAATTATATTGCTGAATTTTATTATTATTATGCAGGTTTAGTAGATAAGATTGAAGGCTCTACCCTACCAATCGATAAACTCGAAATGCAAGTTTTTACAACAAGAGTTCCAGTTGGCGTAGTTGCTGCTATTATACCTTGGAACTCTCAAATGTTTTTAACAGCAGTTAAACTAGCACCTGCTCTAGCAATGGGAAATACAATAATCATTAAAGCTTCAGAAGTAGCGCCTGCTCCTTTATTTGAGTTTGCAAAAATAATTAATACAATTGAGATTCCTATAGGAGTAATAAATATCATTACAGGATTTGCAGATGAATGTGGTAAAACTCTAACGTCACACCCTAAAGTAGACCGAATAGCCTTCACTGGCGGAATGCAAACAGCAAAACATATAGTTAGAAATTCTGCAGAAAATTTATCTCATGTAACCCTTGAACTTGGAGGTAAAAGTCCGGTAGCAGTTTTTAATGATGCCAGAATAGATAATGCTCTTAATGGCGTTACTGCTAGTATCTTTGGAGCCAGTGGCCAAAGTTGTATTGCTGGATCACGTTTATATCTTCAAGATAAAATATATGATGAATTTTTAGAAAAAATTTCAAATAAAGCTAAGAATATTAAAATAGGCGATCCTATGAATGAGGAAACTCAAATGGGTCCACTTGCAACAATTAATCAACTTAAGAATATTCAAGAAAAAATAGATGAGACAATAAAACAAGGTGGTAAAATTATTACAGGAGGTGAGAGAGTAAAAGAACATAGTAAAGGATGGTACTACAAGCCTACAATCATTGAGTGTGATCACCACAACCTTCCTGTTGCTGAAAATGAACTATTTGGACCCGTATTATCTGTTATGAAATTTACAGACGAAGAAGAAGTTACAAAAATGATGAATGATAATTCTTATGGCCTTGCAGCTGGTATATTTACAGAAAATAATGGTATAGCTCTTCGTCTCTCTAAAAATGTTAGAGCAGGAATTGTATTCGTTAACACTTATCGCTTGATTTCACCAATTGCTCCATTTGGAGGTTTTAAAAATAGCGGATTTGGAAGAGAATCTGGTATGGAAGCAATAAAGGATTACTCAAATATTAAAACTACTTGGATAAGTACTTCCAAAAAATCTCTTAGTGATCCTTTTACATTAAGATAAATTATTTAATTAAAAACCTTCGTAATTTACTTAAAGGCGCCACTAAAGTAGCGCCATAATAAAATATTAAGCTTTCCCTATAGGTATTTGTTTTTTTGGATCCCAAAAAGGCAATTCTACTACTACTGATTCAAGCTTGCCATAAGGTGAATCAATATAAAACTTACTTCCTTGATTGGTATGTTCTATAGGCACAAAGGCGAAAGCAATATTTTTCTTTAATCTTGGTGAAAAGCATTTTGAAGTGACATAACCAATCTCTTCATCTGATGAGTCTTTAATAGGCCAGTGATCTGGAACAAAATAACCAGGAGTATATTCTGGGGGAACAATCATTGTGATAGGTTCTCCTAATATTTCTATTCCAACTAATTTTCGTTTTATACCATCCTGCTTAATTTTTTTTAGGGCTTCTTTCCCTACATAATCAGCTTCCATTTCCAAATCAACAAGTCTATCCATACTTATTTCAAAAGGATTATCAGTTACTCGCATATCTTGAAAGTAAGAGAATATACCAGCTTCAACTCTACGAATTTGGGAAGGTCCTGTAGGTGCTATTTTGTAAGGCTCCCCTGCTTTCATAATCTTTTCATATAAATCACTTCCACGACTACCATCGCGCAAATAAATTTCATAACCAATTTCTCCACTCCAGCCTGTTCGAGAAACTACAACAGGAATATCATCTAATTCTGTTTGTTTACACCAATAATAATTAAGATCATTAATCGAAGATCCAAATAAATCCACCATAACATTTTTTGATTTAGGGCCTTGAACTTGTAAAGGAGAGACATCCGGCTCCACTAATTTAATATCATATTGATCCTTACCAGCTACTCCCATTGCCCAAAGTAATAAGTCACTATCAGAAATAGAATACCACCAATGATCTTCAGCTAACTTTAAAAGTATAGGATCACTTAATATTCCTCCTTCATAATTTGTATTTAAAACATACTTACATTGATTTACTGCACAGTCAGATAAATTGCGCGGGGTGAGTAGTTGTGTAAATTTTGCTGCATCCGGACCTGTAATTTCAACTTGTCTTTCAACTGCCACATCCCACAAAGTTACATCATTAATCAAACTCCAATAATCTTCCTCTGGAGTATTATAATAAACTGGAAAATACATATGATTATAAGTTGTGTATTCTTTACAGCCCCATTTTAGTGTTGATTCAAAATAAGGGGATTTTCTTACCCTTGTTCCAAATCCCAAATGAGGTTTTGGGGGGTTGTTTGTGCGTGTAGCCATATTTAACTCCTGTATAATTTTTAAAATATATAGTATTATTTTTTTAATACTGTCTAGAGATTATTCTATCAATATAAAAAAAAAGTAGGATAATTTTTACGGTAAAGAATTAAGAAATTAATCTTTTATTTTCAGAATCATATGCCATATCCTTTAAAACTATTGCTTTTCTTTTTTGTCCTTGAATTTTAATATCAAACTCTTTGTTTACTTCAGCCAAATCAGATGCAACATAGGCAAATGCTAAACTTTTATTAACTCGAAACCCATAACCACCTGAAGTGACCACACCAACTATCTTATTATTATGATACACCGGTTCATTTCCTCGTGCATCTGCATCATCAACATCAATCTCAAGGTAAACTATTTTAATATCAACTCCTGATTGCAATTTTTCTTTAAGAGTATCAGAACCAATAAAATTACTTTTTTTATTTAAATTAAAAAAACGGTTCATGCCTGCTTCAACCAAGCTAATTTCTCCTGTCAATTCTGCACCCCAACCACGGTAGGCTTTTTCTATCCTCAATGAGTTGACAGCATAAGTTCCAAAATTAGAGATATTGTCTTTTTTACCTACTTCGTAAATAGCATCATATAAAGATTCCATCTGCTTCATTGGATGGTGTAATTCCCAACCCAATTCTCCCATATAATTAATTCGAAGGGCTCGTACAGGAACTTTATTAATTTCTATTTCTTTTCCCTTTAACCAAGGGAAGTTTTTGTTATCTAAGCTTTCAGAAGTTAGTTGTGATAAAACATTTCTAGATTCTGGTCCTACTAAAACAAGAACTCCGTAATCTTCAGTGACATTCTTTATTTCAACTTTTTCTTCTTTATTTAGATTATGATTAAACCAGTCTAAATCTCTTATTTCGGATGCAGTAGATGATAGAACGTAAAAATTGTTATTTGATAATCTGGTTATAGTAAGTTCACTTTGGATCCTGCCTATTGTATTAAGTGTGTGAGCTAGTACAATATTACCTTCTTTTTTCGGAACTGAGTTTGCACATAATCGATCTAGATATGTTTCGCTGTCTTTTCCTTTAATTTCATATTTTGCAAAAGTACTTAAATCTAAAATACCTACTTTGTTTTGAACATTTTCACATTCTTTTTGTACATAAGGAAAAGCATTAGATCTTTTAAAGCTATATTCTTCTTTCATTCCAGGTTTTGCAAACCATGTAGGTTTTTCCCACCCATAAGTATCTAGATACATAGCTCCCATATCTTTTAATTTCTTATAAATTGGAGTTGTTTTAATAGGTCTTCCAATTTCAATACTTTCGTTTGGCATAGGCGTTACATACATTCTTTTGTATTGATCGGTTGATTTTTCAATAGCATATTTTTTTGTTGTCCAACTCATGTATCTTCTAGGTTCAAATTCCAACATATTAATTTCAGAATCTCCATGAACTATCCATTGTGCAAGATATTTTCCAACACCTCCTCCTTGAGCAATTCCTATACTTGCAGCGCACGCCATCCAAAAATTTTTTAATCCAGGAGCAGGACCAGCTAAAAAATTATCATCCGGTGTATGAGTGATTGGTCCACAAATAATTTTTTTAATTCCAACATCTTTAAACTGAGGAACTCTATTCATTCCTATTTCTAAATGCTTTTCAATTCTATCGAGTTCAGGTTCTAATAACTCCATATCAAATTTCCAATCCATTCCATCTAAAGCCCAAGTTTTTGCGTCCATTTCATAAGGACCAATTAATAAGCCTTTGCCTTCTTGTCTTAGATAAGCAGAAGCTTCCGGATCTCTTGTAACTGGCAATTCTTTTGTTAATTTTTTAATTTCGGCATGTTCTTCCGTTACCAAATAATGATGTATCATGTTGATACTTGGTATATTTTTTAAACCTACCATTTCTCCAACTTCTGGACAAAAACTTCCTGCTGCATTAACAACATGTTCGCAAACAATGTCCCCATTTTCAGTAAGTACTTTCCATTCTCCTGATGGAAGTAATTTAATATCGGTTACTCTATTATTTCTGTATATCTTAGCTCCACCGTTTCTAGCTCCTTTGGCCATCGCATTTGTAGTGCTTGTAGGATCGGTGTGTCCATCTTCTGGGGTATAAAATGCACCTATAATTCCATCAAGTTTTATAAATGGATGAATTTTCTTAATTTCATCAGTTGAGATTATTTCTGCTGGTGCGCCAACATTATCTAAAATTCCTTTAATGTAATGAAACCAATCAATATCCTCTTTTTTATAAGCCAATCTTAAACTACCACAATCATGAAAACCTGTAGATTGGCCAGTTTCTTTTTCTAACTGTTTATAAAGATTTGTTGAATGTAAATGTACTTTAGCTAAATTATAGCTTCCAATCATATGAGGGCATTGACCAGCTGCATGCCATGTTGAACCTGAAGTTAATTCACCTTTTTCAACTAACACGATATCAGTCCAACCCTCTTTTGTAAGATGATAAAGAAGACTAACACCCAATATGCCCCCACCAATTATTACTACTTTTGTATGTTTTTTCATTATTTCTTATAATGAAGAATTCTACCAATAATATTCATTAACAATTGTGCGGCAAGAGTGGAGGTAGAATTTGTTAAGTCATAATCAGGGGCAACCTCTACTAAATCTAAACCGACTACATTTCCCTGCTTTATTATTCCATCAATCAATTCTAAAATTTCATAATAGTAAAAACCACCATGACTAGGAGTTCCTGTTCCTGATGCAATAGAAGGATCAAAAGCATCAATATCAATAGTTAAATAATATCTTTTGTTTTTTGGAATTTCTTTTAAAATATTATTAATTCCTATACCTCTTAATTGTCTTACTGAAAAAATTTTTGATCCTCTTTTTTTTGCATCTAAGTAACCTTCTCTAGCTGTTGAAGAAACATTTCTAATACCAATTTGTGTCATGCCTGAAACATAATCTTTTTCAGATGCTCGTCGCATAGGATTTCCGTGACCGTAACGTACTCCATGTCTCTCATCAACAAAGTCTAAATGAGCATCTATTTGAATAACATGAATAGGTTTTTGATCTTCAAAAGCATTAATGCAAGGTATATTAATGGAATGATCGCCACCCAATACAACTGGAATACAATTAGATTCTAATATTTTTTTAACACCGAACTTTATATTTTCATGACTTTTCTTTGTATCAGTATGAATAATATCTGCATCACCTATATCTACAATTCTTGTTGTTTCTGATGGCAAATATACAATATCATCTTCATGGTCATAAGCACCTGCATGGCCAAATGAAAATAATGTTGAAGCTTCTCTAATTCCACGAGGACCCATTCTAGCACCAGAACGGAATTGGGCTCCACTGTCATAAGGTGCGCCCATTACTGCAACATCTGCATGAATATCGTTCCAATCTTCATAATAAGGATATTTACCAAATGTACATATACCTACAAAAGGTAGATTTAAACGACCTTTTTCATAATTATTTTCTGACATTATCTTTTTAGATATATTTAATTTATACCTAATCTTAATCAGAAATTGCTAAAAAAGTATATTGTGTTTTTAATAAATCTATAATTTAACCAGTATTTTTCATAGCTGCTGAAATACCAGATATAGTTACCATCATTGCATCCATTAATAAATCTTTTTGATTCTTTAATAATTTTTTATTTTTTAATTTACGCATTATATCAGCCTGCAATAAATTTAAAATCTCAGCATAAGTATTTCTTAACATTATTGATTTTCTAAATTCTTTTCTCTGATTTATTATATGATCAGGTATTATTTTTTTATTCAAATTAATCAAATCTGATAATTTTTTTCTTAACAAAGATCCAATTTTTTTTAACTCTTTATCTGCTAAACAATCTTCATAATATTTTATAACACGTTGATCAGTTTTAGCTAATACCATATCTAGCATATCCATCATTTCATAAAAAAAAGGCCAATCTTTAAGCATTTTTTTTAAAATTAAACTTTTTTTACCCTGTGATGTTATTTCTAAAGCTTCTGTAGTTCCAAGCCAAGCAGGTAAAGCTAAACGAATTTGAGTCCAAGCAAATACCCATGGAATAGCTCTGAGGTGTTTAATATCTTGAGATTTATTTCTTTTTGCAGGTCTAGATCCAATATATAATTTTGATAAAATTTTCTTTGGTGTAACAGTTTCAAAGTATCTCAAAAAATTAATGTCATTGATAAGATGAGATCTATATGCTTGAGCAGATATTCTACTCATATCATCCATTAAATTTCTCCATTCTTTTTTTGGATCAATTGGAGGTGATAAAGTAGCCTCTAAAACTGCTCCTATATATGTTCCTAAACTATACTCAGCCAATGATTCAGATCCATATTTTTGCTGTATTACTTCACCTTGCTCAGTAACACGAGTTGCACCATTAACTGTTCTAGGGGGTTGCGACAAAAGAGCTGCATAAACAGGTCCACCACCTCTTCCAACTGAACCACCTCTTCCATGAAAAAAGCTGAGATTAATTTCATATTTTTTTGCAACAAATCCAAGTTTTTCTTGTGCACAATATTGCGCCCAGCTTGCAGCTAATTTACCTGCATCTTTACTTGAATCTGAATAACCAATCATAATTTCCTGCGTATTTTTAAAATATTTAACATACCATGAGTTTTTAAATAAATTTTCTATAATTAAATGAGAGTTTTGAAGATCAGATAAAGTTTCAAATAAAGGAACAATTCTTAAATAAGATTTTACGCCAGCCTCTTTTTGCAAAAGCATGACTGCTAAAATATCTGAAACTTTAGAACACATTGAAATGACATAAGCTCCTAGACATTCTTTCGAGGACACTGAGATCATTTTAAAAGTTTCCCAAGTTTCTTTATCTTCTTTATTTAGAGAAATATTTTGAGGAATTAATGGTCTTTTAGATTTATGTTCCTTTGACAAAAATTTAATTTTTTCATCCTCTGATAATTCTAAATAATCCTTTAATCCCAATTTTTTACATACAGAACTAATTAAATGAGAATGTCTTGAAGATTCTTGACGAATATCTAATTTAGTTAAATTTAAACCGAAAGCATATGCACGTCTTATTAAGTCAAGCACAATTCCATTAGCAATAATTTCGCATTTAACTGAGCATAAAGATTGATATACATCTTTTAGAGGTTCAATTATTTCATTTACTGATTGAACTATAAGTTTTCTTTTTGGTTCTTTTTTTTCTTTTAAAGATAGCTCTATTTCTTTTTGCGTTTGATTTAATTTATTTCTTATGGGGCGTAAAAATACTCTGTAAGGTTCCCATGTACTGCCTACTATCTTTTTAATTTTTTTAGAACAGTCATGTAAAGATAGACTTTGAATTAACTTTGTAAATTCCTTTTCATATAAACTTGCAGCTTCCCATCTGGATAATAAAATTACTTCTTTGGTTATTTTAGCTGTAACATTTGGGTTTCCATCACGATCACCGCCCATCCATGAACTAAATTTGATAGGTGAAAAATTTATAGGTAAGTTTTTATTTGTGTGAATTTTTACTGCACCATCAAAGCGTGAACATATTGCTGGTAGAGAATTCCATAATGTATCTTCTATAACAGCTAAACCCCATTTAGCCTCCTCAACTGGACTAGGTCTAGATCTTTTAATTTCATCTGTCTTCCACACAGAAGTAATTTCTTCTCTCAAATTATTTTGTAAAAGGTTTTTTTCACGATTAACATTTTGTTTAGTAAAAATTCTTAAATTATTAAAACTGTCTAAGATATCATTTACATTGGCATATTTTTGAATTAAAGTTCTTCTTTTAACTTCAGTTGGGTGAGCAGTTAAAACAATATCTATATTAATTTTTTTCGCTGTTTCATAAAATTTTTCTTTAGATAAACTTTTATTCTTAAACACATCCATTATTGCTTCTTCTAAAATAACAATTTCATTTGTCTCTTGAGTTTTACGAATATTATGGTCGTGAATATTATGAATACTATAAAGAGATTCAGCTATATTTGAAAAATCTAAAAATCTACTAAATGATTTAGCAATAATTAATGATTCCTTTGGTGTAAATTTTGAAATTTCTGATTTTAATTCATTAAAAGACTTGTTGATGATTTTTTTATTTCCACCTCTGCTAGATTTAGATAATGATCGTATCTTTTCAATTTTATTAAATATTGATAAACCTTCTTGCTCCTTAATTACATTTCCTAAGATTTCTCCGAGAAGATGTATAGTTGAAGATAGTTCAATTTTTTTTGTCATCTTTCTTTATTAAATAAATTAAAGATTTATAATAATTTATCGTAGTATTATTAAATATGCTACAAATCAACTTTAGACTCTTTATAAGCCCAGTCAATCCAAGGTAACAAAACATTTATATCGTCTGGTTCTACTGTGCCCCCTCCCCAAATTCTAAATGATGGAGGTGCCTTTGGATAACCATTGATGTCATACGCAACATTTTCTTTATATAATAATTCAAAGATTTCATTCATAATTTCTCTTTGCTTTGTTTCTTCACTATTTTTAAACCAATCATCTTTTATCAGAAAAGTTATACCTGTATTTGAACGAGTTTTCTCATTTTGGTTCATAAACTCAAAAGAGGGATTATTATTAATCCATTCTGATATATATTGCAGAGTTTTATCAGAACGCTTAAATAGCTCTTTTATTCCTCCCAATCCTTTAACCCATTCAAGCGTATCCAGAATATCTTCAACACACATCATTGATGGAGTATTGATAGTATTGCCTTCAAAAATATCAGATATTAGTTTTTTATTTTCAGCCAACCTAAATGCTTTAGGAATTGGCCACTGGGGGACATATGTTGTTAGTCTTTCAATTGCTCTTGGAGATAAAGCTATCATACCATGAGCTGCCTCTCCCCCTAACACTTTTTGCCATGACCATGTTAAAACATCACATTTCTGATAATCAATAGGCATTGCAAAGATTGCAGAAGTAGCATCACAGATCGTTAATCCTTCTCTATCAGAAGGGATCCAATCTCCATCAGGTACTTTTACACCCGAAGTTGTTCCATTCCATGTAAAGATTACATCATTAGCAAAATTGACTTTTGACAGATTAGGTAAATCTCCATAATCAGCAACATGAACATTTCTATTAGTGATTTGCAACTGATCAACTACGTCTATTACCCAATCTTTCCCAAAATTTTCCCATGCCAAAACATCTACTCCTCTTTGACCTAGTAAGCACCATAAAGCAGCCTCTATTGCACCTGTATCAGATCCCGGCATTATGCCTAGTAAATAATCTTTTGGCAGAGCAAGTATGTTTTTTGATTCTTCAATTACATGCTTCAACCTAGCTTTACAATCTGGCGATCTATGGGATCGACCTAAAAGAGCAAACTCAAGATGTTTTGTTGTCCAACCAGGTCTTTTGGTTGTTGGTCCACTTGAAAAATTTGGATTTCTAGGTTTTAAATTAGGTTTATTCATTTTTTTATTTCTCCACTCAAAACTTTCTTGACTGTTTCTCCCATAACAGATGGATTTTTTGAAATACTAACACCACACTCTTTTAGTAACTCAACTTTTTCAACTGCACTTTCTCCGTATGCAGAAACTATAGCGCCTGCATGACCCATAACTCTTCCTTTGGGAGCGGTTAATCCAGCAATATAGGCAATAATAGGTTTAGTCATATTGTCTTTTGCAAATTTACCAGCCTCAACTTCTTGAGGTCCACCAATTTCTCCAATCATTAATACTGCTGTTGTATTTTGATCTTCTTCAAATTTTTCTAAAATATCTCTAAAAGAACTGCCGTTAATAGGATCTCCTCCTATACCTACACTTGTAGAAATACCTATTCCTAGATTTTTCATTTGTTGAGCTGCTTCATATCCTAATGTACCTGAACGTCCAATAACTCCAACTCCCCCCTCAAGATAGATATGCCCTGGCATAATGCCTAATATTGCTTGTCCTGGACTAATTACACCAGCACAATTTGGTCCAATCAATGTCATTTTATCTTTTTTTGAATATCTTCGCATATATCTTTTAACTCGAATCATATCATGAGATGGAATGCCATCAGTTATAGCAACACATACTTTAATACCTGCATCTGCTGCCTCCATAGCTGAATCTGCAGCAAAGGCTGGAGGAACAAACAATATGCTTGCTGTTGCACTTGTATGAGATACTGCTTCTTTGACAGTATTAAAAACAGGAAGGTCTAAATGTTTCTGTCCACCCTTACCAGGAGTAACCCCTCCTACCACTTGTGTTCCGTATTTAATCATTTCAGAAGCATGAAAGGATCCAATTTTACCAGTAAAACCCTGAACTATTATTTTAGTTTTTTTATCAATTAAAACTGTCATGTTTTATTTTCTAATTTATTTAAAGCTTCCACAGCTTTGTTAGCTGCATCTTCCAGAGTAGTTGCTGAAATATAATCAATTCCACTATTGAATAAAATCTTATTACCCTCATCGACATTAGTGCCTGCTAAACGAATAATTAAAGGCATATCAATTTTGATTTTTTGTAAAGCTAAAACAATTCCTTCAGCAACCCAATCACATCTATTAATGCCTGCGAAAATATTAACTAGAATTACTTTAACTTTACTATCTGAAGAAATAAGTTTGAAAGCTTTAACTATTTTTTCTGGAGTAGCTCCGCCGCCAACATCTAAAAAATTTGCAGGTTCTCCTCCTGCAAGCTTAATCATATCCATAGATGCCATTGCAAGGCCTGCTCCATTAATAATATTACCTATATTACCATCGAGACCTACATAATTTAAACCTCGATCTGCAGCATAAACTTCACTTTCATTTTCTTGTGACTTATCTCTTAGTTCTGAAACATTATTTCTACGAAATAAAGCATTATTATCAAAACTCATTTTGCAATCTAATGCTAAAACATCTTTATCTTTAGAAATTACTAAAGGATTAATTTCAACCATAGTTGCATCCAATTCACTGAATATTCTATAACAACCGATAATAGCTTTTGCTGTTCTTGTTACAATTGATGGATCTATACCTAATCCAAATGCAATTTCTCTGGCTTGAAACTCTTGCATACCAACAGCAACTTCAATTTTTGATCTTATTATACTTTCAGGCTTTTCTTTAGAAATTTCTTCTACGCTCATACCTCCTTCTGTAGAAGCAACAACCATAATACATTCTGAACCTCTATCAAATACTAAACCCAAATATAATTCTTTCTCAATATGAGTTGCTTCTTCAATGTATACTCTATTAATTATCTTACCTTCTGGTCCAGTTTGGTTAGTAACCAATTTCTTGCCAAGCAATTTATCAGTTGCTTGAGCAACCTCTAATTCATTATTGCATAAAACTATTCCCCCTGCTTTGCCTCTAGCTCCAGAATGAACCTGTGCCTTTACGACCCATTTTGACCCTCCAATTTCTCTAGCTTTAAATTCAGCATTCTCTGGACTATACGCAATTCCTCCTCTTGGAATATTTACACCAAAATCTGAAAGAATTTTTTTTGCTTGATATTCATGAATATCCATAATTATTTGCTTAAAATTAAATTATTTATGTTAACAATATTTTCAGCCATTCTTGCAGAAGCAGCATCAATCATTCTTCCATCTAATTGAGCAGCTCCTTTACCCTCTTTAGCTGCTTTTTTTAACTCTTCAATAATACGAATAGCACGATCAACTTCGTTTTTTGGTGGTGAAAAAACTTTATTAGCTAAATCAATTTGACTTGGATGGATCGCCCACTTTCCCTCAAATCCAATAGCTGCTGCTCTAGTCGCTGACAAAAGATAACTTTCTTGATCTTTAATATCACCAAATGGACCGTCAATTGCTCTTAAACCATAAGATCTGCAAGTCATTACTAATTGCGATAAACCATGATGCCACTGATCTCCTGGATAATCAGGATTTAATCCACCGATAATAGTAGTTCTTGCACGTAAACTAGCTGAATAATCTGCTACACCAAAATGTAAAGCCTCTAAACGTACGCTTGAAGTAGCTATCTCTCTTATATTAGACATGCCAAGAGCGGTTTCAACTAAACACTCTAAGCCAACTTTGTTTTTTAAATTATAGGCTGTTTCAATTTGTGTTAACAAACAGTCAACCATGTAGACATCACTGGCACACGCAACTTTTGGAATCAGTATAGTATCAATTTTACTACCAATATTTTCCATTAATTCTATAATATCTCGATACATATAATGTGTGTCCAGACTATTGATTCTAACAGAGATTGTCTTACTATGGTCCTTCCAGGGTAAATCAGTTAAAGCTTGAATAACATTTTTTCTTGCGATTAACTTGTCATTTGGAGCTACAGCATCTTCAAGATCTAAAAAAATATAATCTGCATTAGAATTTAATGCTTTTTCAAACATTTTAGGAGAAGATCCAGGAACAGCTAATTCACTTCTATGTAAACGAACTTTTTTTGGAGCAAAGTATAAAAAACTCATTATGATTTAATAATTATCATTTCTATTCAATCATGGTAATAAAGATTACAACAGCTGTAATAAATTAAAAAAAAACTATGTTTTCTATAGTAAATTTTGTAATATAAATATCAATTTAAGTGTAATATTGTAAATGTTGTTAACTTTTATTGTCAATATTGTAATAAATTAACTCATAATAACTATACAATTTACAAATCCAATATTATTCTTAAAAAATGAATATAAGCTTGATTAAAGAAAAATGGATAAAATTTTATAAAAGAGGTTTTATAACTGGTCTGATGGTTCTGTCACTTATTTGTATCATAGATCAAATTTTACAATCTCCATTTTTTTTTAATAAAATAGATAGCGCTAATTTTCTACTAACTCTTTCTTTTATTTTGTTTGGTTCAGTTTTTTGTGGAATCTTAAGCTTTTTAATATTAATAATTCTATCTTTAGTAACAGTTCCCAATAATTAATTTTCAATAATTATTTTATAATTTATTTTTTTTTAAAAAAATCTTTTAAATACCAATCATTATCTTTTTTTGCTAATTTTCTAAGAAAAAAAAATATAAGAGAAAACCATATGATAACTACTACCAATTTGTACTCAAAAACAAATTGGTAAATATTTTCAAAAATATTTTCTAAAATCTTATAATTCATATTAATTAGAACTATATTTCATTATGTTAAAGAAAAAAAGGGCAGTTATTAAACTGCCCTTAATATTTTCTAAAATTATTTTACTGATTTTTCTCAGCTGTTTCTGCTTCATGCTTTGCTGCTGCAATTATTACACATAAGCATATAACTGCTGTCACCAAAGTGATCAAAACAAGCATACCCGGTGAATCTGCCCATGTAAAATAAGCGTCAACACCTTCCCAACTATTTGCTGGTCCAGGCCATGTATTCATAATATGTTCCTTTCTCTTTATTACTGGTTATAAGCTTTTAGTCCGAGCTCTGCTTTATCAATACCTGCTTTTTGTACTGCATCTGGTACCCTTAACCAATCTGCTGATTTCATAATATATGAAATAACATATCCAGGTACAAATCCAGTTAATGCCATTGTAATAATACCAACTATCTGACCCATAAAGTTTGAAGCAGGTATATCTCCAGCAGCTGGAAAACCAGAAGCAAAAAGACCCACCGCTAACATGCCTAATATGCCAGCACCACCATGAATGGAAACTGCGCCAACACAATCATCAATTTTAAATGTGTTATGAAGCCAGTTGTTTAAAGGAATGATTACACATCCTGCGATTACTCCTAATACAAAAGCAAATCCAGGATACCAAATATCAAGACCTCCGGCACAAATAAATATACCTGCAAGTCCTCCAGACATCATCCAAAATGGATTTCCTTTACTCCACCAAAATGCACCTATCATACCGCCCGATAGACCCATTAGAGTATTAAATACAAAAGAAGACAATGTTGCTGGTGCACCATAAATATTGGTCCAACCACCAAAGTCAGCTCCCCCCCAAATTAAACATCCTCCAAGGAATCCAAAGAAACCTACAATCAATGTTAATAAGCCAACGAATGATAAGACTAAGCTATGACCTTCAATTTCATTAGCTGAACCATCTTCATTGTATTTACCTATTCTAGGTCCAAGATTTAATAGAACGCCAAATGCAAATAAACCTGCTACTGTATGAACACAGCCTGCAGCAGCAACATCATGAAATCCAAATCTTGTAACAAGCCAACCGTCTGGATGCCATCCCCAAGAAGCTGCCAAGATCCATACGACTGAACCAAGAATAGTTGCTAAAAAGACAAAAGAGCTAATTCTAATTCTTTCTATTACAGATCCAGAAAAAATTGAAGCAGTAGTACAAGCAAACAGCGTAAATGCTGCCCAGAATACACCGGTAGCCTGGTCACTTAACATTGGACCCATAGAAACATTCCATGGAGCTCCATATCCCTCTAAATCAATAGGAACAAATCCTCCTGGAAATGCTAAATAGATCCACCATCCAAATAGCCAAAAAGTTGGTATCATAAATGCAAATGCTAATAAATTTTTAACACCTGAAGAAACAGCATTTTGCATTCTTGTCGCCCCTACTTCATACATTAAGAAACCAACGTGTATAATAACCATTAATGCTGTACACCACCAATAGTAAGCTTCCATACCTACATTAGCTTGAGTGGTGACAAAAACGTTTAGTTCTTCTAACGTCATAGACTCCTCCTTCCATTGAGTTCAAAAGTCTTATTTAAATTATAGTGATACAATATTATATTTATCTGTAGTTTTGAAATTAATAATTACAATGATGTAATAAATATTAAGAAAAAAAGCTGATTATTAACAAGTTATGCTTTTTTTTTGCCTCTTAATTCCAACAGAGTATAGACAAAAATAATAGAAATTATAAAAAAACCGCCAATTATGGTCTTTAATGAAGGATTTTCATTAATAACCAGCCATACCCAAATTGGTCCAAGGGCAGTCTCTAAAACAAAAAATAATTCAACTTCATGGGCAGGAATATATCTTGGAGCTAAAGTAATTAAACTTATAGGAATAAAAACAAAAAAGATTCCCATAATTATAACTAGTAATAAATCAGAGTTAGATAGAGCTAATGACTCTACAAAATATATAACAAACAACATGGTAAAAACTTTAGCCAGCATCAATGAGGGTAAAAAATTTATTTTTTTAGCATAACGGATTACCACTGCACTACCCCCTATTAATATGGCTGTTAGTAATCCAAAGATATCACCAATAATTTTATTACTTTCATAAGAATCATAAAAAATAAAAACTACACAAATAAAACAAAGCCATATTGCTATCCAGGTTCTTATATTGGGACGTTCATTTAAAAACACAGAACCCATAATTGCAGCCATAAATGGAGCTAAACTAATCATAATTAGTGTATTTGCCACATTGGTATTTTCTAATGATGTTATAAAAGTAATGTTACCTAAAGCAACTAATATTGCATTTAAAATGCCAGCGTAACCTATTGCATAACATTTAGTGATAAAATTTTTTTTATATAAAAATAATAATAAAATTAATAAACAAAGAAAAGGTATAAAGCCTCTATAGAAAACTAATTCCCAAGAATTAATTCCAATTAGTCTAACCGATAAAGAATCTGGAGTAATAAATAAAATTCCAACAAAAGCTAAAAAAATTCCTTTTTGCTTATCATTTAAATTATTCATTTTATATATTGATAAATTGTTTTAAAATTCAATGTCTTTTTAAATTTTCTCTAAATGAAATATAAACTCCACTAGAAATGATAAAGAAAAGACCTATCCAAACCCATCTATTTGGAAAATCATTAAAAAAATAATAGCCTATAATAACATTTGTTACTATTTCAAAATAAGCAAAAGGAGCTAGTTTAGATGCCTCAGCATACTTAAAAGAAATTATCATTAACAAATGGGCAAATGAACCTACTGAAGCTAAAGAAATTAATAATATCCATTGATAAAAACTTAACCAAGACCAATAAAATGGTACAATTAATGAAATTAAGATTGCTCCTGAAATTCCTGTAAAAATTAGAGTAATTAAAGGGCTGTCAATATTAGATACTTTTCTATTACCTATGATGTAAAAAGCATAACAAACACCTGAGCCAAGGGCTGAAATAGTGGCGATATTTATTTCATTAAATCCAGGTCTAATAACTATTACCGCACCTATAAAACCTAAAGCTACAGCTACCCACCTTCTAATTCCAACGTACTCCTTTAATATAAATACAGATAAAAAAGTTACTATGATGGGGGAGACAAAATGTAGAGTAATTGCTTCTGTTAAAGAAATAATTGATATTGCAAAAAAAAATAAAATGGTAGAGAGAAATAAAAATAAACTTCTTGAAATTTGAATTTTGAAATTTTTTGGCAAATTTAAATGATTATTAAAAAACAGATAAGTTATGACTAAACTTATCAAAGCCATAAAAAAATATCTTCCCCATACTACTTGAATGAAATGAATTTCCACACTGAGATGTTTAGCAATACCATCCATAAAAGGTAATAATAAAAAAGCAGAAATATTTAAGAGTATAGCTTTCATATATAATGGATATAAGTAACTTTTTAAAAATATGAGATAAAATTAAATTTAAACTTATTCTTTACTATAAAACTAAAAGCTTATTTGTAATACTAAATAATCTTTATAGTAAATAAAAGAAGAATATATTTTTTAACTTATTGAAAAATATAAATATCTTTATTTTTACTTATTATAAAAAGACCATTTCATATTTGTCAAGTTTGAGATATGAATTATGTAATTAAAAAAATAAGGAGTAATAAAATGAAAATCAATTTATACGAAATCGCTAAAAAGAAAAAAATAAAATATTTTTTAATTAGTTATGTTGATTTCTTTGGCATACTCCGTTCAAAATTAGTTCCAGCACACTCTATTAAAGAGATGCAAAAAGAAGGTGCTGGTTTTGCTGGTTTCTCAACTTACTTAGATATGTCACCAGCTGATCCAGATATGGCTGCTATTCCTGATCCTGAAAGTTTAATTCAACTACCATGGCAACCAGATGTGGGTTGGTTAGCAGGAGACTTATGGATGAATAATGAACCTGTTGTTGCTTCTCCAAGAGTAATGCTTCGTAATCAAATTGATAAATTAGCCAAAAAAAATATGCATTTAAAAAGTGGTGTTGAATGTGAATATTTTCTTATTACTCCAGATGGAAGTTCTATAGCTGATCATAATGATATAGCTGATAAACCTTGCTATGATCAATCAGCTCTAATGCGTCAATATGATTTAATAAGAGCGATATGTGATAGTATGATTATGCTTGGATGGGGACCTTATCAAAATGATCATGAAGATGCTAACGGTCAATTTGAAATGAATTGGGATTTTTCAAATTGTTTACAAACTGCTGATCGTCATGTTTTCTTTAAATTTATGGTACGTACTCTTGCTGAAAAAAAGGGATTGCGCGCTACTTTTATGCCAAAACCATTTCTTAATAAAACAGGTAATGGATGTCATGCCCATTTATCTATTTGGAATAAAAAAGGAAAAAATATATTTGCTGATAATAAAGATGAATTGGGATTATCTAAAACAGCTTATAGTTTTATGGGAGGTATCATGCACTCTGCAGAGGCATTAACTGCATGGTTTAATCCAACTATCAATAGTTATAAAAGAATTAATGCACCAGTAACAGCCTCAGGTGCTACTTGGGCTCCAAATACAATTACGTATTCTGGAAATAACAGAACACATATGATTAGAGTTCCTGGCCCAGGAAGATTTGAATTGAGATTAATGGATGGTGCTACAAATCCATATTTATTACAAGCAGGTATTTTAGCCGCAGGTATAGATGGGATTGAGAAAAAAAGAAATCCTGGTAAACCTATAATCGTAAATATGTATGAAGATAGTCATAAGGTGAAGGGGGCTAAAAAACTACCTTTTACATTAGAAAAATCTTTATCTCATTTAAATAAAAGCAAAGTTTTAAAAGATGCTTTTGGAAAAGAAACTATAAATTCCTATATAAAATTGAAAAATAGAGAAATTAAAAAATACAATTCTTCAATAGTGAAAAAAATTGGTTTTAAAGGATCAAAAAAAACAAATAAAAGTAATATTATTACACAGTGGGAAAAAGATAATACACTTGATTGCTAATTAAAATTATATAAACCTAATGGTACGTATAGGTTGGAGTGATTTTGTTATTTGGCAATGCAGCCTAAGACAACGTAACTTTAGAATGTTTGGCGGAAAACCTTCAGAGGGAACAATATCTAATTTATCAGATATTAAAACAAACAAAAATTTAGCTAATATTCGCTCAATTTTATCGGAAAAGCACTCCTTTAATACGTCAAAGATGTTTGAGTTTATACATAAACAAACTCATGATCCTGAAACCCGATTTGATAAAGCTATTAAGTTTTTTTCCTCCGAATATTATAATACGCCAAAGAATTTTGATGGTTCTTTTACCGCCACTTTTAAATATCAATCATCAATCACTAAAAATCTGTTAAAGAAAAAAAAAGTAAATGCTCAATTTTTTGAACGTGAAACAGGATTTAATTTTATAGTAAATGTGAGTAAATTAAAAAAAAGCGATGCAAAATGGCAATATACTTTTTGGCATAACCGATTTTTTAATCCTGCTTTAAATGAAAATATTGAAATATTAAATTTTAGTCCTGAAAAAACACGAATAAAAAAAATTAATTAATCAAATTTTTGATAAGCTTTTTTCAATACAACCAAAGGATGATTCGGGGACATTTGAAATTTGATTAACAACTCTCTTGCTATCATATCTCTATCTTGCTGATCTTCTGGTAATTTCATATTTTTAGGGGTAGTGACCCATCCATTTATGTTTCTATCAAACACAGCAGGTTTGCCATTTTCGTATCCCATATGAACATCCTCTAACCAATTGAGATCATCCCATCCCATTTGCTCAATATATTTTCTCAGAAAAGGCGTTAACCTTTTATAGTCAGGTAAGAGATTAACATCATATCTATAACCAATATGTTGTCCTATCATTTTCTCTCTTGCTGTTTTGATGCCAACATCTTTAGAACTTTTAGAAGCACCTTTTTTATTTGAAGGTTTTTTAGCTTTTATTATTTTTTTTACTTTTTTCTTTGCCATTTTCCTCTCCTAAATTGAATGAAAGTTGTCAACTCCAACAGTGTAATCAGTTCCTGCAAGAGGAACCTTAGCTAAAGCAGAGGCTTCCATAGTCAACGCTGCTAAATCTTCAGGCTCTAACGAATGAATATTAGTTTTACCGCATGCTCTTGCAAGTAATTGTGCTTCCAAAGTCATAGAGTGTAAATAATTATAGACTCTCAAAGCTGCATCATCAGGATTTAGACGTTTTCTAAGTTTTGGATCCTGTGTAGCAACACCAACTGGACATCTTCCTGTATGACAATGATAACAATCACCAGCAGAGACACCTAATTCTTTTTCAAAGTCAGCTTCAGGTATATCTTTGTTGCAATTCAAAGAAATCAAAGCACCAGTACCAACAGCTATTGCATCAGCACCTAAAGCTAATGCTTTTGCCATATCAGCACCATCTCTGATACCTCCTGCAAAAACCAAAGATACTTCACCAGTTTTTCCCACATCATCTAAAGCTCTTCTTGCTTCTCTTACAGCTGCTATTCCAGGAATACCTGTATTTGCTGCAGCAATATGCGGACCAGCTCCGGTAGACCCTTCCATACAATCTAAATATATTGAATCAGGATTACATTTAGCAGCCATGCGAACATCATCATAAACTTTTGCCGCTCCTAATTTTAATTGAATTGGAACTTGATTATCAGTGAGTTCTCTTAATTCCTCAACTTTTAATGCTAAGTCATCTGGGCCTAACCAGTCAGGGTGTCTTGCTGGAGAACGTTGATCAATACCTGCTGGTAAGGATCTCATCTCGGCAACTTGGTCCGTTACTTTTTGACCCATTAAGTGTCCACCCATTCCTACTTTTTGTCCTTGACCTATAAATACTTCTATACCATCCGCAAGTTGAGCGTGATGAGGATTAAAACCATAACGAGATTGGATACATTGGTAATACCATAATTCAGAATACCTTCTTTCATCAGGAATCATTCCACCTTCACCAGAGCATGTCGCACTTCCTACCATTGTCGCTCCTCTAGCAAGCGCTGTTTTAGCTTCATAGGATAATGCACCAAAACTCATACTTGTTATATAAATTGGAATATCAAGTTTAATTGGATTTTTACAATTTGGTCCAATTACTGTTTTTGTTTCACATTTCTCTCTATAACCCTCAATAACAAACCTAGTCAAAGTTCCAGGCAAGAATGTTAAGTCGTCCCAATGGGGAATTTTTTTCATTAAAGCCATTCCACGCATACGATAACGACCTAGTTGAGATTTGATGTGAATATCGTTAATTACATTAGGAGTAAAAATAGCATTTTTACCTAGTATACTTTTTTCATTTTCACTTTTTTTATTATTAGCTTTTTTTAGCATATCTCTTTCCTCCTAAATTGCACCTTTCCGTTCCGATGGCTCTAAATTATCATAATTCCATAATTTCTTACCTGAAACAATTTTTGTCATTTTTGAAAAATCTATTTTCTTATCAATTTCAGCAACTTTTAATTTTCTTTTAAGCCAATCAGCATCAAGATCAGTAATTTCTGCTTCAACAGCATCTGCACCTAAAGATTTAATATTTCCCCCAACAAAGATTGTTCCATCATAAAGAGAATCTCCAAGATTGGGACCAACGTCACCACAAATAATTATTCTACCTCTTTGCATCATGAATCCAGTAAAGGCTCCAGCATTACCACCTATAATTATTGTACCACCTTTCATATCAATTCCAGATCGCGCACCTACGCTACCTTTACAAATTAAATCACCTCCACGAATAGCTGCTCCAAAACAGGAGCCTGCATTTTTTTCAATGACAACTTTTCCTGACATCATATTTTCTGCACAAGACCAGCCAACACGTCCTGATATTCTCACAACAGGACCGTCAATTGAACCAACGCCAAAATAACCTAGGCTACCTTCAACGATAAGGTTTAATTTTTGAAGAATTCCAACACCTAAACTATGTTTAGCTCCAGGATTTTTTAAAACAATTGTTCCATAACCTTTCTTCATTAATTCTTTAATTTTTTTATTTAATTCTAGACACTGAAGTTTTTCTACATCAATTACAGTTCTTTTGTTAAAATCAACTTTATATGCATCATGATAAAAGAAATTTTCACTTTCTTCTGGATTAAAAAAAGTTTGTTGAGTTCTACCTGTTAAAACCTCATCATGAAGACCCATTCCATAGGATTTGTGTTCACTTTTTGTTATGCTTGCCATACTTTTACCTCTCCTTCATAGGGGTCATATGTATCAATTTCATGAGGAAGCAAACTTCTTATTGCTACTTCTTCTGATGCCAATACAACTAATTCATCACTCTCATACAAAACCATAGGTTTTGCGGCCATATGATCCTTGGCCATTCCTAATTTATCTTTTGTGGCTACCATATAAGTAAAAACTCCATCTAAATCTAATAATGATGATTTCATGGCATCTTCTAATCCCTTACCATCTCTAATCTTGTTTGCTAAATAAACTGCAATTAACTCCGAGTCACAAGAAGACATAAAACGCATTCCTTTACGTTCAAGAGCTCTCCTATTATTCCAATAATTGGTTAATTGACCATTATGAACAACTGATACATCACTAAACGGATATGCCCAATATGGATGAGCAGATCTAATATCAACTCCAGATTCAGTTGCCATTCTAGTATGACCTATTCCATGAGTGCCTGTAAAATTATTTAAACTATATTGATCAGCAACAACTTTTGCATCTCCAAGATCTTTAATCAACTCTAAGGACTTACCTAAAGATAATATTTCTGTCATTTCAACAGTTTCTATTTTTTTTGCTAAATGTAACAGATCATCATCACAACTAATGATATATCTATAAGAATAAGGAGTGATTTGTTCTTCTTTAAGAATTTTACCCCCTCCTTCTACTATCTTTTTGTTAACCTTTTCTTTTCTCAAATCATAGAGAGAAGCATCTTCCATAATAGCAGAACTGCCTTCCCCTACATTTTCCCCAACCTTAAATCTTAATATATAATCATTAGATTTTCCAGAACCATAAAGAGCATAACCTGTAGAATCAGGTCCACGGTGTTTAAGAGATTGCAACATTTTTTGCATTTCTCCCCCAACGTTATTTAATTTTCCTCTATGTATTATGCCTGCAATTCCACACATATTAATAACTCCTTATTTATTTTATGGAAGTATATCCAAATAAGTATCAACGTCCCACTGCGTAACTGCAGAAAGAAATTTTTCCCACTCATCTTTTTTATAATGCATAAACACACGCAACATATCTTCAGGTAATGCAGCTTTAATTACATCATCACTATCTAATCGTTGAATAGCTTCTCCTAAGGTCATAGGAAGTTTCTCAACTTCTTTTCCGCCTTGCATTGCATCATAAATATTTTTTTTCTCCGGCTCACCTGGGTCAATTTTGTTATCCATTCCGTCAGCAAATGCATTTAAAATACCTGCCCCCATTAAATAAGGATTGTGTGATGAATCAACAGAACGATATTCTACTCGACCAGGGGCAGAAACACGAACACTACAAGTTCTGTTTTGATAGCCCCAATCAGCAAATACTGGAGCCCAAAATCCAGTATCCCATAAACGACGATATGAATTAACAGTAGGTGATCCAAGACAAGTTAATGCCGGCAAATGCTTAAGTAATCCTCCAATACTGTGAAGTCCAACGGGTCCTGGTTTTACAGCATCAAATTTTGGATCAGGCATAAACATATTTTCACCACCTGATATGTGAGTGAAAACTTGATCCATTCCTGGTAAAATTTTGTTTCCAATAGGTGTAGATTTTAACTCGCCACCTTTCCATAAAGATACATTTGTGTGACATCCATTGGCTGAAACACCCATGAAAGGTTTACTCATGAAACAAGCAATCAAATTAAATTCTCTTGCTACTTGCGCACATATTTGACGGTAAGTAGTCAATCTATCTGCATTTCGCAAAACATCATCATACATAAAATTTAACTCTAATTGCCCTGGTGCATCCTCGTGATCTCCTTGGATAACATCAAGACCCATCGCACGACAGTAATCTATTACCTTCATATACACTGGTCTTAAAGATTCAAATTGATCAATATGATAACAATATGGTCTAGAAAAACCGTCTCCTGTTGGTTCTCCATTGTCTTTTTTAGTTAACCACATCATCTCAGGCTCAGTACCAGCACGCATATTCATGTCATACTTAGATTGAAACTCATCTTGGAAAATTTTTAAATTACCTCGGCAATCAGAAGTCAAATGTCCGCCCGGATTTTCTTCTTCTTCTCTATTTCTAAAACAAGTACACCAAACACGAGCTACTCTTTTATCCCAAGGCAGTTG
>Ga0315339_1001007_pt1 | contig 27974 bp, 26 predicted proteins | sample ASW17metaG_FD_204514 | JGI IMG/M metagenome (GOLD analysis project Ga0315339, IMG submission 204514) | Ammonia-oxidizing marine archaeal communities from Pacific Ocean, United States - ASW #17 | ecosystem: Environmental > Aquatic > Marine > Oceanic | place: USA: California | collected 2016-12-05 | reverse complement strand
AGCGTGTGAAAAAAATTTTTTCTACTTAGAAAAAACATCCACAGATCAAAGAAAAAAAAATATCAAACCAACTAAGTCATTTGAAAAAGAATTTAATGACTATATAATTACTTTAAAAAATCTAGTACTTTAGATTTAACCAACGTTCTTCATTGCTGCGGCTATGCCTGCGATCGTAATTAACATTGCATCTTTTAAAAGTCTTTTGTTTTCAATGTTTAATTTACCTTTATTAAGTTTTTTCATAATATCAGCCTGTAATATATTTAAAACTTCAGCATAAGTATTTCTTATTCTAATTGACTCTCTATATTCTTTTCGTTGTTCTAAAATATAATTTGGTATGATTTTTTTACTTAAATAAATTAATGATGATAATTGTTTTCTTAGCTTTTCCCCCGTATTAATTAATTTTTTATCCCCTAAACATTCTTCATAAAATTTAATCACTCTTTGATCGGTCTTTGCTAAAACCATATCCAACATATCCATCATTGCATAAAAAAAAGGCCAATGATTAAGCATATCTTTTAATATGTTTTGATTTTTATTTTTTTTTGCATAATTTAATGCTTCAAACATCCCTAGCCAAGCCGGCAAAATAAAACGTATTTGTGTCCATGCAAATACCCACGGTATTGCTCTTAAGCTCTTTATGTTTTTAGATTTATTCCTCTTTGCAGGTCTAGAGCCAATGAATAAATGTTCTAATATTTTTTGTGGCGTGACGTTAAAATAATATTTTAAAAAATTCTTGTCATTAAGAAGATTATGACGATATGCATTTTTAGATATTTTACTCATATTTTCCATTAATTTGCGCCAATTTTTTTTTGGTTTAATTGGCGGGGCTAATGTCGCCTCTAATACAGAACCAATATAAGTGCCAAGGCTATATTCAGCTAATGACTCTGTTGCATATTTTTGTTGTATAATTTCACCTTGCTCAGTTACTCTTGTACTGCCATTAACTGTTCCTGGAGGTTGTGATAATAAAGCTTCATAAATTGGACCGCCTCCTCTTCCAACTGAACCTCCTCGTCCATGAAATAATGTAAGATCAACCTTATAAGTGTTTGAAAGTTCTTGTAATTTTTCTTGAGCACAATATTGAGCCCAACTCGCTGCTAATTTTCCTGCATCTTTACTTGAATCAGAATACCCAATCATTACTTCTTGTTTATTCTTAAAGTATTTTGTGTACCAAGAAATATTATATAATTTTTTTATTACGTCATGAGCATTTTCTAAATCTAATAAAGTTTCAAATAAAGGAACAGTTCTTAAACAATTTTTCATGCCTGCTTCTTTTTGCAATACCATTACAGACAAAATATCAGACACACTTGATGCCATGGAGATAATGTAAGCTCCTAAACACTCCTTTGGTAATTTAGAAATCATTTTAAATGTTGCCCAAGTTTCGCTATCCTCACTATCAAAAGACATGTTTTTAGATACCAAAGGTCTCTTTGAGTTAAATTCCTTTGATAAAAAATAAATCTTTTCGTCTTCTGACCATTTTTCAAAATCATCTAAACCCAAATGTTTGCAAATATTTTTCATCAATTTTAGATGCTTTGAAGATTCTTGTCTAATATCGAGTCGTGCAAGATTTAAACCAAAAGAATGAGCTCTTCTAAGTAAATCTAGTACCGATCCATCTGCAATTGCTTTGCATTTCGCTTCACATAAAGAATTATAAACAACTTTTAAAGGATTAATTATTTCGTTAATAGATTGAACCAAAACTAAATCTTTTATATGTTTTTTATCATTTAAGAATAATTCTATTTCTTTTTGTGTATTTTTTAATTTGTTTCTAATTGGTCTTAAATATGTTCTGTAAGGTTCTTGACTATTTCCTACCTTTTTCCTTAATACTTTTGAGCATTCATGCACGGATAACTTTTGAATTATTTTGGTAAATTCTTTTTCATATAGATTGGCAGCTTCCCATCTTGATAGCAAAACAACTTCTTGTGTAATCTTTGCTGTAACGTTTGGATTTCCATCTCTATCTCCACCCATCCAAGAACCAAAAATTAAAGGTGAAAAATCAATCGGTAATTTTTTTCCCGAGTAATCTTGAACTGCCTTGTCAAGTCTTGAACATATCTTTGGTACAGCATTCCATAAACTATCTTCAATTACCGCTAATCCCCACTTAGCTTCTTCAAGAGGTGTTGGTTTCGCTCTTTTTAATTCATCAGTTTTCCATATAGATGTAATTTCTTCATGAAGGTTTTTTTCTAAAGCTAAAGTTTCTTTTTTTATATTTTTAATTTTAAATATTCTTGATTTATTAAATTTTTCTAAAATATTATTTACTTCTGTGTATTTTTGAATAAGCGTTCTTCTTTTGACTTCCGTAGGGTGCGCAGTAAGAACTAAATCAATTTTTAAGTTTTTAGCACATTGATAAAATTTTTCTTTAGAGATAGTTTTTTTTTTTAACAGTCTGTTTATTGCTTCTTCTAAAAGTGTAAAAGCATTTGTCCCTTGAGCTTTTTGATTTTTTCCCTCGTCAATTTTATGTACACTATCAAGTGACTCAGCTAAGTTTGAAAAATTTAAAAATTTATTAAATGATCTTGCTACAACTAATGATTCTCTCGGGGTTAATTTATTGATCTTAAATATTAATTGACGAAACTTTTTTGTTTCATTTAGCTTAATTTTTTTTTTATTTTTGACACCTCTGCTTGCTTTAGATAATGACCTAATTTCTTCTATCTTGTTATAAAGAACAGCTCCTTCTTGTTCTTTAACAACAACTCCAAGAATTTTTCCTAATAAACTAACAATTTTAGAAAGTTCAATATTTGCGTTTTTATGATTAATTTTTTTTGCCATTTAAAGCTAACTTTACAGTCTCTCCCATAATCGAAGGATTTTTTGAAATAATAACTCCACACTCTTTTAGAAGTTCAACTTTTTCAACTGCACTTTCTCCATAAGCAGACACTATTGCACCTGCATGACCCATTACTCGTCCTTTAGGTGCTGTCAATCCTGCTATGTAAGCTATTACTGGTTTTTTCATGTTTTGTTTTGCGAATTGCCCTGCTACCACTTCTTGTGGTCCTCCAATTTCGCCTATCATCAATACTACTTCGGTTTCATTATCTTGTTCAAATTTTTCTAAAATATCTTTGAACGAGCTTCCATTAATAGGATCTCCTCCAATACCTACACTCGTTGAAACACCTATATTTAAATTTTTTAATTGTTGTGCTGCTTCATATCCAAGAGTTCCTGAGCGGCCAATAATTCCAACATTACCCTCTTTATATATGTGTCCTGGCATAATACCCAGCATGGCTTTTCCTGGACTAATAACTCCAGCACAATTAGGTCCTATTAAAGTCATCTTCTCTGTTTTAGAATACCTTCTCATGTAACGTTTAATTTTAATCATGTCATGTGAAGGAATTCCGTCTGTAATTGCTACACAAGTCTTAATTCCAGCATCAGCTGCCTCCATAGCAGAATCTGCCGCAAAGGCCGGCGGTACAAACAAAATTGAAGCACTTGCTCCAGTATTTTTGACTGCTTCTTTAACTGTATTAAAAACAGGAAGATTTAAATGGGTTTGTCCACCTTTTCCAGGGGTAACTCCACCAACAATATTAGTGCCATATTTAATCATTTCTTCTGCATGGAAAGAGCCAAACTTACCAGTAAAACCTTGAACTAATATTTTTGTTTTCTTATCAATTAATACTGACATTAATTTTTTCCTAATTCTTTAAGTGCCTTAACAGCTTTGTTTGCTGCATCCTCTAAAGTTGAGGCTTCAATGTAATTTATTTTGCTTTCTTTTAAAATTTTATTACCTTTTTCTACGTTCGTACCTGCTAAACGTATTACAAGAGGCATATTAATTTTTATTTTTTGTAAAGCTTGAATTATTCCTTCAGCAACCCAATCACATCTATTTATACCAGCAAAAATATTTACTAAAATAACTTTCACTTTTTCATCTTGAGAAATTAGCTTAAACGCTTTAACCATTTTTTCAGGAGTAGCGCCTCCACCAACATCAAGAAAATTTGCTGGTTCACCCCCGGCTAATTTAATCATATCCATTGAAGCCATAGCTAAACCAGCTCCATTAATAATGTTACCGATATTACCTTCAAGGCTAACATAATTAAGACCTCTGTCTGATGCATAAACCTCATTTGAATTTTCTTGTGCCTTATCTCTTAACTCAGAAACTTGGTTTCTACGAAATAAAGCGTTATTATCAAAACTCATTTTACAATCGAGAGCTAAAATATGATCATTTTTTGATATTATTAACGGATTAATTTCTACCATAGTCGCATCTAATTCACTAAATGCACGGTAACACCCTATAATTACTTCTGCAGTTCTAGAAATGAGTTTAGGGTCAATGCCCAAACCAAAAGCAATCTCTCTTGCTTGAAATTTTTGCATTCCAACAGCAACTTCTATTTTTGATCTAATTATACTTTCTGGTTTCTCTTTGGAAATTTCTTCTACACTCATGCCGCCTTCTGTTGAAGCAACAACCATAATACATTCTGAGCTTCTATCAAAAACTAAACCTAAATATAATTCTTTTTTAATATCCGAAGCTTCTTCTATATAAACTCTATGCACAATTTTACCTTGTGGGCCTGTTTGTTTTGTAACTAATTTTTTGCCAAGAAGTTTGTCGGCTGCTTGAGCAACTTCTAAAGCGCTGTTACAAATTATAATACCACCAGCTTTTCCTCTTGCTCCAGAATGAATTTGTGCTTTTACAATCCATTTTGATCCACCAATTTCACGAGCTTTATTTTCAGCATTTTCTGGACTATAAGCTATTCCTCCTATTGGAATTTCTATTCCAAAACCTGAAAGTATTTTTTTTGCCTGATATTCGTGTATATCCATTTTATTTATTTACCTTGTATAAGTTTATTTATATTTACAATATTTTCTGCCATACGTGCTGAAGCAGCATCAATCATTCTTCCGTCTAGCTGTGCGGCACCTTTTCCTTCTTTAGCTGCTTTATCTAGTTCTTCAAGAATTCTATTTGCTTTAATAACTTCTGTCTCAGGTGGAGAAAAAACTTTATTAGCAAGATCAATTTGTGAAGGATGAATTGCCCACTTGCCTTCAATACCGATCGCTGCACCTCTTTTTGCTGATGCTATATATGCATCTGGATCATTAAAGTCTCCAAATGGTCCATCTATTGCTCTTAAACCATAAGCTCTACATGTCATAACTAATTTTGATAACCCATGATGCCATTGATCTCCTGGATAATCCGGATTTAAACCTCCTATTACAACTGTTCGTGCCCTTAAACTTGCTGCATAATCGGCGACACCAAAATGAAGCGCTTCTAATCTATTGCTAGACTTTGCAATTTCTTTAATATTAGACATACCTAATGCTGTTTCGATTAAGCATTCTATTCCAATTTTATTTTTAATTTTTTTATTAGTTTCAATTTGAGCTAATAGACAATCAACCATATATACATCGCTTGCCGTACCGGTTTTAGGAACTAGTATAGTGTCTAATCGATCGCCTGCTTGCTCAACAATCTCAACTATATCGCTATACATATAGTGTGTATCAAGACTATTTATTCTAACAGAAATAGTTTTACCTTTTTCTCTCCAATTAATATCTTTAAGTGCTTTAATTACATTCTGACGAGCTGAGATTTTATCATTTGGTGAAACAGCATCTTCAAGATCTAAAAAAATATAGTCGGCATTTGAATTTAAAGCTTTTTCAAACAATTTAGGAGATGACCCGGGGACTGCTAACTCGCTTCTTTGCAGTCTTGGTCTTGCTGGCACATAAAACTTATGACTCATATTTTTTTCATAACTTAATTTGGAAAAAAGGGCTATAATTAATTAACCAGAGAAAGTTTGTTTTGCCCTTTTTTCCTGGTTTAATCTTAAAAGTTTCAATACAAATTAAAACTATACTTTAATATTATTAAAAAATACCATAAATTTTAATACTATAAAATATATATATAAAAAATATATGATTAAATTTTAAATTCCATTAAATTCTAAACATGTCAAAATCAAATGCTTACAAAGCAGGAAGACACTTTCTGCAGGTTCCTGGACCAACCAATATACCTGATAGAGTTTTACAGGCTATGGCTTTTCCCGCCATGGATCATAGAGGTCCTGATTTTCAAAATTTATCAAATAGTATTTTAAAAAAAATTAAATTAATTTTTAAATCTGAAGATCCTGTTGTTATTTTTCCAAGTGCTGGCACAGGTGCAATGGAAGCCTCTCTAGCTAATACTTTAAACAAAGGTGATAAAATTTTAATGTTTGAAACTGGACATTTTGCTACTGAATGGTGTCAAGCTGCGCGTAGATACAAGCTAAATGTAGATTTTGTTCCAGGAGATTGGCGAACAGGAGCTGATCCAAAAATTGTAGAAAAAAAATTAAGCGAAGATAAAAATCATGAAATAAAAGCTGTATTAATTACCCATAACGAAACATCAACAGGAATTAAAAGCCAAGTAGAAGAAATAAGAAAAGCAATTGATAACACAAATCATCCTGCTTTATTTATGGTTGATACCATTTCTTCATTAGGATCTTATAATTACGATCATCAAAAATGGAAAGTTGACGTAACAGTTGGTGGCTCTCAAAAAGGCTTGATGTGCCCTCCTGGCTTATCCTTTAATGCAATGAGTCCTAAGGCTTTAGAGGCTTATAAAAAATCAAATCTTACCAAGTCTTATTTTGACTGGGGTCAAATGTTAGAAAATAATAAAAATGGATTTTATCCTTACACGCCTGCTGTAAATTTATTGTATGCTTTAAATGAAGCAGTCGACATGCTGTTAGAAGAAGGTTTGGAAAATGTATTTAAAAGACACAAAAGACATGCTGATGCTACAAGAATTGCTGTTGAGACTTGGGGTCTTGAAATATTAGCTAAAAATCCAATTGAAAGATCAGATTCCATTACTGCAATCATGGTTCCAGATGGACACGATTCAGATAATCTTAGAAAAATAATTTATGACAACTATAATATGTCCCTAGGTACTGGCCTTAATAAAGTAAAAGGAAAAGTTTTTAGAATAGGTCATTTGGGAGATTTAAATGACTTAACATTAGCCGGAACCCTATCGGGAGTTGAAATGGGTTTAAAACAATCTGGAATTCCTTTTAAAAAAGGAGGCATAATGGCTGCTCTAGATTTCCTTTCAAAATAATATGATGATTTCATTTAATATTTTTACAGAAATAAAGTATGTAAACATTTTTATTAATAAAAAAAATACTTTTATTATTCAAAATTTTTAGCTAAAGAGAAAATAAATATGTCTAATTTACCAAAAAAAGCCAAAGTAGTAATCATTGGAGCTGGAATTCATGGCCTGAGTACGGCTTGGAAACTTTCAGAAACCTATAAAAACGAAAACGACATTGTTGTTTTAGAAAAAAAAGATATTGCGGCTGGAGCAAGTGGAATAGCTTGTGGTGTAGTTAGAAATAATTATTTCCAACCTGCGATGAGAGAACTAATGGCTCATTCTGTATCTGTGTGGGAAAGCGATCCAAAAGCATTTAAATATAATTCTGTTGGCTACTTGCAAATATCTCCTGAAGTTATGCATGAAGATGTTGCAACAATTTATGAACAACAAAAAGCTATAGGATATGATTCAGATTTTATAGAAGGAAAAGAAGATTGCATGAAATATATGAAAAATATGTTTGATGATTGGCAAGCTCAAGAAATAACTTCAATTCTTCATGAAAAAAAAGGTGGTTACGCATTTAATAAAGATTCTATCAAAGCACTAGAAAACAAATCAATATCCAATGGTGTTAAAGTTATTAAAGATGTAAAAGTTACAGGATTTAAAAGAGGAAGTAATAGTAAAGCTGTTACAGGAGTAGAAACAGATAAGGGCATTATTGAGTGCGAACAAGTTGTTGTTGGTGCAGGCCCCTGGGTTAGAGATTTTTGGAATATGCTAGAACTTCCAAAAACCACAAACATCAAAGATAAAAATGGAAAAACACATGAAACTGAAATGTGGAAATATTGGATGCTTCAAGAAGGAATTATTGGAGTAGATAAAGATTTTTTAAAAATGAACGATGGTGGTCAACCTCCAGTAATACATGTCGACTCTACTGCTCCGTTATATTCGGACAGAGACAAAAAACTAATTACAGATAAAATTTGGGGAATTTATTATAAGCCTGACATTGAAGGTTTGGGTGTACAAGGTGGAACTTCTCCTTACATTGTAGATAAACATTTTGACAAAGTAAATGTCGATCCTTATGGGATTGAATCTACAGAATATCAAACTACTGACGCTTTCAATGATATGTGGTGTTCAGCTTTAGCCCATTGCCAAAAAAGATTTGAGGGTAAGTCAAACTTATATAGAAAAGGTCCTTCAGGTGGTCTTGGATGCATGACTCCAGATTCCTTTCCAATATTTGATAGATTTTTAGAAAATGTTTATATGATTGCGGATTCTAACCATGGTTATAAAATGATTGGTGTTGGTGAGCTTGTTGCAAAAGAAATTCTTGGAACTGAAAGTGACTTATTAAAACCTTTCAGATTCAACCGTTACGAGAAGGGCGAACTTCATCCAACTTCGAACAGTCCATTTCCTTGGAGTTAATTTTTAACGAGTAGGTATAAAAATTATATATATTTATTATACCCAAGTAACCTAGACAAAAAAAAATTTATCAGTTAACGTTCAACTAATAAAAATTCATTAAGGGGAGAAACAATGACTGACCTAGAAAAACATGTTAACCAACCTGGTAGAGACAAGCTAGTAAAACAAGTTAGAGCTAAAATTAACGAGCTAGGTGTTGAATATATATTTTTTCAATTTATTTCTGTAACTGGAAGAGTTGTGGGTAAAGGCATTCCTACTGATCATTGGGAAAGAACTTGCGAAAAAGGTTTTCAATTAGTTTATGGTTCAACAGCAAACTTGTTTGTAGATCGTCATGGTAATTACATTGGGTATGGACCAGAAGCAAAAGAGCTAGTTGGAATACCTGATCCTGAAACTTTTTGTCAACTTCCTTGGGATAAAAAAGTTGCAAGAGTATATGTTACTTGTTTTAGAAACAGAGAAGAGAGAGAAAACCCAGGCGCACATTTAACATCTGATTGTAGAGGAAATTTAAGAATACATGCTGAAGAATTTAAAAAAAAACATGGCTATCAATTAAGAGTTGGAACAGAGCCAGAAATGATGTGGTTAACTAAAAATGAAGATGGTTCACCGACAGGCAAAGGTTTTTCTAAACCTTATTGTTATCATATAGATCAATTTGAATCCTTAAGACCAGTTTTCATGAAAGTTTTTGAATATGCTAGGGCAATGGGTTTTGATATGATTCAAGGTGACCATGAAGATGCTCCATGGCAATTAGAATTAAACTGGATGTATGATGATGTTTTAAGAAATGCAGATAGACTTTCAACTTATAGACAAATTTGCGCACAAGTTGCTAGAGAGTTTAATTTAATAGCTTGCTTTATGACAAAACCATTTATGGGTGTTTCTGCAAGTGGTTGTCATACAAATATGTCTTTGTGGACAGGTGGAAAAGATGTGGTTAATAAATTACACTACAAATCTCTACCGGCTATGGATGAAGTATTTACTTATGTTGAGGGTGGGACCAATACATTTATGCCAGACACTAAAGATATTCAATTGCCAGGTAAAGTTGGTTTAAAGGCTATTGGAGGTGTTATGAAACATTTAGGAGCGTTGACAGCTATCGGATCTTCTACTGTGAACTCGTACAGAAGATTATGGGATACAGGATTTTGGGCGCCTGTTTATGCTGACTGGGGATATCAAAATAGAACATGTGGATTAAGAGTATCTGCACCAGGAAGATTTGAATATCGCTCAGTGGATTCAATGCACAATCCATATTTAATGGGCTCTGGATTGTTAAAATGTTTTGAAGACGGAATAACAAATAATATTGATCCTGGAAAACCTGAATCGAGAAGTATGTATGAAGCTCAAGCCGCAGGAAAAAAGGTTAAAAAATTACCTTTAAGCCTTGGTGAAGCATTAGATCGTTTAGCAGACGATGAAGTTATCAAATCAGCTATGCCTGATGAAATGTATAAGGTTTTTCAATGGTATAAAAACGATGAATGGGAAAAATTCTTAGGTGCAACAACTCAATGGGACCTAGATACTTATCTGGATTGTCTACCATAGTCTTTAACAATAAAAAGGGAAATATATGTGCGGAATTGCAGGGTTAATTCATAGAGGAAAATCGTCAAATGTAGGTAAAGAACTACAGGGTATGCTTCAGGCATTAAAACATAGAGGAGAAGACTCAACTGGTTATGCGCTTTATGGTGATACAGATGGTAAAAACTTTATTATGCGTTTTAAAGTTGGTGAAAACGTTGGTGAAGGAAGCTCATCTGTAGCTGAAGATGTTTCTGTTTATGATGAAAGAAAAAAAATTGTCGACCAATATCTTTCTGAAATGGGTGCTAAAATAGTTAAAGAAGAAAGAGTTCTACCCTACTCTTTAAGATATGAAATTGAATACAATGCAAAAGAATTACTAGAATTTTCACAAAAAATAGAAAGTATTCCGGGAGTTGAAATTCTTTCTATGGGGAAATCATTGGAGGTAATTAAAGATTTAGGTAATGCTAAAATGGTTTGTGATAGATATGGCTTAGATAAAGTTATAGGCACACACGCAATTGGTCATGCTAGAATGGCAACAGAGTCAGGCGTTGATATTAAATCTGCTCATCCTTTCTGGGGCTACCCTTTTAGCGATGTATCTGTAGTTCATAATGGGCAGTTAACTAACTATTGGAACAACAGAAGAATGCTAGAAAATAAAGGCATGAGATTTATGTCTGAGTGTGATTCCGAACTAATCGCTGTATATATAGCTCAAAAAATGAGAGAAGGAGATACTCTTGAAGAAGGCATGAAAGCTTCTTTAACAGGTCTTGATGGAGTATTTACATATTTTGTTGCAACTAAAGATTCTTTAGGTATGGCAAAAGATACTATGGCTGCAAAACCTTTGGTTCTTTACGAGTCAGATAATTTAGTGGCTATGGGATCAGAAGAAATTGCGATCAGATCAGTTCTTCCACAAGAAATTGATACATACGATCCATTTGATGGAGAGGTAAAAGTATGGCAAATTTAAAAACTACAGATAAAAAATCTAAATCCCAGTCAATGGGTATGCACACAGAGGTGCTTACAGGTAGAACACAGCAAAAATTTTTTAATCCTTCGGAGGCTGAAAATTTTTACTACTTTGGTACTTACGATGTTGATTTCAATAAAAGAACTGAACTTGATATTAAAGAAATGACGGCACCTGATGCTAATAAAGAAATTGATAATTTAATGAGCCAGGGTTACGGAACAATCGTTATTAAAAATCCACAAGGAAAACATAGTTTAGGCGTAGGTATTTTAAATAAACTAAACTTAATTTTTGAAGGAAGTTTAGGTTATTTTGGTATGGGATCATGTGATGGACCTACGGTTAGAATTAATGGAAGAGTTGGTTGGTCATGTGCTGAAAACTTAATGGCTGGAAAAATTGTTATAGAAAAAAATGCTGGTTCATGTTTTGGTGCAGCAATAAGAGGTGGTGATTTAATTTGCAAAGGTAGTGTTGGTGCAAGAACTGGTATCGACATGAAAGGCGGAACCATTATTGTTGGAGGTGATGCAGGTGCTTTTACAGGTTTTATGATGCAAAGAGGAAGAATAATTATTTTAGGTGATGTAGGAATAAATTTAGGAGATTCTATGTATGATGGCACAATATTTATTGGTGGAAAAATAGGATCATTTGGAAGTGATGCTGTTCCTGCTGATCTTACTACTAGCGACAAGGATTGGCTAAAAAGAAAATTAAAAGTTGCAGAAATTGGTGAAAAATTTGACGTTAGTAAAATGACAAAAATAGTAGCTGGTAAAAAACTTTGGAATTATGATAATTTAGAACCTACAGAAAAAAAAGGAGCAATTTAATGGCTAAGAAAAAATCTAAAAAAAATATAAAGAAAAATGGCAATGTAGGTGGAAAAGCTGACGTTCATATAAATGAAGACGGTAGCAGAAATAAAAGTTTACTTGGTCGTAATGCAATTTTTACTCCTGAAGTTATAGACGATATTCATATTAAATCTCAACTGGGAAGATACAGAATGCGTGGAATGGCATTAATGAAAAAAATTCCAACATTTGATGACTTGGTTTTTTTACCAGGAACTCTTACTAGATTTGTAATTGAAGGTTACAGAGAAAAATGTGAAACAAAAACTATAATTGGTCCAAACTGTGAAAACCCAATTGAACTAGATATACCAGTTTATATTACAGGAATGAGTTTTGGTGCGCTTTCTTACGAAGCAAAAACAGCTTTAGCAAGAGGAGCAACAATGGCTGGAAGTGCCACTTGTTCAGGTGAAGGTGGAATGATACCTGATGAAAGAAGATATTCTGAAAAATGGTATTACCAATGCATTCAATCAAGATACGGTTTTAACCCACATCATGCTCAACTTGCTGACGCGATTGAAGTTTTTATTGGCCAAGGACAAAAAGTTGGAATGGGTGGACATTTAATGGGTCAAAAAGTTACCGATCAAGTTGCTGAAATGAGATCTTTGCCTTCTGGTATTGACCAAAGATCACCAGCTAGACATCCTGATTGGTTAGGACCAGATGATTTATCTTTAAAGGTTCGGGAGTTAAGAGAATTAACAAAAAATAAAGTGCCAATTCAATTAAAATTAGGTGCTTCGAAAGTTTATGATGATGTTCGTATGGCTGCAAAATGTGATCCTGACTCTATATTCCTAGATGGAATGGAAGGTTCAACTGGAGCTGGACCTCACATAGCCGCTGCTAATACAGGTATTCCAGGAATTGCTGCAATCAGAGAAGCTAGAAGAGCACTTGATGATGTTGGTAAAACTGGAAAAGTAACTTTAATTTACGCGGGTGGAGTTAGGGATGGAGCAGATATGGCTAAAGCTATAGCACTTGGTGCTGATGCGATAGCAATTGGAACTGGTGCATTAATAGCTTTGAACTGCAATAAAGACATACCAGAAGCAAACTTTGAAAAAGAAATGGGTGTAAAAGCAGGTGATTGTTATCACTGTCATACGGGGCGTTGCCCTGTTGGTGTTGCAACTCAAGATCCTAAACTGAGATCTAGATTAAACCCTGATGATGCGGCGCTAAGAGTTTATAACTACTTACATGCAATGACATTAGAAGCTCAACTTTTAGCGAGAGCTTGCGGTAAAACAAATATTCACTCTTTAGAGCCTGAAGATTTGGCTGCTCTAACAATGGAAGCTTCTGCTCTGGCAAAAGTTCCCTTATCAGGAACTAATCACACAGTTGGTGTTGATAACTTCCACAAAATATAAGGATTAAATATGGCTAAGAAAAAAACAAAAACAAAAACAAAAACAAAACCTAAAAAAGAAAAAAAAATCAAATTAGGTGCATCTAAAGAGACAGCAAGAGAAAAAATGATCGGACAACATATTGGTTATAGATATGATGTTAATATGTTGCCAGATTACAAAAAAATTACTCCATTCTTAAAAAAATATGTTGAAGCAATGGGTTGGGATGATCTCAATTGGTTGGAAGATGTTCATATGGGATATGAAGAAGGCAAGCCTGCGGTATTTTGTAGAAATGCAAATGGTTGGGTTACCATTCCAAAATCAATTAAATTACCAAATAACCAACAAGATAGGGATATGATCGCAAGAGAACTTTTAGTTAAGTTTCAAATGTCTCCTAAACATCCTCTTGTTGACTTAAAAAAAGCATACCTAAAGTTTTAATTCTTAAAATATACAATTTCAGGTTGATATTTTTTTAATATCATCTTTTTATAAGAGTTTTTTACGCATTTTTTATATATATAATTATTAGTAATGTTTGTCGCACCTATTAATTTACTATAAGCTTTATTAAACAATATATGGAGAGAGATTATGACTGATCAATTAAGTGCTCTTACTGTTATATTTACAGAATTTTACTACTGGATAACGGTAGTATTAATGTTCTTAATCCACGTAGGATTCTGTATGTATGAAGTTGGAGCATCACGTTATAAACATCACCAACATACACTAATGAAAAATACTATGCTGATACCTTTGGTAACAGTTACGTGGTTTTTCTTTGGTTGGTGGATTTACTGGGCATTTCCAACAGGACCGGGAATAGCACCTTCAATAATGAATGAGAGTGTCGCACTAATTACGGACGAAAGTACCTTTAGTGCAAAATGGTATCAACCAAATACTGAATTTATGGCCGTTAACTTAGGTGACCATATAAGTGGAGTATTCTGGGCTGCCTTCTTACTATTCTCATGGACAGCTGCTTCTATCGTTTCAGGAGCAATCATTGAAAGAATTACAACTTTTGCCTTTGGAATTTTAGCAATCGCAATTGGATCTGTATTTTGGACAATTGATGCTGCTTGGGGATGGCACTTTGATGGATGGATGCTTAAAATTTTAGGATACCATGATGCTTATGCATCAGGAGTAATTCACGCTATTGCGGGTGGATTTGCCTTGGGTGTTCTAATGGTTTTAGGACCTAGAATTGGTAAATTCTCATCAAGTGGTGAACCAAGAAATATAGGACCAAGAAATCCTTGGCTTGTAACAATTGGATTGTTTCTAATTTATACTGGCTTCTGGGGATTTTATGCGGCGTGTAATATACCTATATTTGATCTTGGACCTGAGTATGGAATGGAAGGTGTAACATACTGGACGGCAACAAATATATATGTAACCCCTACTACACTTAGTGGTATTACAATGAACTTCTTGATGTCATTATCAGGTGGATTATTGGCTGGATATGTGGTCGCTAAAGGTGATCCATTCTGGACTTACTCAAGTGGACTAGCAGGCATCATATGTGCATCAGCAGGTAATGATTTGTATCACCCGATACAAGCAATGCTAATTGGTGCGATCGGTGTTGTTATTGCATATAAACTACATTACTGGGTTGAACGTACGTTCAAAATCGATGATGCAGTTGGTGCGGTAGCGGTACATGGTTATGCAGGAGTTGCTGGACTTATAATTTGCGGATTTGTTCTAAATGGCTATCCATCATCTGGATACAGTGTTGGAGCTATGTGGGACGGATCAACTTATGCATCTATAAATCCACTAGGACAGTTCTTAGGAGCAATTGTAATGTTCTTAGTTCTTGGACTAATACCGGGCTGGATTATAGCTAAAATACTTCATGCAATGGGTAAATTAAGAATCCCACGTGAAGTTGAAATAGCTGGTCTAGACTATAACTTAATGGAAGCTGATAGAGATTCTGAAAAAGCAGTTTCTTCAGCAACAAGGTAAAGGAGATATATGGCTACAGTAACAAACTGGATAGATCATTTAAGCGCAGAGGAAGTTGTCGGAGCAATTTATCCGGGAGCGGGATCCTCTGAAACTTTACTAGTTATACTTGGTGTAGTTTTTTGGCTTGGATTTCATGTTTTACAAAACATGTCAGAGTCTGAAGAACTTAGTAAGTTAGCTAGAAAAAGACACGGTGCTAATGATCACAAAAGCAATGTTACCGAATGGTAATTTAAATTAAAAAAAAGGGCGTCATTTAAAATTATGGCGCCCTTTTTAGTAAAAAATCTTAAAAAATCTTAAAAATCTTAAAGTGTCAGAAAATAATAATGAAAATTTAAGGCCTAGTAAAATGCGAGGCGTTCCTTTTCCTAAAGCAAAATATGGAGTCATTATTGCAATAATGATTATTATTATAGTTAATCTTATTCATTATAAAGAAACAATTTTTTCTTTTTTTAAATAATTATGCTAACTTAATTTATGGGAAAAAATTTATCAAAAATAGCTAAAAAAAAAAAAATCAAATACTTTCTAATAAGTTTTGTAGATCTGTTTGGTGTACTTAGATCAAAGCTAGTACCTGCAAAAGCTATTGACGAAATGCAAAAAAATGGAGCTGGTTTTGCTGGATTTGCAACTTGGCTAGATATGACGCCAGCAGATACTGATATGTTTGCTATTCCAGATCCAGATAGCTTAATTCAATTACCTTGGAATAAAGAAGTTGGGTGGCTAGCATCTGATTTATGGATGGCCGGTAAACCTGTAAAAGCTTCACCACGTGTCATGCTTAAAGAACAAATAAAACAATTAAATAAAAAAAATTTAACCATGAAATCAGGTGTAGAATGCGAATATTTTTTAATTTCACAAGATGGAAAAAATATTGCGGACCTTAGAGATACTCAATCAAAACCTTGCTATGACCAAGCAGCCTTAATGAGAAGATATGATTTAATTAAAGAAATTTGTGACAGCATGATTGAAATGGGATGGAATCCTTATCAAAATGATCATGAAGATGCTAATGGTCAATTTGAAATGAATTGGGATTATGACGACTGTTTAGTTACTGCAGATAGACATGTATTTTTTAAATACATGGTAAAATCTTTGTCTGAAAAACATGGCCTAAGAGCTACATTTATGCCAAAACCTTTTGAGAATTTAACGGGTAACGGGTGTCACGCACATATTTCATTATGGTCTGATAAAATAAATAAATTTTTAGATACAGGTGATAGATTGGGCTTAAGTAGATTAGCCTATAATTTTTTAGGTGGAATTATGAAATTAGCGCAACCACTGTCAGCATTTTTTAATCCAACAGTAAATAGCTATCGAAGAATAAATGCACCCCCGACAAAATCAGGTGCCACTTGGTCGCCTAGCAGTATTTCTTATACAGGAAATAATAGAACACACATGATTAGAGTGCCAGATCCTGGTAGATTTGAACTACGATTAATGGATGGATCATCCAATCCTTATTTGCTTCAAGGCGGTATAATTGCAGCAGGTCTTCATGGTTTAAACAATAAAATTGATCCTGGAGAACCTTTGGCATGCAATATGTATACTGATTATAAAAAATACCCAAACCTAAAAAAATTACCTGAAGAAATTGAAGATTCTTTAGAGAAACTTAATGATAGTAAAGAAATTAAAGAAGCGTTTGGTGAAGATGTAATAAACAGTTATATAAAATTAAAAAATACAGAAATTGAAGATTTTTATAGGCATGAAAATTTTGATAAAAAAAAACCAGTTACTGATTGGGAAAAAAACAGCACCCTTGATTGTTAAAATAAATGAAAACAATCATCCAAAATGATCAATGGTCAATATCATCTTTTATAGAAAATAAAAAATATAAATTTAATAAAACCACTATATTAAATCAACTTCCTGAGAAATTTATTGATGAAGCAATTCAGTCCATCTCAAGTTGGAAAACTTACAATCCAACTCCATTATTAAAATTAAATAAACTAAAACAAGAACTAAATGTTAAAGAAATTTACTATAAAGATGAAGATAAAAGATTTAATCTTAAATCTTTTAAAGCTCTTGGAGGAGCTTTTGCTGTTAACAAAATTGCAAATGAAAAAAAAAATGTAACAGTCGCTACCGCAACTGCTGGAAACCATGGTAGATCAGTTGCCTGGGGAGCACAAAGATTAGGATTAAAATGTAAAATTTTTATTAGCGAACATGTAAGTGAAGCTAGAGCGCTAGCAATGAAAAATTTAGATGCTGAAATTATAAGAGTAAAAGGGAACTATGATGACTCATTAAAAGAATGTATTAAACAATCTCAAAATAATAACTGGGAAATAGTTCAAGATGTATCATGGGATGGTTACAAAGAAATTCCTAAGTTAATAATGGCAGGATACACAATTATGATTAAAGAAATCATTGATCAAACTAAAAATGATTCTATTACACATGTTTTTTTGCAGGCTGGAGTAGGAGGTATGGCTGCAGCAATGATTGCTGGTTTTGCAAAATTTTCAAAAAATATACCAAATTTTATTATAGTTGAACCAGAAAATGCTGATTGTGTTCTAAAAAGTATTGAAAATGGATATCCAACAAGGATTAATATTGAAAAAGAAACGATCATGGGTGGAATGTCATGTGGAGATGTGTCTACTGTAGCCTGGGAAATTTTAAAAAATTCTGTAAAATATTGTTTAACAATACCAGATGATGCTATTTCCTTAGTTATTGCCCTACTTGCAGAAAGCCATTTATCTGATCAAAAAATTATTGCTGGAGAGTGTGCTGTCCCAGGAATTATAGGCCTAATTAGTGCTTTTAAAAATAAAGATTACCTAAATAAATTAAAACTAAATTCTAATTCAAAAATTTTACTTTTTGGCTGTGAAGGACTAACTGATAATGAAATGTATCATAAATTATTAGGTGAGGGTTTAAAAAAAATCTAAACTTATATAATGATAAAAATAGTAAAAAAAAAAATACTTAATACAGATTTTTATAAAATATTTAAACCAGAACTATCCCCAAAAAAAATGCTTGAGCTAGGTGTTTTTGGAGGTTCATATTTTGCTTCTAAAATTAAAGAATACCCTAAATCATGGTTTAAAAATGTTAAAATAAGTAAGAATTTTGATGTAAATTTAAATAGATTTAAAGTTAAATCAGGTCTTTCAAGGGAAGAATGGCTTAAAAAAGGATGGATTTTTAAAGAAGACCCTCTTGGATGGTTTCAATGGTATTGTCGATTTTCTAACGGAAGAAGAATTCCTCATATCGACGAAATTCAAATAAAAAGATGGAAAAACTTTAGACGGCATGTAATGGCTATTAAAAAAAATTGCGAAAATGGAGATATAAACTGTAGAAGAAGACAAAGGCAGGCTATACTTCAATGGGCATATAATCCTTTTATATAAACCCAAAATGGCTTTAAAAGCCTTATAAATTAAGCATTTTTAACTATAATTAGCCTTTTAAACAATATTTGGTATGGTATTGTACTTTCAATGCCATCGAATGTGATTCGATGGTCAATAAACAAATAAAGGGAGCTAAACATGAAAATATTATCAGGTTTAACTGGAACAATTAATAGTCTAACTAGCGTTGTTATTGCGTTATTAGGACTTGGTATCGTTGTTGCTTTACTAGGTGGAAACATTCCATTTGTAGGTGGAGTAGCAGAGAACATAGTTAGTCTAGTTCAAGGCTTAGGTGATGCAGGTATAGTTGGTTTAATTGCAGCTATCATTATCCTAAACTTATACAAGTAAAGACGAATTAACTTAGCATTTCCTTTTTTATGGGTGGCTAATGTTTAAATAAAATACTCCAACCTTGCCAAATGTAAGGTTGGAGATTTATTGAAAGGAAGATTATGAATGCTTGGATTGCGAAAATTACTTCTTATCTAAGAAAATTTCTTGAAGTTGGAGTTCTATTATTAGCAGTTTCTGTGATTGCCGAAATAATATTTGGTCCAAATGTAGCTTTTTTTGGAACACAAGTAACAAGTAACTTAATTACTTTGCTTAATACTCTAGGTGAACAAGGTATTGCTGCTTTAATAATTGTGCTAGCTGTAATATTTGCTTATCGAAAATTATTAAAATAAATCACTATTTATATTTAATTTTAAAATCTATTCCATATTCAGACCTTGGTCCTTTTCTTAATCCAAAAGGTCCAGGGATAAATAAGGTCATAGGCTTTGTTCCTGGCTTTAAATCAACTCTATGAAGATTGTTTGCAGATCTAAAACCAATATATCCTGGATATCTCCAATGCTTTCCCCTTTTAGTAGTTTCCCAATAACCTCCTCTTAAAATAATTGTAATATAAGGGCATAAATGAGTATGAACACCTTTGCCATGATCATCTGCTAGCATTTCATGAATTAATATATTAAATGGAAACCACTTAGGTCGGTGCCTAAATAAAATATAATATCTGGCCATCCATGGTTTTGCTTCATTATATTTAGGATGAGAATATCCTCTGTCTAATACTATTTTTTTACGTCCCAGTTTATCTAATAACTTTAGTATCATTATTAATTTAGTTTAATAATCGAATTCTCTTTAATTATATATAAACTTTGATTTAGAATAAAGGGTCTTGAAATTTTATGATTATCAATTTTAAGAATTGATTTTGTTTTGCCGGTAGCAATGTCAATAATCATTAATTTTCCATTACTAGTGGTTAAATAAATATTATTAGATCCAACTACAAATCCCACAGGGTATATCTTAGATCTTTTCTTTTTTTTAAAGTTTTTAAAAATATCTGTAATTCTAATTATATTTCCTGAACTATTATCAATAATAACTAAAAAACCATTCATTGATACAGTAAAAACAAAATCCTCAATTAAAGTAGGTCTTAAATTAGAACTAATTTTTTGCTGCCAATTTAATGATCCAGTATTAGAGTCTATAGAAAAAAAATCATTTTGATTATTTGAAAATAAAATTGATTGATTTGCTAATATTAAATCAGACGTTTTAAGAAAAACTTTAGACTCAATGTCCAATGAGGTTAGTGTAGGAACCTGCCATAACAAGTCTCCATTATCAATATTGACAGAAGTTATATCGCCTAAAGAGTTATTAAAAAAAACTTGGTTTTTTGAAATTACTATAGATAATTTTTTAGGAGATTTGATTATATATTCTTCACTTTTAAAGTTCCAAATCTCAGATCCATTTTTAATTGAAAAACATCTTAATATATTTTTATTATCAATTACAAAAAATTTATCTTGGTAAATTTTTAATTGAGAGTTAAATGGTGTAGAATGGTTTTTAGTCCACAACAATTCACCAGTATTAATATTTATTGCATAGTATTTTGCTATGCTGTCTGCAACAATTAATACATTATTATTATTTGCAAAAAATAATACAGGTTTTAATTTTTTCTCAGATTTTGAATAATAATTTTTTTTCCAAATAAGTTTTGAAGAATCGTTAAATTTAAATATTGCACCTTTGTTTTCAAAAAAAATAACATTATTTTTTTCAAAAATGATCTCAGGTTCAAATTGATTAAATTGATAAATTTTGGAAAAATTAAATCTTGATATAGTCTTCAAATTTCCATCAAAATTAATTCTTTGATTGTTATTACTTAAATTATTAACAAAGCTTTTGTTAATAGGATTGGATGATAAATTTATTTTTATTTCAGGATTAAGTTCATTTTCTAATACAATTTCATTTTGAAATAACTCTTGAATTTTACCTTTTTGATATTCTTCAATATTTTTTTTTTCAGACCAGATTCCAGATTTTTTATCTAAAGAACAGTTTGTTATTAAAATAAATAATAATAAAATTACAATTAATTTATTCACTAAAATCTCTATTCAGTCTTTTTTGAGCTTCTATTTTAATATTTAAATTACTACTCTCTAAAAGTAAAATCTTTCCAAAAAATTCTTTTGCTTTTTGTTTTTCATTTTTAAAGTAAAAATATTCCCCCAACAAATAAAAGGCATGTGATTTCCAAAAGCTTTCTGTATTTATAATTGGTTTTAAAATTATAAGTAATTCATTTTCTTTAACAAAATCAGAATTAAATAAAGCTTTTTTATATATAACTAAATCTTTAATTTCTTTTTCTAAGTTTGTTTCATTTATAAGTATATCAAAAAATTGATTAATTTTATTTTTTTCTTTTAAAATATTGTTATCAATTAAAAAATATAAAGCTAAAGGAGAATATGTTTTGTCTCTTTCATTAATTATTTTAACTAACTGATTTTCAATATTTGCCTTATCCCCTGAAACAAAATTTATTGTTGCAATATTATATTGATTTGCCAGTTCTATTTTATTTTTTTTTTGTAAATCTTTATAAATAAAATAACTAAATAAAATTAAGATAATTGCTGAAAATAATATTATTAATTGCTTTCGGTTATTGATAAAAAAATTTATAATTTTTTCATTTCTTGTGTTTTTATTTATTATTTCTATCTCTTCATCCATAATTTAAATCATATTTCTTAAAACATACTGGAGTATTCCACCATTTTTATAATATTCCAATTCATTTTTAGTATCGATCCTGCATAAAGTTTTAATTATTTTAATATCTCCTGATGCATACTTTATCTGCACCTGAACATAATCAGATGGCAAAATACCTTTTGCCAAATCAATTATGGTTATTAATTCTGATCCAATTAATTTTAAGTTTGATCTATTCATTTCTTCAATAAACTGAAGTGGTAATATTCCCATTCCTATTAAATTTGATCTATGAATTCTTTCAAAACTCTCTGCTATTACAACTTTGATTCCTAATAATTTTGTGCCTTTAGCAGCCCAGTCTCGTGAAGAACCTGTGCCATATTCTTTCCCCCCTATAATAACTAAATCAGTCCCTCTTTTTTTATATTCAACTACCGCATCATAAACTGGCATAACTTTTTCTTCTGGGTATAATTTTGTAAAACCACCTTCAGTTCCTGGTGCCATTTCATTTCTAATTCTAATATTTGCAAATGTTCCTCTCATCATTATCTCGTGATTTCCCCTTCTGGACCCATAAGAATTATAATCTTTTGGTAAAATTTGATGCTCCATAAAATAATCACCTGTTGGACTTTCTTTTTGGATAGATCCTGCTGGTGAAATATGATCAGTTGTAACCATGTCACCTAAAATTAATAAAGCCCTTGCATCTTTAACCTCTTTAAAACCCTCAGGTTTAACTGGTAAATTATCAAAAAATGGAGGTTTTTTTACATAAGTAGATCCTTCATCCCAATTATAAATACTGCTTTTTTCTGTTTTAATCTTTTGCCATTGTTTAGGACCTTCTGAAATATTTGAATATCTTTTTATAAACATCTCGGCATTTAATGCTTCTCTTAAAGTATCTTCAATTTCTTTATTTGATGGCCAAATATCTTTCAAATAAATACTTTTACCATCTAAACTTTTTCCAAGTGGCTCTTTATAAAGATCAAATTCCATATGTCCTGCCAAAGCATAAGCAACAACAAGTGGTGGCGAAGCTAAATAGTTTGCTTTTATATAAGGTGAGATACGACCTTCAAAATTTCTGTTTCCAGATAATACCGATACTGCAAAAATATTTTCTTTTTGTAAAGATTCTACTATATTTTCAGGTAACGGTCCTGAGTTTCCAATGCATGTTGTACAACCATAACCTACTAAGTTAAATCCTAGTTTATCTAGATAAATATTTAATCCAGCCTTTTCCAAATAATCAGTAACTACTTGCGATCCAGGAGCTAACGAAGTTTTTACCCAAGGTTTTGTTTTTAAACCAAGTTCTACTGCTTTTTTTGCAAGTAAACCTGCGCCAATTAAAACATTTGGATTAGATGTATTTGTGCAAGAGGTTATTGCAGCTATTAATATAGATCCGTCTTTAATATCATAATCTGTTCCAGAGACTTTTGAAATATTTTTTTCTTTTCTTTTTGTTATTTCTTCCAAAACTTTTTTAAATCCAGACGAAGCATTGGTTAATAAAACTTTATCTTGTGGTCTTTTAGGTCCAGATATTGTTGGAACAACAGTAGACATATCTAAAGATATCGTGTCTGTAAATTCAACATCTTCACTTATCCATAAACCTTGTGCTTTTGCATAGTTTTCAACTATTAAAACTGTTTTTTCATCTCTTCCAGAAAATCTTAAGTATTTTAATGTCTCGTCATCTATTGGGAAAAAACCGCATGTAGCCCCATACTCAGGAGCCATATTTGCAATAGTTGCTCTGTCTGCAAGTGTTAGATTTTTTAAACCTTCGCCAAAAAATTCAACAAATTTTCCTACAACTCCTTTATCTCTCAACATTTTTACAACTGTTAAAACTAAATCAGTTGCTGTTGTTCCTTCAGGCATCTTATTGGTAACCTCAAATCCTATAACCTCAGGTATTAGCATAGATATAGGCTGTCCAAGCATTCCAGCTTCCGCCTCGATTCCACCAACTCCCCATCCAAGAACAGAAAGTCCATTTACCATTGTTGTATGACTGTCTGTGCCGACCAAAGTATCAGGAAATAAATAATTCTCATTTTTATATTTTTCTGACCAAACAACTTTAGACAAGTATTCTAGATTTACTTGATGACAAATTCCTGTTCCTGGAGGAACAATCCTAAAGTTATTAAAAGCTTGTTGTCCCCACTTTAAAAAGGAGTATCTTTCACCATTTCTTTCAAATTCAATATCAACATTTTTTTCAAATGAATCAGCATTGGCTGATTTGTCTACCTGCACTGAGTGATCTATTACTAAATCAACTGCTGATATTGGGTTAATAGTATTTGGATCTTTATTTTTTTCTTTTACAGCTTCTCTCATTGCTGCTAAGTCAGCAATAGCTGGTATTCCTGTATAATCTTGGAGTAAAATCCTAGCTGGTCTATAAGCTATTTCTGTAGTAGATTTTTTTTCCCTAAGCCAATCTTTAATTGCTTCAATTTGATTTTTTGTAACTGATAAGTCATCTTCATATCTAAGTAAATTTTCTAAAAGTACTTTTAATGATTTTGGTAATTTTGATATACCTTCTAAACCATTCTTTTCTGCCTCTGCTAAAGAGTAATATTTGTAATCACTATCATTAATAGTGATAGTTTTTAATGATTTATAAGAGTTAATATTTCCTGGTTTCATAATTATAAATAAAATGTTGCTATACAACTTATAAGAAGAAATGACATAAAATAATTAAATTTTTTTATAAAATTTTCATTTGTCGCAAATTTTCTTAAAAATTTTCCTATTAATGTCCAAAAAACAATACTAATTATAGCAAAAACGAATGCCACAGCAATTACCCAAAAAGAATAAGTCAAAAAATTTTTACCTTTTTCAATATAAGTTGAAACCATAATTACTGCAACAATAACTGATTTAGGATTTATAAATTGAAAAAAAAAAGTTTCTATAAATCTTACAGGATTATTTTTAAAATTATTAGTATGATTTTTTGAAAAAGAAATTTTGTAAGCTAAATAAATCAAAAAAAGTGACCCGCTATATTTTAAAATTTCTTGAATAATAGGAAATTTCTGAAATACATTTATTAAGCCAAAATTTGTAATGGTTACCAAAACAGTAAATCCAAAAATAACTCCTAACATATGAGGAATAGTTTTAAGAACTCCAAAATTAAATCCTGAGTAAGAAGCAACAATATTATTTGGACCAGGAGAACAACTTGTAACAAACATAAAAAGAGCTAATGACAATAATTCTGGATGCATATAAATTTATGCTATAGGAAGTCCATTCTCAGATTCTTGAGATGGATGAACTAATATAACTTTACCTTCTTTATCAACTGAACCTAAAATAAGGACTTGAGATTTTACTCCCGCTATATTTTTTTCTGGAAAGTTACATACTCCAATAACTTGTTTTCCTTTTAAGTTTTCTTCATTATAATAATGAGTTATCTGAGCAGATGATTGTTTAATTCCTATTTCTTCACCGAAATCAACTTCAATTATTAACGAAGGTTTTTTGGCTCTTTCATTTTTTTTAATTGATAAGACAGTTCCGACTCGAATATCTGTTTTTTCAAAAATATCGTAGGTTATTTGTTCTTTCATTAATTTAATATATAATAGATCATATTTATGAGTACAGAAAATAATACACATCAATTATTTGATAATTCTATAAAAATTTTAACTGATTTAATTGCCTTTAAAACTATATCTGGCGAAGATAACATTGCTTTAATCAACTACTGTGATGAAATTTTAAAAAAACTTGGTGCAACTTCATTTAAAACATTTAATGATAAAAACCCAAAACAACAGAATCTTTTTGCAACTTTAAAAGCAAAAAATTCTAATGAAAAAAAACCGATAATATTATCAGGACATACGGATGTTGTGCCAATTTCAAAAGGTTGGAACACTGATCCTTTTAAAGCAACTGTTAAAGGAGATAAACTTTTCGGTAGAGGTGCTTGTGATATGAAGGGATTTATCGCATGTGCACTAGCTTATGCGCCAATTTATTCTAAAGCAAACTTGGATAGAGATATTCATTTTTCATTTACCTTTGATGAAGAAACCGCGTGTATAGGAGCTCCTATTTTAATTAAAGAGTTAAAAAAAAGAAAAATTAAAAATAGTATTTGTATTATTGGTGAACCAACAAATATGAAAATAATAGATGCTCATAAAGGTTGCTACGAATATACAACTTATTTTGAAGGCTTAGCAGGTCATAGTTCAGCGCCTCATAAAGGTGTAAGTGCTGTAGAATATGCCGCAAGATATGTAAATAAATTAATTGAATTAAGACAAGAACTAAAGAATAGAACACCAAAAAATTCTATCTTTGATCCTCCGTATTCAACTCTTCAAATAGGTGGAATCTTTGGAGGGATAGCGCACAATGTTATTGCTGACAAATGTCATGTTAACTGGGAAACCAGACCGGTTGTTAAAGAAGATGGAATATTTTTAAATTCAGAATTAGACAAATATGCAAACGAAACATTATTACCAGAAATGAAAAAAAATTTTCCTAACTCTTCAATAAAAAAAAAGACTATTGGAGAAGTAATTGGTTTTGATAGAGATAAAAAATCAGATGCTTGTGAATTAGTTTCAAGCTTAACTGGAGATAATTCGAGACAAGTTGTTTCTTTTGGAACAGAAGCTGGTTTATTTCAAGAGATAGGCATTAGCACTGTCGTTTGTGGACCAGGGTCAATTGAACAAGCTCATAAAATAGATGAATATATTGTTTTAGAAGAGCTTAGAAAATGTTTAAATTTATTAGAAGGGATTAAAAATATTTCAACAGTAAATTAATATTTTTATTTTTTTTTCTTCTTACTTTTTCTTTTTATTGCTTTAGATTTTTTAGGTTTGGATTTTTTTACTTTAGATTTTTTAGGTTTGGATTTTTTAAGTTTGGATTTTTTAAGTTTGAATTTTTTTGATTTAGGTTTGTTATGTTTGTTTTTTTCTTCCATCCAGCCACCAACTGACTTAACTTCTAAAAACTCTTCTATACCTAGAGCTCCAGCTTCTCTACCAATGCCTGAATGTTTATATCCTCCAAAAGGAGCATCTACCGCAATTCCTGCTCCATTAACATCGACCATTCCAGATCTTAATTTTCTTGCCACTCTATTTGCTTTTTGTTGATCTTGAGTTTGAATATAATTTGTGAGTCCATAAGGAGTATCATTAGCTATTGTTATCGCCTCTTCTTCTGTTTCAAAAGGAATAATTGATAAAACAGGTCCAAAGATTTCAGTTCTCGCGATATCCATTTGATTATTAACATCTGCAAATGCTGTAGGTTTAACAAAATAACCTTTGTCTATACCATTTGGTTTACCTATACCTCCGGCTACTAATTTTGCTCCCTCATCAATACCTTTTTGGATTAATGTCTGAATTTTATTGTATTGAACTTCAGAAATCACAGGTCCTATATGATCGCCTTCTTTTTTAGGATCGTCTACTTTCATTTCGTTTGCAAACTTTTTAACTCTTTCAACTGCTTCGTCATACATTGATTTTTCGACCAACATTCGTGTAGGAGCATTGCAAGACTGTCCTGAATTTCTAAAACATCTATTTGCACCCCTTTCAACAGCTTCAGGGTCTGCATCTTTAAATATTATATTTGCTCCTTTTCCTCCAAGCTCAAGGCTTATACGTTTAAAATCTTTAGCTGCATTTTGAGAAATTAAAGCACCTGCTCTAGTAGATCCTGTAAATGAAATCATATTTACATCTGGATGGCTTGTTAATGCATCGCCAGTAGTTGCCCCATCACCATTAACTAGATTAAATACACCTGCTGGAAATTTAGCTTCATCAATTATTTCAGCAAGGATCATTGATGATAAAGGTGCTAGTTCAGATGGTTTTAAAATCATTGTACATCCAGCTGCTAATGCTGGAATTACTTTTAAACAAGTTTGGTTCATTGGCCAATTCCAAGGTGTAATAAGTACAC
>Ga0315339_1001006_pt1 | contig 27987 bp, 17 predicted proteins | sample ASW17metaG_FD_204514 | JGI IMG/M metagenome (GOLD analysis project Ga0315339, IMG submission 204514) | Ammonia-oxidizing marine archaeal communities from Pacific Ocean, United States - ASW #17 | ecosystem: Environmental > Aquatic > Marine > Oceanic | place: USA: California | collected 2016-12-05 | reverse complement strand
CGAGCCGGGCAGTCCCTGGCAAAACGGCTATATCGAGAGTTTCCACAGCCGTTTCCGCGATGAATGTCTGAATCGAGAATGGTTGCTGAATCTACGCGAAGCCCGCGTCGTCATTGAGGATTGGCGGTTGCATTACAACACAGAAAGACCCCATAGTCGACTGGGCTATCTCAGTCCAGAGGACTATATAAAACACCAAATAGTCTCACCCTAAGTGGGCCAAAAAAGGCTATCCGGTCAGGTCGCTAAATTATTGTGGTGCAATATTTATAATATATTATGGGGTATATAAAAAGGCCCGTAAAGCACTTGGGTACATCGTGCATTACGGGCCTTTAAAATGGCGGGAACGACGGGACTCGAACCCGCGACCTTCGGCGTGACAAGCCCAATATGGTAACTGTAAAAACAATGACTTACGAACTGTTGGGGGGCGTTTGGGGGTGAGTAAAGTATACCACAATATGCCTTATTACATCTAAATGACATGCGGCAATGGCATTCTAAAAAACGAATAAGCCCTTCTACTGAACAGTAGTGGGGCCTTTTTAATTCATCTAATCATAAGGATATGATATGCCACCTATCGAAAAAGAGTGGATCGAACGAGCGGCACTACTCAAACAACTGGCACCTGCGGAGCAACGAGTTGTTGTATTTCTCCAAGACACCGGTTTGCGCATGAGCGAATTTACGGACTTACGTTGGAAGGATGTAGACATTGGGCAGAAGCTAATAATTATCCGAAATAATAAGGGATCCGGAAACTTCCGTTCGATACCGCTTACCCTAAGGGCGGTAGAGATCTTACAGGCACACCGCATTCAAACTACCGAAAAGGATCGAATAAATCTCTATGAAAAATCGGGACGCAACCTGAGAGATCGTTTGAAGGTTGCGTCAGCACGAGCGGGAATCTGCCATGTCCACCCACATGTGCTCCGCCATACTTTTGCGACTGAACTGGTAGATGAAGGTGTCCCGCTGTAGACAATACAGACTCTGCTTAGCTATCGAGTGTCGTTATCACGATACGCTGCGCAAATAAAGCAGGGAAGGGGCTGAGGGCCGCAATCGATCGTCTCGGACGCCAGCAAAGATATAAATTCCCTTCGCAAGCTAGCTTAACTGTACACCTTATCGGATTTCGTGCAGATTTCGGTTTTTCCAGTTATCATTTACGGTAACGGCTCGTTATCACTTTCGATAACGGCTTAAACGTCGCCGTTATCGTTTTCGATAAGCATAGGGCTGTTTTCACAGTGGAAGCCGTTATCGTTTTCGATAACGTTCTTAAGTCTTACCATCTGTACGACGGAGGGTGTGGCCGGGCTGGAACCCGTATTCCTTATTCCTGCCGTGGGGATTGCGCTTAGCCGGTACGAACTTGTCGGTCCCCCAATGCCGCCAGCGATTCGATAGCGCGTAGCGGGACTCAGAGCGATAACGCCCTGCGCCCGTCACTGTGACGTCAATAAAACCTCCCTCGATGAGGGTATCGAGGGCCCTCATGAATGCGGACTTGCTGACCCCTCTCTTCCCCGCCTCTTTATAGGTGTAGACGAACTCGCCGTTGTTGGTAAAGACGTGCTTCGCTCGAGGCTTTTTCTTCATGTGCTTTTTACTGTAAAAATCCATCAGCACGAGGAGTGCCGTTCCGTTCAGGGCACGGAACGCCGATGACTCACGGAGCGACTTATCGGTCCACAACACGTTGTATTTATCGTAGTCGGCTCTCATCCGGTCTTTCACAAATCATATACCTACTTGTCACCCAGATCGGCGGTGCAGAAACACGAATGTTATCTCGTTGCGCCTCAAGCTCTGAGGACGGCGATGAAATGGTCCTAGCTGCATCCGGTGCGTGTAATTTTGCAATGCTCTGAACCCGCGCGTCGATCGGGCCAGAAAACGTCGGTGGGCGCGTTTTCGAGGGTGAGCGCCTATTAATAAAGTTGCGTCGCCCGTCATCATCGCACGAGTTCAAATAGAGACCAATCGACGTCAACTAGATTCGTTCCGGACTCGTGCCCAATATCTGTCCAGCCCACGAGATACTGCAGAACGTCGTTCGATACGAATCTGAAGTATTGCATCGATTTCTTTTTGCCTGAAGATCAAGCAGCGTCGATTCTTCTTCGGACTGCGACCCGTCTGAGTATTCCACCCGCGTTGCGGCGTGATTAGGCCATCCCTCGCATATGACCGGATAGTCGACGCCGATAATCCGGTCTCGGTGGCCACATCTTCGACGGTAAAAAGTCGGTCTCGTTCCGTTTTCATGGTGCCCTCTTATTAATTAACCGGCAGTGTCATCTGGCAGCGGTTGTTCGAGCGAACGCCGTTGAGGATCGTGCTCATGGCACTGAGCGCGCGATTTCAACGATGTTCGACGAGCGATTCTCGCTATTCTTTTTGGGCGAAGCTGTCTGTAATAATTATTAACGATTCGCGACACGTTGGCAAGCGATATTCGCTCTTTTTTTAATTTTTTTTAGCCCCTTAAGTCATTTATTTATAATCTGATATGATCTGATATAATTTGATATGTATTGTTACATTTTTCGAATCGGTACACGCTGAAAATGCCAGAAAAAAACGGCGGCAGGCTTTGATGGCGGAAAAAATCTAAAGGTCGTAAACGTCATATCATCACCGATACGTTGGGACGTTTACTCTCGGGGTGATCGTCCAATCCGCGATCGAAGTCCAACGCGTGTGTTTGCAAGTCGAGGTGAACCCAGATCCGGAAACGGTCCCCGTTCCCTTAGCTACAACACTCGATCAAATTTTTTCGTACATTGTCGGCAAAATTGAGCGGGAAGTGACAACCGTTGGAAAATGCAGGGAAGCACGCGTGATCATCGCGGATTGCCTCCGGGTTTCAGGCTTAGCGTAAATGCCGAAAAGTGACATCACTTCCATGTCTGACGATCTATGGGGAGAATACAAAGCAACCGAGTTTTGGGTTGAAGACCACGGAGAACGGTTTTGCATAATGGTCGATAAGCGTTCTCTTGAGCTTGACCGGGTTCTGACATTACACCGTGTAGAATCTTGGGCCTATGTAACTGCCCACAATCCACGGTCCCAGCTTCTAATTCCCGAGGATAACGCATTAAGACACCAGCAATTGCTCGATCGGATTGTACGGGACGGATACTCTGTGCTTCAAGGTAGGGGAATCGGCTCTGATCCTGATTGGGTCCCCGAAGACAGCTATCTTATTATTGGCATCCCCCGCGCAGATGCAATTTCATTGGGTTGTGATTTCGGACAGAATGCGATTGTAGTGGGACGTATCGGTAACCCTGCAGAGCTTGTTCCCTGTCATGGTGAATCAACATGACAAGCGAGAGGGGATGCCGTAGGCCGTCATCGCCTGCCAAAGCGTGGCCAAGACCTGCTCGGATCGGATCTGCCGCTCAACAAGGATAGCGACACATTGGCGGGTGTACTCATCCAACGTCGTCAGCATTTTCAATGGGCTGCCCTTGTCGGTCCGGTCAAAGATAAAATCCCAGGTCCAGACGTGGTTACGATGCGTCGCCTTTCCGCGACAAGGGATATCGACGGGCTTGCCGACCCAGGCGACTCATCGCAACCACGTCTGGCCCGAAGCACATCCGGTCAGACAATGGCCCCGAGTTTGTGGCCAGGGCGGTGCGATCATGGCTGGCAAGACTGGGTGTGCAAACCCTGTTTATCGAGCCGGGCAGTCCCTGGGAGAACGGCTACATCGAAAGCTTCAATGGTAAACTCAGAGATGAACTACTTAACGGTGAGGTCAAGGGTGTAAGTTTTGTTGAGCAATTCTTCTTTCGGGCTGTTTTCGAAAATAGCGGTTAGTTTTGCTTTGACAGTTATTACCGGGAGATTAGCAAGCAGATCCTGAACTTTGAATTCTGTTTCCCATGCTTTCAATATCTTCGAGCGGTCGTTCTCTTCTTTCTTTACGATCGTACCGTCAGAATGATCGATATAGGCTTTTTGGGTCAGTCTTCTGCCAGTAGGAGGATATACCCTTTCCCTGAAGGTTCGGCCTCTGCCATAGGCTCTGACATCTTCGAAAGTACAGTTGGGAGAATTATTGATATCTACGGTTTCTTCCATGACCGCGGTACCGATAGCCAGATCGCAGTGGATGCGGCGGCAAAAACTATTAAGATCGATAGCCTCGTTGCCCTTACGCCCTTTTCCTGTTGGCCGTCCTTCTATGTTCAGTTCCGCAACAGTGCCTATACTAAGGTCATCGCTTCCCTCGATGGCCAGGGTATTGCCGGTTGAACGACACCAGATCAGCGGTACACGAACATTCTTTGAATCGACAATCCACACCGCATCGCCGTCAGTGAGTAGTTGGCCACTCGAAAAAATCATGCCTCCTTCAATACCGTTATCGCCGCCGTTTCTTCCGTCATATATGATACAGACATTGTTTACCTGACCATCATGAGGAAGATGCGCACTCGGATTAAGGGTGCCTAAGTTGATGACATTGACATGGTTATGTCCGGCATTATGAATCAAAGGGTAATAGTTGCCATGCTTTTCGGTGACGTTGATCACCTTGGCCCCCTTGGCAGTGACCAGTTTGGCATTTTCAGCGATAACAAGAGAAACGTTTGGGTGGGGAATACTGATATGAGCTGAAAGTGTGTAGGTTCCCTCCGTAACAACCGTGATTGAGCTATGAGTCATGGCCCACTCGATGGCCTCATGAGGCTGTTGGCTCTGAAAAAGCACTTCATCACCCTGACCTGGTTTGACCTGCGTAACGGCCTGCTCCTGCTGGACAAGCACAAAGCCTCCCGACACCTCAGCCGCTCGAGACACGGGCAAGGCGTAGGACATGCCAGCGATCCCCAAAACGAAACCGTTCAAAACAAATAATCCACGACGAAAAAACCATATTAATGGGTACATAACTCAAAAATATCCTTCTAATGCTATCTCGTTTTTCCAAAATGTCCAAAAATCAGCAATCTCGACATTGACCAGCGTTGTGGTATCATCAAAGTTGCCATTTATAATATTTACCAGTTTCTGCACTGCACAACTCACAATCGCGTCATGCGGCTGTACAAGCACTTTAAAACTCAGGTCCTTATGTATAGGAATTATAAAGGGCCTTTTAGGGGATCGGGTCAAGCGGTGTGGGTGTCTTATCGCCCTCTTTTAGGCTGGGGTGCCCGCCTGTATGCGGCGCCTCGGTTAGGCTCGGGCGGTCCGATGCTTTGATCGGACCGACAAGGGCAGCACGCTCAAGAGGCTAACGATGCTGGACGAGTATACCCGTCAATGTCTGGCTATCCGTGTCGAGCGCCAGATCCGATCGGGGCAGGTCTTAGCCACCCGCTGGCAGGCGATGATGACCTATGGCATCCCTGAGCACATCCGTAGCGATAATGGCAGCGAATTCATCGCGCAAAAGATCCAGAAATGGTTGAAGGAAAGTCAGATCAAGACGCTATATATCGACCCAGGTAGTCCGTGGCAAAACGGCTACATCGAAAGTTTCCACCGTCGCTTCCGCGATGAATGCCTGAATCGAGAATGGCTCTTGAATCTGCACGAAGCACGCGTTGTTATTGAAGACTGGCGGCAACACTACAATACGGAAAGACCGCATAGTCAACTGGGCTACCTCAGCCCGGAAGGCTTTATAAACAACCAGAAGGTCTCAACCTAAGTGGACCAAAACAAGGGATCCGGTCAGTCCCATTTTTCGGCGTGCGAGGAATGGCTCCGTCGAAACGAAAGGCGGGGCCTAGTAGGCGACGCTGATTACGCGCAGCAAATTCTCCGTGCCGCTTTGCGCGTCGACGCCGATTCGGCACAGATAGGAACCGGGCGGAACAATGGCCCCGTCGCGGTCCTGGGCGGACCAGGAATAGAGGTGGGATTGATCCGTTTGCAACTGGCCTTTGAGCGTATTAAGGAGTCGGCCGTCGAGGGAGTAGATCTGCACCTCGGGAGGCGCGTCTACTTTCAGGACATTGAAACGGATCTGTGCCGCATCGCCGATCCCGTCGCCATTGGGGCTGACATAGGGCTGGACTGTGAGGTTGGCGATCAACTGGCCGCTGCCGGGGATACCAGGCAGGTAAACTGTTGTGGCCGCGCGCTGCAGTGGGTCGACCGGCTGCCAAATTTCCGGCTGGGTGGTTTGACCGACAAAAGCCTTGAAGACCGTCGCGTTGTTCTTGAGTACGGTATTAAAGGCCACTTCGACTTCTTCGCGCCGCACGGTGCGCGGCAACTCCACCAAGAGCGAATCGCCGGTGACCAGTACCGTTGCCGGTGCGGTGTCGGCACCGGCGATCTTGAGGATGAGATCCGCTGGGTCGATGGGGGTGGGGGTTTGCAACAGGATGCGGTTGAAACCGGGATCGCGGGTGCCGAATGCCGGGACGATGCGAAACGAGAATAACTGCATCACGCCTGGTTCGGCCGTGCGCGGTAGGACCTCGCCTTCGACGCCGGCTAGGAAGGCTTCGGTGAAGGCGAGCTCGAGCGAGCGCATCGTAGGTGCTGTCGACGGGCGGTCCGAGCTGAGGATGAGCTGGATTTGCACGAAGCGGCGCGGGCTGGGGGAGAGGAATTGCTCGCCGGGTCGCTGATAGAAATTGCTCCACTCGCTCCAATCGTCGCCGATGCCGATCGTCGATGTGACCTCGCCCCTGAGCACCTTGGCCATCTGTTCGTATTGCTCGTCGGTGAGTTCGGTGCCGTCCTTGCGAAAGTATCTAAAAATCTCTTTTAATCCATTGCCCGAGCGGGTGCGTGCCTGGATGCGGGCGCCCGGGGGAAGATCGGCTTGCCAGTCTAGTGATTTGACGACCTTGGCCCGGTCGTCGCCCGCGATCTGCCCCAAGTCAATGAAATCGGAGTTCATCTCCACTTGCGCCACGTGGCCCACCGGGAAGATCTGCGTCTCGACGAGAAATCCGCTCTGGAACTCAAAACTGGAAGTCTCGCCGCCGCCGCCAACCCATTCGGCGGCGACGAAGCGGACCGGCTGTGGGGCGAATAGGTAGGTCAATTGTCCGGGGAATTCGCTGGAGGTTGAGAGTAGGGCGGCGGTATCGCCGACAAAGAGTTCATCGAAATCGACGGCACCGGTCAAAGTGCGTTCGCCGGCCGAAATGCTCAAGCTGTGGGTGCGAATTTGCGGCAGGTTAGAGCCGTAGGTCAAGGTGCGTAGCAAGAAGTCCGATGTGCGCATCACGATCCGATTGACCCAGAACAGGGCGCCGAGATCCCAGTCCCAAGCGATTGGGTCTTGGCCGCGTTCGCGGCGCGCGCCCCAGTCGGTGTTGGCGTCACCATCGGCCATTTTGAAGGCGAAACCCCGGCCCGCGCGTTCCTGGACCGTGCCCCCACGCGCTAAAGTCTGCAAGGCGATATTCTCGCCGGGCGTATAGACTTCGACTTCGGCTATGGCGGCGTCGGGGGTTTTGGCGTCGGCCAGGATGCGGATGTATTGCAACATGTCATAGGTCTCGGCGACGGCTGCTGCGGCTTCTTCCTCGTCGCCGAGTGCACGGGTTCGTTTGACTTCCCGTACCAGCGGCTGCACATCGTAGGTGACTAGCGTCTCGTTGATGGGTTTGGTGGTGCCGCCGATTAGGTGGAAGGAGAAGATGTCCGAGCGCGTCACCCGGCGGCCTTCCGTGCCGAAGACGCGGAACTCGCTGAAAGGGCGTGCGCCTTCCTGGTCGGGGAAGAACAGGCGAATTTCGCTGACTAGGGTGGCCCGTCCCAGGTCGATCTCGATCCACCACTCATCGAGGGGGGCATCCGCGTCGGGTTGCCAGACCGTCTCGGGATCTCCGTCTATGATATTGTCGGCGGCGGCGAAGTTGGAGCCGGCTTTCCACGCGCCACCCTGGATCTCCTGCCCGCTGACTAAGACGTGGGTGAAATCTTTGGCGTTGAGGGCGGCGTTGTGGGTGCCTTTGAATTCGACCGGGGAGACCGAACCGTCGGGGGCGAATTCAAGAGTACCGACGGGAAAGGTCCATTCTCGCCACTGAGATTGGCGGTTTACCCTGTAGACGGCCAAAGCGGAACTGGTGGTCTGGGCGTAGAGCACCCAAGAGGGCAAGACCACCAATACGGCGAGGCCGACGACCATCAAGAAATTTCGCTGTGAACGGACATATTGATGCATGGCACTACTCCCAATCTGTCGGGCGACGAGTAGAGATGGTCTCTTAGTCGTCCGGAAACAGGTGTCCTAGTAGGCGACGCCCACCGTGCCGAGGCGGACGAAGCGCTCGCGCTCGGCGTCGACGGCCACTCTAGCCAGGTAGATCCCAGGGGGCACGGTCCGGCCCCCGTAGTCGCGCCCGTCCCATGCCCAGGTAAAAGAGCCGCTGCTCGCCATGGCCGAGAATAAGGTACGCACCCGGCGACCGCCTAGATCGAGTATTTCGACGTCGATCTGTACGGGTTGTTGCAACTGCACGAGCGTATAGGAAATATCGGTCTGCTCGTTGGACCCGTCCCCATTGGGGGTGACGACGCCGGGTTGGATCTGGAAGAAGGGTAGCAGGTTTTGCGCCGAAGCAGAGGTGGTCAACACCCGCAGGTTGTTGGTCAGCACTGTGGGGTTGGCGTCGCCGGGCAATACTTTTTGCGGGGCCTCGTCGCTTTGCGTATCGAAGACCTGGGCGTTGAAAAAAGTAGCTTGCACGAAGACCTGGGCGTCAAAGACGATGCGCAGGTTGCCCTGGGATTGCGTCGTCTGTCTCTGCGAGGGGAAGAACAGGGTCAGGCTCTCGGGCCCATGGATGAGACTGTCGGGTACTATGGAAACGGGTGGGTTGCCGACGAAGAGCTCTTTGAATTGAGGTTCGGCCGGGGTGAAAATCTCGATGGCGTCGAAGCCGACGTCGGCTTCGCTGATATCCGCCCTGACATCGAAGGCGAACGTAGTGGGCGCGCCGGCGGGCACCTGAGGTTTGTTGCCTAGTGGACGGGGGTCTTCTAGCACGGAGATTTCGCCGATCAATTGCTGGGCCAGGGGCGGGATGGAATGCTCGACCGTGAGCGAGTTGACGCGGATGCCGTCGAGAATCGAGCGGCTATCGAGGCTGATCTTGACCTGAAAAAAACGGCGCGGGCTCGGCAGGTCGATCTGTTGGCCGGAATCGGCGAAAGGCGCTGACCACTCGCTCCAGTTGTCTTGGTCGTCTTCAACTGGGCCGCGGATATTCAGGCCCAGCCGGCCATAGTCGGATTCGGAGACTTCCTGCGTGTCGCCGGTAAAGACGTTGACGATCTTGTAGAAGACCTCGGGCGTATCGTCGCGGCCGGTGCGCATGCGGATCGAAACTCGGGCGTCGGCTTCGGGTTCCGGGCCGATGCTGCCCTCTTGCTGGCGCAGGGTTTCGACCGCCCAAAACAGGCGGCTGAAGTTGGCTACTTCGCCGAGGTCGATAATATCGGAGAGATAGCGTCCGCCTGGGGGAAAACCGGCCCCGTAGACCTCGAACTCGGCAAGTTCAAACGGATTGGCTGAGGTCACGTTCAATTGCATATAGCGGACGAACTGCAGGGGGAAGCGTATGTCTGCAGTGTTTTCGTTGGTGAAGTCGACTTGTGTGAGCAGATTGTAGATCGGCAGGTTTTGCTGGTTGAAACGCACCCCGTCGTTGACTTGCAGTTTATAACCGCGGATAAAGTCGTCGGCGTAGGGCCGGCCTCGGCTGTCGGTGCCCTGGGGACGCGGGAAGAACGCGATGCGGCTGACTGGGAAGCGGGTGCCTAGGTCAAAGAAGAAGGTCCGGCCGGCTTGCAGTACCCCGAAATCCTTGAAGCGGCTCTCGCTGGAGGTCGCCGGGTCGTCGTCGACGAGCGGGAGATTGCTCTGTTTGAAGGGCACGTTGTCCCACACCCGGGCTTCGGCCGCTTCGCTGACGAAGTCTTGCGGGAAGCCCTCTGACCAGTTCAGTTGCCCGACGATATTGTCGTTTGGGTTGAAGCCGACCAGTTGAATGGCCCCGGGCGTGTCGAAGCTTATCGCGGTGGAGTTCAGTTCGTTGTCGCGCCAGGAAAGACCTCCCTCGCCCAATTGCCACTGCAGGACTTCACCCTGTGCGGCCGTGGCCAAGCAGACGACCGCGATGAACGCGGTGAATGCAGGGGTGAAAGATTTGAATCTTTGTGCGCGCATCTTTCTCCCTCGGACGGGGATATTTGGGGATTTTGTGGAATATAGCATATTAACGTGCTCGGCCAAAATTTCGTCTCATGTGCGCTATTGGGTGGATCAACCCCAAAAAATTACATTGCCGTCCATGCCGGCAAAGTGGTCGATAAAGAGAAAAACGCCGCCAGGCGCGATGTGGCCGGCGATCATGCCCATAAAAAAAGGCCGCGTCTTGCGATAGAGCGCCACGCCGCCGTAGCGCAAGACGACTACCTTGATTAACCAGGCCAGGAACATGTTGAACCAAAGGTGGTCCATGATAACGGTCGGGCCGATGGGATAGCCGAGAGGGTGCAGGGGCCACCAGAAATAGAACCAGCGCCCCAACATCAGCAGCAGCATGATCGCGGCGCCGATCCCGGTATTGACCCAACCCGCTATATGCGGCTCGCTGGGGCTGCGGATCAGGGTGGCGGCGTAATTGTAGAAACCGTGCTGGCCCCCGGGAATTTTCAGGTTGAGTGCCCCGTAGGAATAGCTCAGTTCCATGACCACCCACATCGATGAGACCAGACCGATGGCCATGGCCAGCAGCATCACCCAGAACAGCGGCCGTTTGGATCCGCCAAACCCCTCGCCCAATTTGAGGCTGTTGGCGGCCGAGGTCATTGCGAAACTGCGCACACCGGTCCAGAAATAAGTTGTCGCGAGTACGACCAGCCCGTGTGCGCCGATAGCCGAGGAACCCACGGCGGAGATGACGATGGCGGCGGGCCCGACGGGGACCGAACCGTCCGAAAGGCCGCCTTCGGCAATCAGACGGGTAAATCCGACAAAGAGCGCTGCCGCGGTAAAGAGAAAGGCCAGGCCGACCCAGACCGGAAGACCGGCCAACGACAACCACAGTACCATTATTAGGCCGCTGCCCAATAACAGGAAAACCGCGGTCCGATAGGAAAGCATCTCGTCGGAGTCGTCGACGGTCGAATCGCCGAGGAAGGCTTTGCGGCAAACGGCTGCTAGATGTTTGCGGGCTGCGAATAGCCCGAAGAGAAATAGCACTAGCATGCCGCCCATCGACTGGTGCACGAGGATTGGGTTGACGATGGCGTGCCCGCCGCCCAGCGTTTCCGAACTCGTGATACCCAGGACGCCGAAGCTGGTGCGCAGGGCGTTGGCGAAAAGATTGAAGAACCACAGACTGAAGGCGATCTCGGTCTTGAGAAAATAGAAGAAGCCCAGAATATTGAAACGGAACTTGAATTGCAATTCCGATACGCCGTCGAAGACCGGCAAAATAAAGTGGATGGGGTCGACATCCGTGGCGACGGGCACCATTTCGGGAAAGTAGTTGTGCACTCCGTGCAGTGTGCCCCAAATCGCCGGCAGGGCGAAACCGATCCACATCACCGGGTTTTTGAAGAAGGGTGCGACGCGTTGCCCACCGGCGCCTTCTTGGGTCACGGCCATCGGCACCTGGACCAGCGGATAGGTCAAGCGCTCGTGCTCGTTCCACTGCCTGCGCAGGATGACCATCATAGAGATCATCGCCAGGAACATTGCCCAGATGAAGGGGGCCCAACTCAAAAAGAGTGGCAGCCAGGCGGCCCAGGGGACGGGCTGACCCTGTTCGAGGCCCTCGTAGAAGGGCTGCATCAGCCGGGCGTTGTGCGGCTGCAACCAGTCGGCGATATAGGGCTGGATGAGATTGCGCCAGTCGTTTTCGGGGGTGGCGTAATAAAAGGGGGTGAGGATCGTGCCGATAAACCGGCCGGCGAAAAGAATCGGCAATGGCGAGGCCATGACCATCATGATGTAGATAAGCAGCAGTTCGCCGCGGTTCAGCCCTGCACGCGGGGCCGCCAGTTTGAGCAGCGGGTTGATCAGGCCGGCCAGGACGAGCAGTAGGAACAAGGCTCCGACGGTGCTGGTGCCCAGCGTCATATAGGAACCGCGCAGGTAGAATACACCGTAGGCGTCGCCGGCGGCGACGCCTACGGTGAACAGGCAACCGAGTAGAATCGCTTTGGGAGTAAAGGCGGACGGGCGATTGACGGTTTCCGCGTCGCGTTCGTCCGGTGATGGCAAGGATCAACTGCTTCCGGTGGCGGCGAAGATGCGCACGAAGACGATCGATTGTTTCTGGGTTTCCCCCTGGAAGAATTTGCGTTCGAGCAGGAAACCCGAGTTCAGGGTCAATTCGTAGCCCTGATACGACGACACGTTGGTGAGCAGGGTTGAGAAAACAAGGCTGCGGAAGTCTTCGATGAAACTCGGCGAGGCCTCAGCCGGTTGCTCGGCGAGGTTGGCGAAATTGCTGAATTCGACGCCGAAATCCACCCACATTTTCGGCAGGATCGAGTACTGGCCGATGAAGAACAGGCTTTCGGTCAATTCGTTGGTCTTGAGGGCGCTAGGCGAGGTGGGAGTCTCGCGCTCGTACATGCTCTTCCACTTGGGCCAGAGCGTGAGCCGGTCGTTTGGCCGGATGGCGTAGTCGGCCTTGTTGATCAGGCCGAAGAACGAGCGGTCGTGTTTGAGGTCGGCTTGTGCGCCCTGTTGCTTGAAGATCTCGTATTTGAGTTTGCCCGAGATATTGAGATTGCTGACGCGTGAATAACGGGCTTTCATAAACAGGGTGTTGGCGAACGTGTCCTGGTTGTCCAGGGGGTCGGTAAAATCGGTCAGGCCGATGGGGTCTTCCCAGACGATGCGGTCCTCGGGGATATCGTCTTCAACTAATTTGGCGTGTTGGAATAGCGAGATGTCGAGCCCGGGATAGGACTTTTGCAGGGTGAACAGGCTGTAGTAGGAGCGAGCCTGACGGTCGCTGCTTAGCTGGTCTTCCGACAGCCGACCAATGGTGAATTGGCTGCTCTCGGTGATTTTGAAGCCGCCATAGGTGTTGTAACCGCGATGGTCGCGCTCGTAGGGATAATCGGCGAGGCGGTCGTCCTCGAAACGGTCGATGAGCGTATTGTTGTTCATGTCCATGCCGAAGAGAAACTTGGGCGGGTCGACTAGGTAGCGCAGGAAGGGCTCGGCGTAGTCGGGGCGGTTGTTCTGGTTCTGGTTGAAGTCGGAGATGAAATCGTTGTTCTCGTCGAGGCCGGGGAAAATGTCGGTGTCGCGGCCGACCGAACCCGATCCGCTCAAACCCTGGCTCTGGCGGAAGCGCTGCCAGTCGGCGAAGCGATCCTGGTCGTCGTTGTCGTCGACAAATTCGAAGAGGTTCTGGGTTTTGCTGGCGTAGTCGATAACGCCGCCCGGATCGGCGATGAAGGCCCGGGTGCTGTAATCGGGGTCCATGGTGAAGGCCTCGCCGTAGGCGAAAAAGGGATACTGCTGGTACGAGGCGGTCACATAACCTGCTTCGGCCGTTTCCTTGTTGGCGGGCAGTTTGCGAAAGTTCTGGTTTGGGAAACGGCGGAAGCGCCGGTTGAGCACGTATTCGGCGCGCAGGTCGAAGTGGGCGAGATTAATCAGCTCGATGTCCATGCCGATCACTTCGTGCGCGGTGGGCAGGCCATACGAGTAGCGCACGAAGGTTTGATTGGAGCCGTCGGTGATTTCGCCGCTGGCTTGTGCGACCGGTAAAAAGACCTGTTCGCCGCGGGCGTTGGTCTGCAGGTTAGAGGCGATCTCGATGCGGTAGTCGTTTGATACTACGAGTTCGAATTCCAGTGCCTGCGCCTCGCGGAAGGTGCCTACTTTTTCGGTTGGGCTGAAGTCGTTGCGGATATCGTAAATGAGCTCGATGGCATCGGATCCGCTGACCTCTAGAATGCCCTCGCGGCGCACGCCGCCGCGTACCAAGGGAACGATTTCCGGATGCAATTCGCCGTCGATGACTACTTGGTCAACGAAGAAGGAGGCTCCGGTGGCGTCCGACTCGGGTGAGTCGTCGACGATGCGGATGATCACGCGTTCGACATTGCCCGTATTTTGCGGTCCGGTGAGCACGCCTTTTAGCGAGTTGTCGCCGATGCTCAATTCGCTGCTGGTATTGGAGACGTTGACCCAGGTCAGGCCGAGCTTGGCGAAGTCGCCGACTTGCGCGACGCCGCGCGCGCCCAAAAGCCGGGTGGTGTTTTCGATGGTCGAGGCGCCGCCGGCTTCGTTGAGCGCGGTGTATCCGGGTGCGTTGAGTCTTGAGCCGAGTAGCGTTAGTGCGTATTTATCGGAGAGAAAATCCCACTGCAGCCCGTTGAAGGTCGGCTTGGAAAAGGTCAGGGGGGTCAGCGTGGTGCGGATGGCGTCGCCGACGGTTAGGGAGGTGTGAAACTGACCGTGGCTGGCCGACGAGATGACCAGGCTGTCGAACCACCGGCTGAAGCGGGTTCCTTTTAAAAGGGCGCTGCCCTGGCGCAGGGGGCTGGTCTCGGACCAGTCGTAGATGACCCAACCGCGATTGATATAGTCGCCGAAGAGATTGTAGTTGCGGGTGCCTTCGAGTTGTGTATTGACATAGCGCGCGTAGTTGTCGCGCGCGTAATTGCTGTATTCCCAGCCGCGCCATTGATATTCGTAATACAGATTCTGCGGCAAGAACCATTTGCGGCGGTTGGGCACTAGGGCGCCGGGGGTAATGCGCACCCCGCGGATCGCCGGTTCTTCGACGGGGCGGAAGCCGGTCGATAGCTGGGCGATGGCTGTAGACTCCAGGAGAATGAAAAGACACCACATGAATAAGATGGGTAGCCTATTGCGAATTCTCTTTAGCCCCATGTTGCCATCTCCAGAAATAGGGTAATGCCCTGTAGTGGACCCCAAACGCAAGGATTTAACTCGCTGTGTATAGAGTTCAGGCGAATATAAGACCGTTCTCATGCTTGACCAAACTGCTGGATCCTGGCCTATTGCGGCTGTTCACAATCGGGTATTAACTGTCCAAGCCGGCGCATCTGCTGGTAATGTCGGACACATAACCCCTTGGCGACAAAGGGAGCACTGCAGTTAACTACACTACAGCTCGGAGCGCTGCATGTGCTTTTCTCCGCGACTTTGTATTCACGCTCGGGCGTCAGGCGACCGTAGCGGCGAATTTGCTGATAGTGACGGGGGCAATGGTCTCTGCTCACGGCTTCTCTGGCGCAGTCGGGAGCGGAGCAAGTCTTATTGAGCGTGGTTTTAGTTGATAACATTGTATGCTCGTGCAGTATCGGGATACATATTAGTTGATTAGAGCAAACCGTGCGCCAGTGGTAAATCCCTTTGTCTTTTTCTCATAAATTGGTGTTTTATAACAGTTATGCGCAAATGTCAGCGCCAACGCAACATTAGGTATTGATTATGGAAAACGTGAAAAATCACGCCCTGGTTTTCAGTATATCCAAATAGATACCATAATAACAATAAGTTGTGATTATATTTTCATTGCGCGAATTCTCACTCTGTGCGTGAATTATCACGCAGTAAAGTAAGTTCTCTCCGGGTTCTTTGTGCGGCCCGCCCGATCATGGGCTCAATTCCACGATTTCTCGCGCGGCGATGTCTTTTTTGTGGGTATAGTGCGCCGTTTCGAGTAACTCGCGGGTTTCGGGGGTCAGCCGCTCTTTGATCGTCTCCGGAATGGGACCTTCCTGGCGATGGTGTGGCCGGTAGCGCAGCGTCAGCACTCGGCGCTGGCGGTCGGCGGCTTTCCAGGGCAGGACCCCGTGGGTCAAAACTTCGGGCATAACTACGACATCCCCGGCCGCGGGCGTGATATTGATGACCCCCGGCGGGACTTCCCCTTCGATGCGCCCCTGTGAAAATAGCTGCGGCGGCCGGTCGAACTGGCTTTTGTGCGAGCCCGGTACAACCAATAGCCCGCCATCACCGGGATGCACATCGTCCAGATAGGGAAAGGCTACAAAGTCGTCGCAGTAGATACGGCCCTGGCGTATCTCGTAGCGGGCGCTCTCAAAGCCGTAGTCTTCGCGTGCGCAGTGCAGCGGCACCGCCGCGGTGTGTCCATTGGGATCGTCGACCATCAAGGTGCCGCTGGCGAGCATGGGTTTGCCGTTGGTCAGCTCCAGTACGATGGGCCAGACGGCGGGCAGAAAGGCCAGTTTTTCCAGCGCCCGATCGAAGGCGAAGCCGTGCGCAAAACCCTTGCGATTTTCTGAAGCGCCGAAATCCGGCGGCAGGTCTTCGGCAACGCTGCCGATATAGCGGCTGGCGGCCTCAGAAGCCGCGTCTAGTTCTTCCGGGGTCAGCACGTTTTTCAGATGCAGAAAACCGCATAGATCAAAAAGGTAACGTTGTTCTTCAGTCATCATCGCGAGCCTTGCCTTTAGTTCGAGTAGTGAATTTGCACCCTTTATAGTGTCCTGTTCGTACTCGGTCACGCGATCACTTTGCCTTAGTGTCGGCATCCTCTTTGTGATCGCGTTTCCATTGCTGGGCTAATTCATCCTCCGGGTCTGGGGCTGTGGGGGCAACCGGTGTGATCTTTGTAGTGCCTCCGCCATTGGTTAGTTCGATGTCCATATTGTGCGGATTGCTTTCCCAGGAGCCTGTAGTGAAATCTGGAATTTCGATTGAGTTGGGACGATTGAGCACCGTCCATTGGCTAAGCGGGACAATAGAACTCCAGCTTGCTGCGTCGTAAACGTCCTGGTCGAGAGGCAAGTCATTGCGCAGGCAATCTATCAGATGCCAGTCCATGAGCATGTCCGGTCCCCCGTGACCACTAATGTGCGCAATTCACCCATCCTGCGGTATATCTCGGGCGTATATCTTTTTTCAAGTTCAGCAAATTCCTCGGGCTCTACCCATCGGTGATTTCCCTTCGAGATCCGTGGCGGGCTTTGGCATCGTGTTGAACTGTCTCTATACTTTGTTAAGTTTGTGTTATTATCCCGCCGAGTTTACGACCTTCATTAAGGCTTGGGTCTATGAAAGCCGTAGCGCGTTTATCGTTTTGGGTATCTGCAGATAAGCAAGTCGATTTTCAGGCAGCTTATGATCTGCAACTGGTCCCTCTACTTGTCAATCACGAGCTGATAGAATTCAGCGCCCCAGATCAGTTTCAGACCGAGGGCATTTGCAGTCACTGGTTTGAGGATCCTTCGCCGTCCGCATTGTCGCTCAAGCGCCAAGGGTTATTACAGGATCCACACTATCGCGAAATACTGTTGGACTGGGGCAGGGTCTTCGGTGCGGTCAGGCCGGGTGCCGCAATATCCTGCAGCTTTGAATTTCACGCGTTGCCGGCGGGACCTGGCGACCGCATGGCAGCCGGGCCCGGCGTGGGCCACTGGAGCGTCTACGACTCCACCAACGGCTTGGTCGACAGCATAGTCCAGGCCATTGTCGAAGACCAGCAGGGCTATTTGTGGTTTGGCACTTTGCACGGCGGGGTCTGCCGCTTCGATGGCCAATGCTTTAAGACCTTCACCACCGAGGACGGTCTGGCCGGCAACGAAGTCTGGACCATCGTGGCCGATCGCCAGGGGGATCTGTGGTTTGGCACCAATGGCGGCGTGAGTCGCTACGACGGGAGTAGCTTCGAGACATTCACCGTCCGCGATGGACTGCCTACCAGCCACGTGAGATCGATGGCCGAGGACCGGGAGGGGCACTTCTGGTTCGGCACCGATAGCGGTGTCTGTCGCTACGACGGGCGGGAGTTTGCGATCTTCGCCGTGCAAGACGGGTTGGCCGGCAATGTGGTGTCGGGCATCGTCGAGGACCGGGCGGGCCTGCTGTGGTTTGCTACGGGGGCGGGGCTGAGCTGCTACGACGGCTCGACCTTTACGACCTTCACTACTGAGGACGGCCTGGCCGGTAATGCAGTGACTGCTCTATGCGAGGATCGCCAAGGCGGTATGTGGCTCAGCACCAGTGGCGGGTTGTGCCAATACGACGGGCGCCAATTCCGCACTATGGTCTCCTTGCAAAATATACTTACGGGCCAAAGCTTTGGAGCACTTTTTCAGGATCGCCAGGGCCATTTATGGCTGGGCACCGACGACGGGGTGAGTCGCTACGACGGTTCGACTTGGGTCTCCTTCACCACCCAGGACGGTCTGGCCAGTAATGGGGTGCGGACAATTTGCGAAGATCACGAGGGCCATCTGTGGTTGGGGACCATCGGCGGGCTGAGTCGCTACGACGGCTCGACCTTTGTCACTTTTACCGCGCAGGACGGCTTGTCGAACACTACGATTTTTTCCCTTATCCAGGATCGACGCGGCGATCTGTGGTTTGGTCTTCGCAGGGGTGGCGTGTGCCGTTACGATGGCAGAGATTTTACAACCTTCACGACCCAGGACGGTCTGGCCATCAATAGTGTGCGGAAGATTTTCGAGGATCGGGCGGGGCATCTGTGGTTCGCTACCCAGGGCAGTGGTGTCTGCCGATACGACGGGCAGAATTTTACGACCTTCTCGACCGAAGACGGCCTGGCCGGCAATTCGGTGGAGACGATTTTTCAGGACCGCGAGGGGTGTCTGTGGATAGCCACGGAGGCCGGGTTGAGCCGTTATCACCGACAGAATTTCACGACCTTCACTACCGAGGACGGGTTGGCCTACGACCATGTCACGGCGATTTATCAGGACAGTCGGGAGAATCTTTGGTTCGGATGCCGCCACATCGGAGTGAGTCGCTATGACGGGCGGAATTTTGCGACCTTCGCGACGGCAGACGGCCTGGCCGGCGATGGTGTGGCCGCGATTTGCGAGGACCGGGAGGGGCAATTGTGGTTCGGCACCAATGGTGGTGGGGTGAGTTGTTACGACGGGCGCAGTTTCACCACGTTAACTACGCGGGACGGGTTGGCCGGCAATGTGGTGTGGAGCATCATTGAGGATCGGGCGGGCCATCTGTGGTTCGGTACCAATGGCGGTGGGGCGAGTCGCTACGATGGGCGCAGTTTCGCCACGTTAACTACGCTGGACGGGTTGGCCGGCAATATGGTGTGGAGCATCATTGAGGATTTGGAGGGCCATCTGTGGTTCGGTACCAATCACGGGGTGACGCGCTTCCGGCGGGCGGTCGCGACGCCCCCGCTGGTATACATCGATGCCGTGGTGGCTGACCTCCGCTACGAGGCGGACGGCCAAGTGGTCTTGCCGCTGAGTGCGGGGCCGGTGGCCTTTGAATTCCATGGCATGAGTTTTAAGACGCGACCCGGGGCGATAGTCTACCGCTATCGCCTGGTGGGATTTGAAAGAGCATGGCGTAATTCCCAGCAGTGCCGAATCGAGTATCGCAACTTGCCCGTCGGTACCTATACATTCGAGGTCTATGCAGTGGATCGGGATCTGGTGTATTCTGAGGCGCCGGCTGGCGTGGAACTGGTCGTCGTGCCCGATCCTCGGCTCGAGGCCTTAACCCAGGCGCTCAGAGAAAGCGGGACGGAGGACGAATTCGTAGGGGAGAGTCCGACCTTGCGCGAGATCCAGAGCCAACTCGCCGAAGTGGCTAGAACGGACCTGACGGTGTTGATGTTGGGCGAGACCGGCACGGGCAAGGGTCTGGCCGCCAATGCCGTGCATATGATGAGTAAGCGTTGTACGGGGCCTTTTATTCAGGTCAATTGCGGTGCCATTCCCGAAGGGCTGGTCGAAAGCGAATTATTCGGCCACGAACGCGGCGCCTTTACTGGAGCCAATAGCCGCAAGCTAGGCAAGGTCGAACTGGCCGAGGGCGGCACGCTATTTCTCGACGAAATCGGCGATTTGGCGCTGGAGGCCCAGGTCAAAATTCTGCGACTACTCGAAGAGCGCGTATTTGAGCGAGTGGGAGGGACTGAGACGCTTGTCATGGACGTGCGGATTGTCGCGGCGACCAATCGGAATCTGGAGCAAATGGTGGCCGAAAATCGTTTTCGCCGGGATCTCTTCTTTCGCCTGCACGCCTTTCCGGTCGAATTGCCCCCTCTGCGCCAGCGCCGGGAAGATATCCCCCTGCTGGCTGCCTATTTCATGGACCGCATGGCCGAGCATCTGCAAAAAGAAGTCGTGCAGATCGAGTCGGGTGCTGTTAGGGCGCTACAGGAATACGACTGGCCGGGCAATGTACGGGAGTTGGAAAATGTGTTAAACCGAGCTGTGATAGTCTGTGAAGACCCCGTTTTGCGGGCTGAGAATTTGGCTCTGAATGTCAGCTCTTTGCCCCCAGACGCAAGTGATGAACTCATCACCCCCGAAGCGTACGAGCAACGCTATGTAGAGAAAGTGCTGGAAATGACCGGGTGGGTTATTCGTGGCCCACGCGGTGCGGCAGCTGTGTGGGGGATCCCCGAGTCGACGCTGCGCAGTCGCATGAAGAAACTGGGGATATCCCGCAAAGATGCGTAAGAATTCACGCATTGCGCGATATTTCGCGCCATAGGATAATTTTTATATCTTATTATTAATAAAAATGATAAGTAAATATCTTGTATTGTAGAGCGTGATTTTTCGCCTTTTCCGATTATCCTCCTCCCAATATCGACTCGTCGTTAAAATTACCTAAGACTTTTATTTACAATTTCTTGCGATGCCTATTTCTATGTGGATCATGCTTGGCACGAGGCTTGCGAAGACCAACCATAACGTCATAGACCAAGGTAATTATGCTGCGGATTACTCTTTTGTCGCAGAGCAAGGAAGAAGCAATATTCAGGGTCGAAGGGCGAATTACGGGCGCTGATGTAGCCTTGTTGGAGCGCGAAATAACGAGCAAGTTTGAGTTGGTGCAGCGTTTGGTCTTGGATCTGCAAGGCCTCAAGCATATCGATCGCGAGGGGTTGGAATTGCTAAAGCATTGGTCGACGGGCAAATTGGTCTTGCGCGATAGTTCGGTCTTCGTGCGGACTCTTTTGCAAACTTACGGTCTTGAGTAATTGGCAATGCAAGGGGATATAACCTCATTGCGGTCATTACCCATTTCGCAAATGAAATTGGATCCGAAAGGAGGTGTCTCGGCTAAATGGAAAGTGTGTTTTACCTCAGTATCACACCTCCGAATAAATTGTGCGTTGAAGGTCTGTACGCAACAGTCTTCGGCGCGATTTTACCACCATCCAAATAAGGAGAGCAGTAGATGAAAAAGTATGGAAGTTTCGTACTCGCTTTCGGATTGGTGTGCTTGATGAACGCGTCGTCCTTCGCTCATGTGGGCGTGGTCGTGTTCTATCCCCAGGTACCCGATCCGGCGTCGATTACCATTGACGGCAACGATGATGACTGGGGCTGGTATGATCCGGCTCTGGCGCTCAACCAGCCCGACTTCTTCGATCGCGCCAGCGACTTCGTCGAAATTTCGGACTACAATTTCACCATCCTCAACGGTTGGTCGGCGGCGCCTGACAACAAGTGGTACGGTTTTGCCCGCTTTGTCGACGACACGCTGAAGTACGATTCGCCGGTCTTACAGTGGTGGAAAGACGATTGCCTGCAGATCACGATCGACGCCGATCACCTCGGCGGTCCGATTTTGGGGCAGAATCTCGAAGAGATCGCCAATGGCCAGCGCATGCATATACGCATCTTTCCGCAGACTGATGCGTTGTTGCCCAATGGGATCAACCACTTCTACAGCCAGCTCGAGTTCATCGATTCGCAAGAGTTGCTGTGGGGTATGCAGCCGGGTCTCTACGACGCCGCGTGGACCGTCTTGCCCGCCGGAGCCGAGAACCTGTCGACCGGCGTCACCTATACCTACGAGTGGAAAGCCGCTCTGTGGGATATTTGGGGTCTGAGTGAAGACGAGAGCGTGCGGCATCAATTTGCCGCCGACGACGTGATCCACCTGGGTTATCGTCCGCTCGACGCCGACCAGCCGGGCGGTGGTCGCAAGCACTCAATGTATATCAACGACGGCAGCCAGTCTCAGGATGTCGACGCTTCGCAGATGCCCGATTTCTGGGCGTTGGCTTCGGATGGCGCGGCGACGGCGGTTGAGAACGAGACCTGGGGTCATATCAAAAGCAGCATGGATCAACGTCTGAAGTAGCATTTGCAGCTTTGGGTATTGCCGTGTAGTTACAGACAAGGGAGAGGGTTGCAATGCCCTCTCCCTTGTCGCTTAAGGTGCGGGTGGTTTGTTTTGGCGCAGGGTTTTGCTGTTATTTCTTCCGGTTTCCTATCTTCCCGGCATTTGTACGCGAGGAGGCAGATTGTGGCGAAATACGCGATTTTAGCCTATGCAGTACTCGGCGGGTTGGCGGGGTTTTGCGGGCATGGGTCGGCGCAAGAAAATATGTGGCGACTCGGCGGCGAAAACGGCCTTCCCTGGAACGAAGCAACCGATTTTAGTCTGATGATTGACGACTCGACCGCCGCTGGAGCGCTGCAGCCCTTTGAACTAAAGCCGGGTGAGAATCTTTTGCCTCGGTTGGGGCCTTGGCAGCCTTGGCGCTTTCCCGTCGACCCGCAGTTTCGCTCCGGCCACCCGCGCCTGTGGACCGATATCAACCACAATTCGATATACGAATCTACCGAAAGCGCTCTCTTTGTCGACGGCGACCCGTCCACTTATGTCGAGCGGCGGGACAGGGAGGAGATTTTCTACACGATTGATTTGGGCACCCAGTTGCCGGTGAATCGCTTCGTCTTCACTACGCCAGAAGGCGTCAGCCCGGAAAGCGACGAGCCTTTTCGACCCAACTACGTCCTTAAATCCTATAGCTTGACCGCCAGTCAGACCGAATCCGGTGTTTTGGAAGAGGAGTTGCAGCGCGGTTTTTTTTGGCGGGGCGCAGGGCCTTGTTGTTCGTTGGGCATTCCCCTGGCCTTCGAGGAGCGTAATGCCGATGGCGTTACCGAAGTCAATTTTCCCTTGCAGAATCTGCGTTTTTTCCGCCTTATCGCCATTCCAGACGGATTCACGCTATTTGGCGATCCAATCGTCACCCGTTCGGCTTTTGCCGAGATGGAGGTTTATGGGCGCGGATATGCTCCGGTGGCGACCTGGGAGTCGCAGGTCATCGACCTGGGGCGCGAAGTCAATTTCGGTCAGATGGATTTCGCTGTGAGCAAGTGGCGCAAGGAGGGTGAGCAGTTGGCGGCCTTGGCCGAGGCTGAGGGTGACGGCGCGGTTCGCGCCCAGGTGGAGATCAGGACCGGCCGCGACGATACACCGACGGCCTATTTCGGCTTTGACGATCTGGGCGCCAATGTGGAGGTGACGAAGAGGCAATGGGATCGACTGATCCCGTTGGAATCGCGCGGCTCCACGATAGCCGTAGGCTACCGCGGTCCGGTGGTCGAGGACTTGGAAAACTGGAGTTTCTGGTCGCTGCCGCTGACGGAGTCGGGGCAACATCCGCGCATGCCGTGGGGGCGGTACATGCAGTTGCGGGTGCGGTTGGATACGGACGGGGTCTGGGACTTCGCCCGCTTGGATTCGCTGCAGGTCGAGATCGCGCCGCTTTTGGCGGATCGGATTCTGGGCGAGGTCGTGTTGCAGGAGGATTTGCAGCCACAAGGTCGACGAGTGCAGGTGACGACGGGCGAAATGAAACAGTACGTATACGAAGTCGGGGCGAAATTCTCCAGCGACGACCGCAGCGGCTTCGATGCATTGCGGGTCTTGACGCCGGCAGAGGCCGAGTTTGTTTGGTTGCAGATGGGCGAGCCGCTCGCCGCGGTGGAGCCGGACAGCATTGTGGTCGAGGAAAATGGTTTTGTGCTATTCTTGCCCCGTCGTTTGAGTCCGCAGGGCGATCGCAAGCTGCGCATCGGGCTCGAAACGGTGCTCTATAGCGAGGCGGGCGAATTCGGCGGTGAGGTATTTAACCGCAGTGAGCAGAGTTTGTTGCAGAAGGTCGAAGGCGGTGATGTCAGTGAAGAGTTGGGCTCGAACCAATTACTGGTCGTAGCGTCCGCTGTGTCGCAGACGGGTGTATTGGGAGAGGTGATGGCAGGGGCGGGCATCTTCACGCCCCAGGGAGACGGGGTCAATGACCAGTTGCCCATCAACTATACGCTATTCAGGGTGCGGCAGGCGTCCGAGGTAACCGTCGCAGTTTATGCTCTGGACGGACGGCGAGTATGGCAGGCACGACCGGGTGCCCAGAGCGCGGGGCGTCATAGTGTGCGCTGGGACGGTCGGGACGAAGCTGGGCAATCAGTGCCCCCGGGAATCTACATGGCGCGGGTGGAATTAGCGACGGACAAAGGCAGCGAGGTCGTCGTCCGATCTGTCGCTGTTGTCTACTGAATGAAGCACAGCCTTTTTATTTCTTACAGAGGCCAAACGCGATGAGAATATGGATCAGCAGTTTGTTGTGCAGTGTGCCCTTGGTTTTGTTGGGGTGCGGGCACGAATTGGGCTACCGCCACTTTGCCGGCCCGATCCTGCCCGCCGCCGATGTCGAGCAAGCTGAGCAGTATGTTGTTCGCGACGACCACAGCATCACTTTCGTCAAGGACCGGCTCGAGATCACCTTATTGCCGCTGACGGTCGAGATGCTGAACCGGCAATTGGCCGGCCATTCGCAGAAGCCGGAGGGTTTCCATGAGCCCAATCCCTATCTTACGCCGACCAACCCCTATACCTATGGTGAGTGGAAGCCGGGGTGGGAGGAAGAACATCCCACGCGCTTCACCGTTTTTGCGCTGAAGGTCAAGAACTACGAGTATCCAAAAGTATCGCTCGACCCCCTCAGCATCGAGATCACTGTTGCCAATGGCAGGCATTACGAGTCGTATAGCCGGTTGGCGCTGGACGAGTATTTCTCCACCTATGCCATCGGCTACGCGGGCAACACTTTTCTGCCCTATCGCGAGCGGCGGGATGTGATTCTGCGGACACTCTACCCGGCTGACGAGATGGTCTTCAGTGGCCAGGAGACGCAGGGTTTTATCGCTTTCGCACCGCTGGCCAGCGATGTCGAAGTATTTGACGTGCGGATCAAGGGCGTCGTGCTGCGTTTCGACTACCGAGATCAGCCGGTGGAGACAGTCGATATCACTTACTCCTTTACGCGCGAGATCTATCTGGCCAAAGAGCGACGCGCGGAGGGATCCTGAGTATGATGGGTAAGATGGTTCTGTTGGGAGCAGTGCTATTGTCGATGTGGTGGGGCGGATGTGATTCTATTTCCGAGACCGATGGCGATGTCGTCGCTATATTCGACGAAAAGGAAATCACCCTTGAAGCTTTGCGCCAGTTTCGCGGAGAGGCCACCGCCACTTATCGCGAATCCGAAGAGGGGTTAAAGGCTTGGCGCTTCTATTTGCAGACGATGATCGACATGGAGTTGTTGCTTGCCGAGGCGCGCGAGCTGCAGTTGGGCCAGACCATGGAATTTTCGCGTAAATTGCAGGACGAACGGCGCAAGAAATTAGTCGACGAGTATACGACCCGAACCATCGTCAAAGAAGTCGACCGCACGGTGGACGGTATGCGGGAAAGTTTCTCTGAGAGCAAGTGGAACAAGATGCTACGACTGGCCCATATCCGCACCGAGAGCGAGGCGGAGGCCGAGAAGGCGATGCGCGATCTGGAACAGGGCAAGCCCTTCGAGGAAGTGGCCCGTGAGCGCTCGGTCGTGCCGACCACGGCCGAGCGGGGCGGTACTCTCGAACCCTGGTATGGGCGCGGGAATCTCGAGGAAATGGGGTTGACCCTGGAGATCGGTGAGCAGTTGTTCGCGCTGGAGATCGGGGCCTTCAGCCAGCCCTTTCCGGTGGGGGACTATTACGAAATTTTCAAGGTGCTGTCCGAGGGCCCGGCTCCCGACCACTATAGAGCGTCTTTTTTGCGCGGGAGTTACTGGAAGGAGTTTCGCGTCCAATGGGATAAGATGGTAGATCGGTTGCAAGATCAGCTGGAACCGCGCGTAGACGGCGATGTGGTCAAGGTGCTGGTCGAGCGGATGGCCGGTGCCGGTCGCGGGGGCATGTTGCTGAGCCCCGAAGATCAGGAGGTGGCCCTCGTCCGCTTCAAGGGCGGGCAGGTCACGGTGATGGACTTTGCCGAAACGTATAATGCCTATTGGTTTATCCGTTCGGTTTCCTTCGACAGCAGCGGGATCTCCGAATTCATCCACCGCGACCTGTTGCCGCGGACCTTGGTTTATCAGGTGGCGCTGCAAGAGGGGTTGGACCAGGACTCGACGATCGTCGCCTGGTTGGCGGCTAAAGAAGAGTCACTGTTGCTGGAAGCCCTGAGGGAAACACAGGTCGTGCAACGGGTCGAGGTCGACGATGCTGCAGTCAAGGCCTATTACGACGACAATCCGCAGTTGTTTATGCAGATGGAAGAGTTCCAGGTGACAGAGATTCTAGTAGCGACCCGAGCAGAGGCGGAGAAGCTCGTGCAGCGGGTTCGCGGGGGAGAGGACATGGAGCAGCTTGCCGCCCGCCATACGATTCGCCCTGACGCCGAGGGGGGGCATTACCACATGCACAACCACCCCTCCGAAAGGCGGGTCTTCGGTGCGCTCTACGATTCGGTGGCAGTGGCGCAGATCGGTGCGCTCAACGGTCCGGTCAAACTCGATGCGGGCTATTCGGTTTTTAAGGTGCTTGAGCGCATTCCTGCCCATCCTACGCCCTTCGGGCAAGCGGCTTCGCGGGCCAAGTGGTGGGTGCAGAAAGAGCAGGAGAAGGCGCTCTTCGACGCGTTGTTCGTTCGGCTCAGGGAAAAATACACGGCGCAAATCGTCGTCTTCGAAAAGCGGCTCAGCGCCTTGGCGGCGGAATAAGCCGCTGCCCATTTTCTCTGGCACCATTATCCCATAAACATGGAGTTTGAAGTGTATGGTGAGCGAGCGTCCGAAAGTGCTGGTAGCCGGTGGTGTGGACGATAAAGAGCTCTACTTGGCGCCCGAGGACCAACAGCGCTTGGCGTCGTTCGCCGATTGGAGTTTTGTGCCCTGTAAAGAAGGGGCATTGCTCGGAACGGACGGACAGTCGCAAGACGAAGAAGCCTGGATCGAACGGATCGGCGATGCCGAGGCCATCGCCATTTATCCGGGTGCGCCTAACCTCAGCGCCGAACTCATCGAGCGCAATCCCACCCTGAAGATCGTCGGCGAATTGAACGGCGACCGCTTTGCCAAGCGGATCGACGTGGAAAAGGCCTGGGAAAAGGGTGTCGAGACGGTGGATACGACCAATGGCTCATCGTATCCGGTGGCCGAATGGGCCTTGGGATTGATTCTCGTCTCGCTGCGCAACGCCGGCTATTATATGCGGCGTTTTCTCGCTGGCGACTGCCGTAAAACGAGCGACAACCCGAGCTTTTTACGCGGTGAACTAACGGGTAAGCGGGTGGGTTTAATCGGCTGCGGCCACGCCGGGCGCCGGCTGGTCGAGTTATTGCGCCCTTTCAACGTCGAAATTTCGGTGTACGACCCCTATCTGTCGCGAGAGTTGGCCGAAGCGTTGGATTTGCGGCTGACTTCGCTCGAGCGCGTGCTCTCGCAGTCTGACGCAGTAGTCTGCCTGGCGCCTTTGACTCCGCGCACCAAGGGCATGATTGGCCCGGCCGAGCTCGAACTTATTCCCTCGGGTACGGTGCTGGTGAATGTCTCCCGTGGTCCGATTATCGACGGCGAAGCGCTAGTCGAGCGGCTCAAGCGCGGCGATATCATCGCCGGTCTCGACGTCTTTGATCCGGACCCGATTCCGGCGGGTCACGAGATCACCGAGTTGGAAAATGTCTTTCTGAGTCCGCATATTGCGGGGGTCACCGCTGCCAGTTATCGGCGTTTTTTTACTTTGATGGTCGACGAGTTACAGCGTTTTTTCCACGGCTATGAAACGTACTATAATCTGACTCCCCGCTCATTGGCCGATCGTCGGGGCCACGACTTCGCGGCCCGTTAGGCGATGCTGTCGCGCCGATTATCAGTCGCGATTTCGTTTGAGGTTATTGCAAGAATACCGCAGCCCCTGTCG